>Ga0302127_10001058_pt1 | contig 16000 bp, 17 predicted proteins | sample CB4_SCM_MG_FD_204452 | JGI IMG/M metagenome (GOLD analysis project Ga0302127, IMG submission 204452) | Marine microbial communities from Western Arctic Ocean, Canada - CB4_SCM | ecosystem: Environmental > Aquatic > Marine > Oceanic | place: Canada: Western Arctic Ocean | collected 2017-09-24
CAATCCAGCATAAACCACCGTCGGAGGATGACCTGATCCGATACGGATGGTAATCTCTTTAGCTATGGCACCGCCGATACTAACAAATAGGCCGGCGGCGACTAGTCCAAGGACCATGACCGCTGACATTGCGGAAGCTGCAAAACCAAGTTTTTTCTTATTCATCATTCCCCCCCTAATTGTGTTTGTGAACTCAGCTCCATTATATAAGCAAAATACAATATCGCATAGAGAACTGCCGCTGTCCTACAAATCTTCAATAAGATTACAATATTCCTGCCAGGATTGTTACCATTGATCAGGCTAGGGCGCCCGCGAATAGATCCAGATCGAGGCTGGAGGAAGGTTCTGCCAGACAATTTTGTTCCGACTTGCAATCAGTCCCATCTGATCGACGATTTTTTTATCAATTGGTGAAACAAACCTATAAGTAAACTGAACAAATCTCCCACCAGGCTTAAGAATGTCGAATACGCTACTGACAACCGCCCTCACCATATCCTCATCAAATATCTTTAAAGGCAGTGTCGATACAACTCCGCCAACTTGCGCTCGCGATTGCTCGCGCCAGATACGCGACAAATTCTGCGCTGGTACATTCAGAACCTCGATAGAAGGGTAGCGTTTATACAAAAGCTCACAAAGTTCGGTATCAATTTCAACGCTCGATAGATCTGAAGATGTAATTCCACGGTCCAGAAGTGCGCGCGTAACTGCTCCAGTCCCGCCACCCAGCTCAACCACTCCCACCGCAGGCCGGCTAGCAATCGCACGTGCCATAGCTTCCCCGACACCCGGGCTTGATGGAAAGATGGAACATATCTGTAGCGGATGACGCAAACTTCGCCTTAAAAAAAACAGAGCTTCACTCATCGTAGTTGTCAATCCGCTAGAACTCAGCTCACTCATAATCTCTGCATCTATTGTTTGAGGTCATCTTCAAGAAACACTCGAGGCTTCAGTTACTCTGCAATAATTATTTAGATACGCACATTCACCTAGCAAAACGATTACATATTTATTCATATAAATATGCCAAATGCCAAGAGCTTTTAGCTTACATCTACTTACGCAAACGCTGGATAGTCTCTAATAGTTCAATTGATTCGCGCAGTGAGCAATATGGCAAAGGCTTATTGTTCACCACGCAATCCATGAACAGGCCCATTTGCCCGGCAAACAGGTTTTGCGGTTCAAACTGAAAATCAGTTCTACCAACATTGAAATCTGAAGAGGCAGAAAGGCAGTTTATGAAGGTTGGCATTTCGGACTGAATAGAACCCATAAAGCTACCATTTTTTCCATGGATCTCAGCATATTGCACAAATATAGGGGTTGTAAGATCAGCCTCGATCACAAAATGTACCCCGCTTTGCGATACAAAACGCGCCATAACAAAATCTTCGGCATCCGCCTCAACCGTCACCCCATCAATCAGTCTATCGGGCTGAATAATATCGGAGCAGAGCAACTCAGCCGATTGGACCGATCCGAAATACCACAGTGCCAAATCAAGCATATGGACTAGCATCTCATTGATCGCACCGCCCTGACTTTCCCTTCGGTGCTGCCACACATCATGCGATCCCGGCCCGCCAAGCCGGAACAATGCATTCGAGATTTTACCAAGAACGCGAGATCGGCCGCTCTCTCGTACCCCATCAAGAATCGAGGCTGCTAATGTAAATGCTGGAGAGAAGCGATAGATATAGCCAACCATCCCTACAAGGCCGGAGGTACTAAGGCGCGCCAGCAGATCTCGCGATTCTTGTAGATCAGTTGAAAGAGGCTTTTCACACAAGAAATGTTTCCCCGCAGAAATAGCAGCATTGATCAACTCAACGTGAGACGCAGGTGGAGTGCAAATTGAAATTGCCGTAATCTCGCTGTCTGCAAATAGCTCTTGTGGATTCTTAGCAATTTGAACATGGGCCGAATGGCTGAGTGCCTCAGCGCGCTCCAACGCTTGGTCGGTTACCACTATGTCCACATCACCCCATGCACGCAGTCCACAAATATGCTTCGGCGCCTGCCGACCGCAACCAATAATACCAACCTTCGATCTCATTGTTTATTCTTGTCTTTTTTCGTAATGTTCATTGATATTACGAACGATGGGCGGCCTCAGATCAATCTGTCAACTACCGGTAATTACGAACACCCGATTGCACAAGCGTTAATAAACCAGTAAAGCCGTTACAACCGATGGTTATTAAGTAAACTAGCTAACAGCCAATCGCCCAAGACGGTATAAATGAACCAAGATAATACCAAGAAATAATGATGAACCGCATTTGTTTCTTCGCCGGCCCCTCACCAGAAGCACAAACAGCTAAATCAGCTCTTGAAAAACGCTATGGCGAGCAGGACATAGAAACATCCGACGTTGTTGTTGCACTAGGCGGCGATGGACTAATGCTTCGCTCACTACACCAGCTCATGGATCGAACAATCCCGATCTTCGGTATGAACCGTGGTTCGGTCGGCTTTTTGATGAACGAATATCGAGAAGATGATTTACTAGGACGCATCGCTGCGGCTGTAACAACCAACATACATCCACTCCGCATGGAAGCTATCGATATCTCAGGCACTAAATGGACTGAACTAGCCATCAACGAGGTTTCTCTGTTCAGAACTACCTATCAGGCCGCCAAGCTACAAATTACCGTCGATGGTCGCATCCGCATGGAAGAACTAGTGTGTGATGGCGCCCTTGTTGCAACCCCGGCAGGCAGCACCGCCTATAATTTATCAGCTCACGGTCCTATTTTACCGCTCAGTGCTCAGCTCCTAGCCCTAACCCCAATCAGCCCATTCAGACCCCGCCGCTGGCGCGGCGCGCTGGTTCACTACGATGCACACCTTCGCATCGATGTACTGGAGGCATCATCGCGAGTAACTCATGCCACAGCTGATCATACCGAGGTGGCCAAGATTGCAAGTGTGGATGTTGGAATCGCAACCGACAAAACGCTCACACTTCTATTTGATCCTGATCACAATCTTGATGAGCGTATCCTGAGTGAACAATTCCTGAGCTAGAGTCACGAATTGAAATATTTAAAAGTCATAGCCTTTCAAGAGAAGGCAATAGCCCCCTGGACCAATCATTATTCATATCGAAGGTATGAACATGAATTATTCTGCGGGCAGTTATCAACCCGCCGACAGAACACCGGTCTGTTCAAGCTTGAACTTTAACAGGTCTGCATCAAACGGCGCGACCAAGCATTCATCAGCGCCCACAGAAACCGCCGCGCTCAAAACCTTTGCGTCACCCTGATGGATACATACCATAACCCTAGTATTTTTGGAGCGGCATAAAATCTTAGCCTCAGCAACACCGTCAAGTAGACGCCGCAAACCACATCCATCGGCTAAAATAATCAGGTCTGGATCAACGTCAGCGCAAACTATTGTCAACTCTGATTCTGAGGTCAAATAAACACTATCAATACCGCAACCGGCAAGCCAACGCCCAAGCTCAGAGCGCAATGGCGCTTCAACCCCAACAACCACGGCCAATTTGGACAGAGCTGGCATCATATGACTCCCGCAACAATTTACGCATATTCAATGTGTATTAGCACAAGCCTTCGCTTGCTGAGCTGAATCATTAGTTAACGATAGCAAAAATTACTGACTACAAAAAATAACAGTTTTTAAACAGAAAGCTAGGTATAAAAATGAAATAAGGTGGACAATTTTTACATTGGCAAATATCAATTTTCTGCCTGATCTATCAGCTTACAAACCGAGCTAGACTTCTGGACGTGGCATCGCGAAGACCGTCTCTATAACGGCATAATCCATATACCCAAGCCTGGAGATCGGCCTCAAAAGCTTCACATCCACCAGACTATTAACTATTACGCTATCATCAATATACACCCCTACAACGAGGCCAAAACAGACCTGCGAGAGATGGATACCCCCCATCCCATCCGGTAAATTGATCGTTTTAATATAAGTGCATTCTAAAGCGACCGGAGATTCGCCAACCCGTGGCGGAGCAATCTTTTGCGACTTTACCGGTGTCAGTCCCGCTAACTCGAACTCATCAACATTTGGTCCAACGGGTGCAGATGATTTGTTAACAGCCTCTCGCAATTCCCAAGTGGCGAGATTGCAAACAAATTCGCCTGTGTTTTCTACATTGGTCAGCGTATCTTTGCGAGCAACTGAGGAGAACATCACAATCCCAGGCTTGTCGCCCACCAGATTGAAATAGCTGTAAGGGGCAAGATTAACAACTCCTTCCCTAGTGCAGCTTGAAATCCAGCCAATCGGCCTCGGCGCCACCAATTGCTTGAGAGGATCATGGGATAATTCATGATCATTTCTCAATCCGTCATAGAACATGTTGCCACTCCCTGGCTTTATCAATCCTGCTGCCAGCTTGTGATAATCTGGTCAAGATCTGGCCTCACTCTTTCTGTTCGTTCCTGTCTGGACGTCCCAATATATATGAAACCAGCAATTTTTTCATGCTCTTCCAAACCAAGAGCTTGACCTACATCGTCATTGTAGGCGCACCACTCCGTCAGCCACTGCGCGCCAAATCCCATCGCGGTCGCCGCGCTTAATAATTGCATGCAGACTGCACCTACACTCAGAACCTGTTCCCACTTCGGTATTTTTGGATGGTCCTCAGCGCGTGATACAACACATATAACAAGCGGAACACGGGAAAAACGCTCCCGCTCCAAGACAAGTTTAGATGAATTAATATCAAGCTTCTCAGCTTCAACAATTCGCGCTAGGCATTCTCCGAGCTTACTTAGTGCGTTGCCCTCAATAATAATGAAACGCCATGGCACAAGCCTGCCATGATCTGGAACCCTGGCTCCAATTTTCAAAAGGTTAGTCAGTTGATTTGCATCTGGTCCCGGAGAGATTAGATCTTTTACAGAAACCGAGCGGCGGGTCATCAAAAAGTCAAGGATCGCATCCATTTATCAAAAACCCATGAGAAACGTTGTGTTTTGTGTATGGGACAATAGTATAATCGTATTTCCCGAAAAACTATGACTAAAAGCGATTGCGGGGCTCGTACTTGTTACTAAACTTATGATTGCATCCCCGACAGGAGAAGCTAATGCGCTGGTTTTGTACAGCGAATGAATTGATGAGCCTATGCTGGCTATCGCTAATGCTGATAGCCAGCACCGTAACAGCCCTCGCCGATACACGTGAGATTGGATTTAATTCCCTCAGTTCGACCTCCTCTAGCCATACGCCGTTTATCTTGATAGCGGCAACTAATGCACCTTCGCCAAGGATCAAACCTCTTTCCCATGTGGATCTAAAAAATGGGGTTCATCTGACTGCCCATCTCGCCAATGGCACACCAGCGCTAGCAGACGGATTGGAGTGGTCTATCCGGCGGCTCGATCATTCCGGCATCATACTCAAGGAAAAGACACCCAGACCAGCTCTTGATCTCCCGCCAGGAGAATATAGAGCCAAAGTGGTTGCCGGACAGCTCAACGCAACACAAAATTTTTCCGTAGAGGCCGGTAAAGTCACCGTGGTAAAAATAAACTTTAATGCTGGCAAGCTTGATCTAACGGTGAATTCCGGTGGGACAAAATTAGCGCTTGAAAATACTAATATCTTAATATGGTCATCGACGAATTCAAAAGGTCGACCTATATTCCACGGCTCCGGTCAACGTATCGAAGCCCTATTACCGGTAGGCGAGTTTTATATAGAGGCAACCCTTAATGCGATCTCTGGGAAAAAAAGGATTAGGATTTCAGCAGGCGCCATTGAGCACACAACGATTGATCTAGAAATTGGGCATATCATCGCCGAGGCACGGGCTGCTGAAGGGACTGAGCCACTATCAAATGCAGAATTTTTTATTAACCACGCCATCCGAGATAAGCCCAAAATATCTCGTACTGGCCAGTACGGGATATTTGCCGTCTCCCCCGGAGAATACAAAATCTCTGCACAGTTTGGTCTGGCCTTCAAATCACAAACCGTACAGGTTTTTGCCAACCGGCTGACAAGCGTCAATCTATCCCTAGATGCATCACGCCTTACTCTTGATTCCATAAGCCCAGATCAGGGTGCTGGGCTAGGGGCCGGTGCGCCAGCACACTACCGGATTTTCAATACTAAAAATGATAGTGGAATCAACCCTCTCACGGAGATTTATGCCGCACTCCCGATTTTATATCTTCCTGCTGGTGAATTCATTGTCGAGGCAGAACGTGATGGCCTCATTGCACGCAAATCAATCACACTCAGAGCCGGTTTTTCTGAAAAAATACAGCTTGTGCTCGCACCAGCTAATGTCGATATTATCATCAAGGAAAAAGGGCGCCTGCTAAGCGATGCCAATGTTGTATTCTCTGCAATCCCACTGTCTGCTAACGGCATGCCATCAGGACCTAAAACAGACTTAACTCCTCTTTCAAGATCTTCCCTCACACTACCTATAGGAAAGTATCTTCTTAGAGGAATCATCGAGCCAGGCAACGCGATTGCCGAGACTATTATAACTTTAAGTTCTGGAAAAACAGACAAAGCTGAATTTGAATTTAAGGTTGGGTTAGCGAAAATTGAGGTGCTTGATAAAAAGGGAGAAAAATCGGTGATCGGAGCCAGTGTCGCAATAAGATCATTGCGCAACAATAAGTTACTGCGACCGACCGGTACCAGCAATCAACTTTACCTTGCTCCAGGGCTATATCAAGTGATCGGACGATTTGGGGTTGCCACAGCTAAGGCCAATCTAACAGTCATCGATGGAAGTGAAACAACAACTTTTATTATCCCTAAATAAACCTAGATAGCCAATACTTATATTACGTAATTCCATACATCCCTCTGTATGGTAGTTGGTCCAAAATTAGTCAGTATAATCTTGATTACATTCCTTCCTCGTAGATCGTCATGCGCCGGGCAAGGTCAGGGGGCATTGCTTCTTTACGCAAAGCCTCGACCGCCTCGCCTACGCCAAGCGATGTCTGTGACTTCGAGCCCAACCGCCGTACAGAAACACTCTGTTCACCTTCTTCTCGCGCACCAACCACAAGCATGGCCGGGACCTTGGCATGGCTGTGCTCACGTACTTTGTAATTGATTTTTTCGTTACGCAAATCACACTCAACCCGCAATCCGGCTGCAGAGCACGCTGCCGCGACACGATCGGCATAGCTATTGGCTTCAGATGTGATTGTCGCCACCACCACCTGAACTGGCGTGATCCAAAGCGGCAAATGGCCAGCATGATTTTCAATTAATATGCCGATAAACCTCTCCAAAGAACCAAAAATTGCCCGGTGCAGCATCACCGGCGTATATTTTTCACCGTCAGAACCAATATAGAATGCACCCAACCGCCCAGGAAGGTTGAGATCAACTTGCAAGGTGCCACATTGCCAATCCCGGCCGATAGCATCTCGCAATACATATTCAAGTTTTGGCCCGTAAAATGCTCCCTCTCCTGGATTTAGCTCAAACTCTTGGCCGGCACTGGCAACTGCGTCTTTCAGTGCAGTTTCCGCCCGGTCCCACACGTCATCATCACCAACCCGCACATCAGGGCGGTCCGAGAACTTTACCCTCACATCTTTAAACCCAAAATCACGATAGATAGACAAAATCAGGTCGTGGACCTCTATGCATTCTTTCGTAATCTGATCATCTGAGATAAAAATATGGGCATCGTCCTGAGTAAAATGGCGCACCCGTAATAAACCATGCAACGCTCCCGAAGGCTCATAGCGATGGACTTTGCCAAACTCAGCAAGTTTCACCGGCAGGTCGCGATAACTCTTCAGCCCATTCTTGTACACTTGGACATGGCCGGGACAATTCATAGGTTTAAGAGCAAAAATGCGTTTATCTGGTGTTTGGCTAGTATACATATTCTCGCCGAACTTCTCCCAATGTCCCGAGGTCTCCCACAACGACCGATCGAGCATGTCCGGCGTGTTAACTTCCAGATATGAGGCATCCTGACCACGCCGACGCATATAAGAGACAAGTTCGCTAAACAGTGTCCAACCCTTAGCATGCCAGAACACCGAACCAGGCCCCTCTTCCTGAAAATGATAAAGATCCATCTCTCGACCTAACCGGCGATGATCCCGTTTTTCCGCTTCTTCCAACATATGAAGATAGGCGGAAAGATGTTTGTTAGTTTCCCAAGCAGTACCATAAATCCTCTGTAGCATTGGATTTCGCGGATCACCGCGCCAATAAGCACCCGCGATCTTCATCAGCTTGAATGCCGAGCCGATCTTAGCCGTCGATGGCATGTGTGGCCCTCGGCACAAATCAAACCATTTTCCCTGGCGATAAATGCGAATATCATCGCCCTCTGGTATTGCATCGACTAGTTCAACTTTATAATCTTCGCCCATTTTACGGAACGTGTCTTTCACGAGCTCACGGCTCCATATTTCTTTCACAAACAGTTCATTTCGGGCGATTATTTCACCCATTTTCTTTTCAATAATCGGAAGGTCATCGGGGCGAAACGGCTCTTCACGGGCAAAATCATAATAAAAGCCGTTCTCGATAACTGGACCGATAGTTACCTGAGTCCCGGGGAACAACTCCTGCACCGCCTCAGCAAGCACATGAGCGCAGTCGTGACGAATGAGCTCAAGTGCGCTATAGTCGTCCCGGCATACAATCTCAATTGAACAATCGTCTAAAATCTGATCAGAGAGATCAGAAAGAACACCATCGATCTTTACTGCGACGGCGCGTTTAGCCAAAGAATTTGAAATGTATGAAGCAATTTCGGCACCACTGATACCAACATCATATTCTTGCTTCGCGCCGTTAGGCATGGTGATAATCATCATTCTTCCTCCTTGCGCTCATTCGCTGCATACACCGCAGGTAAGCGAAAGCTCTGATAAGGGCGAAAGCGCTAAATGTCCACTGCCGGATTTAAGCTTCACCAGCGTTATATGGGACCAAGGATTAATGAGTAATGACGGCATACCTGGGCGTCACGCGTCTAAATGACAGGATCAGCAGCCAGCCTTTACATAGGCGTCCAGCACTAGCCTGCTCCAAGCAATGCACTCGGCTTCACACTTTTTTGAATCCGGTAAGCCCGCTACATAATACAAGCCATGTGCAAATAATTTGTCAGCGATTAATAAAGTCATGAGAAAGATCTCAAACTTGACCATGACCAAACTGGTTTTGCACATATTAGTATTTTCGAAATGGCAAGATTAAGTACATGTCTATATTAGCTAAAACAGCTCATTACTAAGCTCCGCCCTATTCGGCATCTAGACGCATTTCAATGTGCCTACTCGACCAACGTCCCAAGCGCCATGGCAGATACCAGCACGCATTTTGCGGCAGGTCTGCCGGAACAGGGTCCAGCCCGTCACCGCCCCAAGGGTGACACCTACACATGCGCGATACCCCAATCCATCCACCTGCCCAGACTCCATAACGCTCAATAGCCTCGTCCGCATATTCCGAGCAGCTTGGAATATAACGGCACTGTCGGCCAAAAATAGCGGAAAAGCTAAGCTGATAGGCCCTGATGAGCACCCGCACAAATCTTCTTAAAGGAGTATTGAACACAAAGGACTTCAAGCTACCTCATCCTGTTTGGCCTCGATCTGATCAAGAGCATCGACCACTGCGTCAAAGGTCAAAAGGGTTGAGGCGTGTCGGGATTTAAAATCTCGCACGGGCTCCAAGATTGCAAGATCAGCCCATCGGCCATCGGGAGCAAGACCCTGATCTTTCAGCATAGCATGCATTTGTTCTCGCAAATTTCTCAATTCTTTAGGTGTTGCACCAATTATATAACGCGCCATGATCGATGATGATGCCTGTCCAAGAGCGCAGGCCTTGACATCATGAGCAAATTTGCTCACATGCCCATCTTTTAGTTTCAGATGAACTCTCACTTTCGAGCCGCATAAACGGCTGACAGCGGTTGCTGTAGCATCAGCATCCTCTAGATCCCCAATAAGCGGGATATTGGCAGCCAATTCTAAGATGCGTTTGTTATAGACCTCGTTGAGCATGTTTATATTATACCCTAAGGTTTGTGTTACAGAATTGGAATCAATGTTGTAGCTCAACTTGTCGGCGCTGCAAGCTCGGGGTATACGCCCTTGATCAAATAAATTTCAATTATGTGACTGAGCCAAAGTGTCCAAGGTCAGCATCTATAATCCACTTTATGGCAAAACGGCTAATATGACTTTTCAGCAATGCACCTCTTAATGATCTACGCAACAAAGCCAAGGGTGGATCATCTAAAAAAATTATTTCGTATATTGACAGCCACCAGTGATCCAAATCCCGACCTGGGGCGTAAATACTTTCATTGCTTAAAAAATTATACATAGTTAAATAATATAAAAAAGAGCGAAACCAAAGAATGACTGCTACCGCAAAACAGATTAAAAAAACAAGCCATCAACAGCGTCCAAGCCGCGAGATGGCTGAAGAAGCGGTACGTACGCTGATCGCATGGGCTGGAGATGACCCAACTCGCGAAGGCGTTTTGGACACCCCCAAACGAGTAGTAAATGCATATGGGGATTTTTTCTCCGGCTACGATGAAGATCCCACCGCCATTCTGGCGCGTACCTTCGACGAGGTCGAAGGCTACGACGATATGGTGCTGTTGCGTAGCATCGATATCTCTTCACATTGCGAACATCACATGGTGCCATTTATAGGTACCGCGCACATAGCCTATCTGCCAGCGGATCGAATTGTTGGCCTATCAAAACTTGCCCGTGTAGCAGAAATTTATGCCCGCCGCCTACAAACCCAAGAGAGCATGACTACACAAATTGCCATCTCAATCGAAACCGCTCTAGCTCCGCTTGGTGTGGCAGTGATGATTGAGGCTATACACCAATGCATGTCACTACGTGGTGTTCAAAAACGCAATGTAACAACGGTCACCACCAAGTTTCTGGGTCAGTTCAAGAGTGACATCACGATACAAAACAGATTCATCGATCTAGCCCGCAATGCAAAATCTTCTTACTGAGTAAGATATATGTCTGAGAATTTAAATTTTGCCTCTCGCCTTAGCATCCAGCAGGTTGAGGAGGGTACTGATCTTGCTCCAAAATTCAATTCTGACGGTCTTTTGCCGGTAGTCACGACTGATAGTCAGTCAGGTGAAGTTTTAATGCTAGGTTTTATGAATGCTGAAGCATTGGAGCAGACCATTGCATCCGCGGAAGCCCACTATTGGAGTCGCTCGCGCCAGATGATCTGGCGCAAGGGCTCAACATCCGGTCTGATTCAGGAAGTCGTGGATATGCGCATTGACGATGATCAAGATGCTATTTGGCTGAGCGTTCTTGTGTCTGGGAACGGCGCAAGCTGTCATGTAGGCTACCGCTCGTGTTTTTATCGCTCAATTCCAACTGGAGTTAAGCCCCAACCTGATCTGAAGCTCAGGTTTCGCGAGGATAAAAAGGTTTTTGACCCACAGGATGTTTATGGCGATGAGGAAAACCCGACCCAACTATAGTTAAAAAGCCCGCCGCGCCGGTAATTTTTGATCGAATACGCCAAAGAAAAACAATCCGACAGCAAAGCCTCCAATATGAGCCTCCCAGGCGATACTAACGCTGCCATCTAATGCTAAGGCACCAACACCCATTCCCATATTAATGAATAGCCATACAGAGAGGAACGCAAGGCTACGGCGTTCCTGAAATGTCTCGGTGATGGTTGCAAGTGGCACACGCCTTTGCGCCCCTCCGGGCTGGCCAAGCGCTCCGAACGGACCCGCGGCACGAAAAACAAATCGAATAGCAGCTGCCATATGCCCAGATATTGCCGCAGACGCGCCAATCACCATCGATGTTTCCCCCCAATGAAAGAACAGATGGAGCAATGCTCCAGCAACTCCGCAACAAGTCGAAAATATTAGGAACGGCACTGTGCCAATGCGCCAGGCGACAGCACTGCCAAATGCAAGCAGCCACAATCCATTAAAAATCAAATGAGTCCAATCGCTATGGAAAAACATATAGGTGACAAAAGTCCAGACTCCTGCTGTCCATCCGCCGCTACCGGAGAGGTCAATTCCTGAAAGTAAAATTGAATAGCGAATAGGAATAAATGCGAAATAACGCAGCAATACATCATCGCCATGAGGCCCCATTAACAAGCGCCCCAAATGAACAGATAGCATCAGACCCAGCAGTATGACGATAATGCGCGGAGCGTTAACCGCAGATGGCGAGGTATTCATGGACTAATCCGATTAATACGCCCTCTTAGCCCGTCAATCCATGGCTGTCTATGTGCTTTGGCCTAGATGTAATCCTGTTCTAACAAACGTACTCAACAGCCTTGCACCAAACCAAAGATGCTAGCACCATTCACGTCCCGCCCCGTTGTCTTGGCAAAACTCAGTTATGATACCAACTGGATCTGGAAAATGCTCAACGGGCTGGGCCATAGGTAAACATCCCGCCCAAACGCAAAGACCAGATTAGCTCCTATTCTTACATCTAAGAGGAAAAATTCTAGTCGAGCAGTTCTTTAACGAGATCAAGAAATGCCAACCGGTTCCACTCGTTACGAACCGTTACCGCTAACTACCTTTTCTTCATCAAGCTTGCCCGCATCCGCCTACGGCTCATGGTTTTATGAGTCCACGGATTTATATAAATGGTTAAATTTCTATGCCACAGTCTCCTCACCACATTTATTAAAATTTTCATCTTTATTTCTCAAATTTTCATATGAATATTTGATTTATTATAATCGAATTACCACTCCTAAATTTGCATCATTAAAGTATTTATTTGCAAAACTCCCAATCATTAAATTGTAGAGAGATTAAATGAAGCAGATAAACATAAGCTTTGTTTTCGCAATGGCGATTACATCAGAGGAATACTTTCCTAAAGATTCAGAACCACAAAGCTGAAGAAGGCCAAAAGATGAACCACGAACAAACGCAAGCTCTCTACAATTACTGGAATGAAGTGCGTGGCTCCCGAATGTCTTCATTTTAGAACAACTAGACCAGCAGAACTATCGCTTCAGATTGGCCGGAACACGAGTGTGCGCCTACACTGGAAATGAGCTGAGAGGGCACCTATTCTCGTCACTATGGCCTGAAGATCAGCGTTCGAAAATCGATGCTATTCTAAAATATTTGTGTAAAAATGCGACGGGAGCCGTCTGCAATATTGTCGGAAAAGAGCTCCGCGGTCGCTCCGCTGATTTTGAACTTATGCTCTTGCCGCTTGCTACAGCTACCGGCCTCCTGGAGCGGATTTTAGGCGTGCTAAGCCCATTCTCTCCACCTTATTGGGTAGGTCAATGGCGAATTATCATCTGGCAGTTGAACTCTGCCCGCATTGTACGACCCGATAGGAATCCTCCATCTATGAAAATGAAAGATCTTCTGGATACATCCCATTCATTAGATCCAGCCCATACATTCACCATTATCGACGGCGGCCTAGCCGCTCGAGAGAGTAGCTATTCACCACTTAAATTAGAATGCAGTTTCATGCCCAACAACAGAATCCGCCAATAGTTATTTAAGTCATTTACCCAACAAAACTGATAGAGCAAAAAAACGTTGCCATCTTGTGACTGCGAACCAGGCAGTTTGGAAATCACAGAATTCAGCAAGATCATGCCACCCATGAGTGCCACACTTTGATCTTGATTTTTTGAGGAGCAAGCTGCTACCAACATGAGATATGGATGGCATCAGTGGGTTCAACTTCAATCAACAAAAAGAACATTTTTGGGATGATCCCTCGGCAGTATTACGCCAAGTTCCTAGCTATCGTGGTCAATAAAAAGCATTGCGTATAAATGAGCCAAGATAAGCAGAGCCATTACTCAACAGTTTACTCACAATTCCCACCGACCAAACGGTGGCTTAATATTTGGCCATTTACTTTAGCCACCATATTCCTGATAGGATTGCTGCTTACTGCATGGTGGGCATTTCTCACTCCAGTCGATAACACAATTATTGACCATTCAGCCTTATCCAATAATTCTGAAAATCTCATCACTCTGAATTTTGCCGGCCAGAACTTTTATATTCCAGAAAATTATATCCGGAATAAAGATCCACGTACTGGAAGTAAGGTCGACAGGATAGATCTACACGTGCTGTGGCCAGAGATGAGTGGGCTTAGCTCCCATAATGCAGAAGTATTTAGAGATAAGACAACCCATGCGCGTGTTATTTATATTACGATGACCACCCCAACTCAGGTTTGGCGACCTGCCGAAAAATTTTATCAAATATATCCCTATTATTTTTCAGGTTACGAACAAAAAACAAATTTTGGACTGATGCAGCGCCAGATGAACACAAGTTCAGGTATCGCGAATTACGATGTTCTTTACCATCAGGACCACAATCGTCTGTATTTGTACCACTGTATGCGTGATCAACCTGACCTTATGCCACCTGACTGTGTCGGCGATAAGATAATTGAACCAAACATCCTTGCGCGCTATCGCTTTCGACGAACGATGCTGAAGGATTGGAAATCGATCGATGCCAACATTGAGCAATTGCTCGGAAGATTCGTAAATCGCTGAAACATGTCTATCAATTTCGGATTGGTATCAAAATCACACACGCGGTGTGTAATCACATAAATAATACCAGCTAGTCAAAATCCTTACAAATCATATCACTAGCTTTTTCAGCAATCATGATTGTTGGTGCATTGGTGTTACCTGATGGAATGGTCGGCATAATCGACGCATCAACCACGCGGAGTTTCTCAAACCCATTAAGGTGCAGGCGAGGATCAACCACAGCCTCTGGGTCAATCCCCATGCGGCAGGTGCTGACTGGATGAAAGCTAGTGCCTCCGGTTTGTCTTATAAATTCCAACAGCTCTTCGTCACTGCGCATACTCGTACCTGGCATATATTCATCAACAATATAGCGTTGCATCGCATCGCTTTCACAAATGCGCCGCGTAGCCTTGAACCCAGCCAGCAGCACGGCACAATCACGCTCATTCGATAAATAATTGTTTTTAATGACAGGTGGTTGGCTGGGATCGGCACTCCCAATCATTACCGTTCCCCGTGCCTCCGGCCGGAGCAACCGGTCAACCACTGTAAAACCTGAAAACGAATGCAACCCATCCCCCGCCTTATCACCGCTAAATAGTGCAACAGTTGACTGAATATCTGGTGAGGCTACAGAGGGATCTGATTTAAAAAATCCGGCAGCATATGAACCACCCATCGCTAAAAGACCGGAGCGCTGCGTGATATAGCGGAAGACTTCCCATGCTCCTCGGTGAACGTTCCTCACTCCGATGGCATCATTCAGCGTGAATTTTCGAGTGGTTTTGTAGATTTTACGGCTGTTATAGTGATCTATCAGATTTGCACCTACACCAGGAACATCCGCGATAACCTCTATACCATGACTCTGTAATAGCTCAGCCGGACCAATGCCGGAGAGTTGTAACAATTGTGGAGTGTTGAATGAGCCACCGCTCAAAATAGTCTCTAAGCGCGCTAATGCAGTCTTTGTTCTACCACGCACCTGATACTCAATACCAATGGCTTTGCGACCTTCAAATATGATCCGCGAAGCATGCGCGCGGATTTCAATTTTTAGATTGCTCCGCTTTTTGGCCTCAGTTAGATAGGCCCGGGCTGCGCTTGAACGCCGGCCATTACGCAACGTCCATTGGTAGTAGCCAAAACCCTCTTGATCTGCACCGTTAAAATCATCATTTCGCTTAAAGCCGCATTCGACAGCGCCGTCGAAAAATGCCTCCGCCAGAGGATGAGGTTCCGTCGGATCGGAGACTTCTAAAGGACCACCAACTCCGTGATATTCATCCTTGAATGTTGGCTGGTCCTCACATTTACGGAAATATGGTAGAACATCATCATAGCTCCAGCCAGTATTGCCAAGCTGGCGCCATTGATCATAGTCCTGACGTTGTCCCCGAATATAAATGAGTCCGTTGATCGAAGATGAACCACCCAGAACTTTCCC
>Ga0302127_10001060_pt1 | contig 15979 bp, 18 predicted proteins | sample CB4_SCM_MG_FD_204452 | JGI IMG/M metagenome (GOLD analysis project Ga0302127, IMG submission 204452) | Marine microbial communities from Western Arctic Ocean, Canada - CB4_SCM | ecosystem: Environmental > Aquatic > Marine > Oceanic | place: Canada: Western Arctic Ocean | collected 2017-09-24
ATTGGGCGTCAATCTATGGTTCGCCCGGCTCAAAGCTATATTGTGGTGTTAATATGAGAATTAATTTAACAGGCACCTAATGAGCAAGAGACCATCTGGAAGGGGTGCTTCAGGACTTGATCTCCGGCTGAACAACCTGGAGCGCAAACTAGCTAAATTGCGCCACAGCCGAGTTCAGATCGAAGTAGGGTCACAAAGAGGCACCCAACTGGGTTTTGCTTTTCGTCTTGCCACCGAACTGGTTGCCGGGTTTGTTGTTGGTGGGATTGTCGGCTGGTGGCTTGATAAGCTGCTTGGAACGTTGCCGTTGTTTTTGCTCGTATTTTTTGGGCTTGGAGCGGCGGCGGGAATCACAAATGTGGTACGCACAGCGCGCCGCATGAATGAACCCGCCAGTGAGGATCAAGACGGAGACGATGATTAATCGTTGCGTCAAAACTAAGGGAGACGCCGCGTGGCGGCTGATCAGATCAAGCTAGCGTTGCTTCAGGCGCATGCGGCAGAAGATGCATCACATGTCCCGGAATCTATGGGACATAGCGTCTTCGACCCCATGCATCAATTTGAAATCACCAGGCTTGTCGATATCCATTTATTTGGCGTTGACATGTCGTTCACCAATTCTGCTCTATTTATGGTGATCGCGATTACCATTGTCGCCACTTTCACGATTTTCTCCGTTGGCGGACGCGCGATTATTCCCGGTAGAATGCAATCGATCACAGAGCTTTCTTATGAGTTTGTTGCCAAGATGGTACGTGATAACGTTGGCTCGGACGGTCAGAGATACTTCCCCTTCGTGTTTTCGCTGTTCATGTTCGTGCTGGCCTGTAATCTACTGGGAATGATCCCCTATTCATTCACCGTTACCAGCCATATCGCCATCACCTTCGCACTTGCCGCAATCGTATTCTTGGGTGTAACCGTGATTGGATTTATCCGCCACGGTATTGGCTTTTTAAAATTCTTTGTCCCATCCGGAATTCCTGTCGCCCTAGTACCGCTATTAGTTGTAATCGAGGTGATTTCCTATCTCACTCGTCCCATCAGCCTTTCGGTACGGCTATTTGCCAATATGATGGCCGGGCACACCATGTTGAAGGTGTTTGCTGGATTTGTTGTGGCAATGGGTGCAATTGGCGGATGGCTGCCATTGGCATTCATCGTTGCATTCACCGGACTTGAGGTTTTAATAGCATTCCTCCAAGCCTACGTATTCGCCATTCTTACATGCATATATCTAAACGACGCGCTGCATATGCATCACTGACTTATGCCGTGCACTCATATTATCTGTTCATATTTTCTGAAGGAGAACACTCATGGAACCAGAAGCCGCGAAACTAATCGGCGCAGGTCTCGCCACGATAGCTCTAGCCGGTGCCGGCGTTGGCATCGGAAACATATTTGGCAGCTATCTCTCAGGCGCGCTGCGTAACCCCGCTGCCGCTCAGGGACAGTTCCCGAATTTGCTGCTTGGATTTGCGCTCGCCGAAGCAACTGGCTTGTTTGGCCTCGTCGTTGCACTAATCCTGCTTTTCGTCATCTGATTTGCAGCCCTTCGGCAAACCACGGGCGCACTTGCCCTGGAGCCGAACCCAACTGGCTAAAGGTGGCGGACAATGCCGCAACTAGATTTTTCAAGCTACGCACCCCAGCTCATTTGGCTGGCGATCACGTTCGCCGTTCTTTACCTTTTGATGGCGCGCGTAGCGCTCCCTAGAATAGCAACCGTACTCGAGGAACGGCGTGATCGAATTGCCAGTGATCTCGACGAGGCAGAGCATTCGCAAAAGGAGTCGCAAACCGCTCTTGCTGCCTATGAGGAGGCTTTAGTTAACGCTCGCTCCAACGCCCATGAGATTGCGCGCGCCAACCGGGATAAACTTAACGCAGAAATTGACGCCAAACGCGCTGAAATCGACACGCTTGCCGCTGAAAAGGCCACCGAGGCAGAGCATGCAATTGCAAATGCAAAATCGGCAGCATTCGGCGAACTCGGTACAGTTGCAGGTGAATTGACCGAGATCATTGTCAAACAACTTGTTGGCGGACGCATCGCTCAGAAAAAAGTTACCGATGCCATCACCATCACGATGAAGTCATAGGGGCAGGCATAATGTTGAAAAATCCCGAAACATGGGTTGCCGTTGGATTCTTTCTCTTTATCGCCCTCACCTTATATCTCAAAGTACCAGCGATGGTGACCAAGGCTCTTGATGAGCGCGCAGACCGTATTCGCGGAGAACTCGATGAAGCCCGGCGCCTACGCGAGGAAGCGCAAGCCCTACTTGCTGAATATCAGCGCAAGCAGAACGATGCTGCCAAGGAAGCAGAGAGTATTATTGCTCAAGCACGTGAGGATGCCGAGGCGTTTGCCCGTGAATCGCAAGCCAAATTAACTGAAACTTTGGAGCGGCGCCGTCAGCTCGCAGAAGATAAAATTGTTCGCGCTCAAGCAGAAGCTATTGATGAAGTAAGGGAGCGGGTAGCCGACATCGCTATTGCCGCGGCTTCCCATCTCCTCAGCAAGGAATTATCAGCGGCTAAATCTAAAAGCCTAATCGATGATGGCATTAAAGCGATCAGCGAGGAATTAAACTAACCTAGCTCATTTTCCCGTTGCTGAAGTTATACGTGCCGAAAGGGAAGGCAGCCTCTAAATAAAAATGACAAAAATAAAAACAGCATTAATCGTTGGGGCCGGATTCGGCCTATCAGCATCTCTGGCTCGGCGATTTAACCTCGAGGGAGTAAGCGTAGCTCTTGCGTCCCGCAATCCATCAAAACTTGATAACCTATGCTCTGAAATTAATGCATCAGCATTTTTCTGTGATGCCACTGAAGCTGATAACGCCGCTGCTTTATTCACTGCCACCGATGCATACTTTGGCACACCTGATGTTGTTATATTTAACGCCGGTGGCAGTGTTCGCGGCCCAATAGTTGACCTTGACCCTCAAGCCGTAAAAGAAACCCTATTAAGCTCCGCCTATGGTGCATTTTTAATTGCCCAACAGGCGGCAGATCGAATGATAAAACGCGGCAGCGGAACCATGCTTTTTACCGGTGCATCCGCGAGCATTAAGGGGTATCCGCAATCAGCCCCCTTTGCTATGGGCAAATTTGCCCTTCGCGGCTTGACTGAATCTCTAGCCAGAGAATTACAGCCACAGAATATTCACATCGCCCATTTTATGATTGATGGTGGAATTAGAAATCCAGGCAGAACCGAGCCTACCGATAAGCCTAATTCAATGCTTGATCCCGATGAAATTGCCGAAACTTACTGGCAAGTTGCGATGCAGCATCGCAGCGCTTGGTCGCTTGAAGTAAATTTACGCCCGTGGCTGGAAACGTTCTAGAAAATTCTGCCCTTATCTCCTAATCAGGTCTCTGAACTTCTTGCTGTTAGCACACAAAACGAGGAGAGCGAGTAACCCGAAGTTCATCAACACCATTTTCAAAAGATAGATAAAGAACACATCATTCATTGTCCTTAATAAACGCAGCATAGGACTCTTCGTCCATCAGATCATCAAGTTCGCTAGTATCCAAAAGTTTTAATTTAGCAATCCAGCCCTCGCCCATCGCATCCTCATTGATTTTGGATGGAGAATTCTCAAGCTCATCATTCACAGCAACGATTTCGCCAGAAACAGGGGCAAGAACTTCCCCGGCAGCTTTGACTGATTCAACCACGGCGACAAAGTCGCCTTTTTGTATTTTTTTGCCAACTTCCGGCAATTCAACAAATACCACATCACCAAGTTGATCCTGAGCATACCCGCTTATACCAAGAACAGCTACGTCCTCCTCAATGCGAATATATTCATGGTCTTCGGTGTATCTCACGATACTCATTAATTCCTCCTGTCCAATGGTTTTAAATTGAACACCGTCGGTTTGGAATGGATGTAGCTTAGCTATTTTAGCTTCGCGTAAATTACCGCACCCTAATAATTCCATATTGGTAACTAGCTTTGACAATATGGAATGATTCACAAATCCCCATCGTAACCCACTCATTGTTATCTATTAGAACGCAAGCTCGAGCTTAGCGACCAGTCCCAGTCCACCTTAAACAGGCTGGCACCCTCTTCAATAGAACGCCCTTAATCGTGTCCCAACAATACAACCATACTCAGGCACCAGGTTTGTTACGATTATAAAACACCTGTTCTTGTGTGAGGTTGAAACCGATAATGATTTCATAAGTGAGCGTATTCTCCCCATCCTTAAATAAGAAGGTATAATCGGGGATAGTTTTTTCAAATCTTGCCGAATTTGATCCACGCGGAATATCCAGTTCGATAGTATCAAACCGTTTTGAAGTAACTTCGCTTCCCTCACTCACCAACGCGATAAAGACTGGCAACGTTACCGAACCAAACATACCTTTTCGGCCAAGATCAAGCATACCTGCCATGCTCAGTCGGCCACGTACTTCACTTCCCACTACCTGGCATTCAAACACGACATCCTCAAGCCGTGCTGAATAGATGATGTTTTCAGCGGCAATTGATTCTCCGCGGCCAAACTTGGTGATTGTTTCCGCATTGGCCAAGAGTGACACAGGAGGACACGGTTGCGGCGTTGAGTTTTCACTGAATGGGTTAAGACTGGAGAACGAGGCTGTTTGGCAACCCGCAAGGCCACACAGAATAACTATTAACACCATTTTAGGCACTAAGCTGCCAAGGCTATACTGCCAGCCCATCATATTTTGTGTTTTAAACATTCACTAACTCAAATTGAGATGGCCTGATCAACATCCATAAATAATAAATCGGGACTAGGTCACTTTCCCGTAACGCTTGACACTACCGCGCCTTAACGCAAAAACCAGAGTCACAGAAATATATGGCGCCTATATGGCAGACAATAAACAACACTTCACCATCCCACAAGGAGCGGCCCTTGACCAATTTTAGCCCCGCGAACGCCGTCCCATTAACAATCTATCTCGCTGCACCACGCGGGTTTTGTGCAGGCGTGGAGCGCGCAATTCTCATTGTCGAAAATGCGCTGCGTATTTATGGTCCGCCAGTTTATGTCAGACACGAGATTGTTCACAATGCCTACGTTGTAAATACGCTCCGCTCAAAAGGTGCTGTATTTGTCGAAGAACTCGACGAAATTCCGGAAACAAAGCAACCGGTAATTTTTTCTGCCCATGGAGTACCAAAATCCGTTCCTGCCGATGCTTGCAAGCGCAATCTGTTCCATATCGATGCCACCTGCCCATTGGTCTCCAAAGTGCATATAGAGACCCAACGTCACTTCACAAACGACCGGGAGGTCATACTGATCGGACATGCGGGACATCCCGAGGTAGACGGCACTATCGGTCAATTGCCCGATGGGGCAATCACTCTGGTTGAAACTCTGGAAGATGCCAAAAATCTGCGCCCAAAAAAACCAGACCAACTAGCACTAGCAACCCAGACAACGCTTTCAGTTGATGATACGCACGAAATTGTCAACTATCTGGTCAGCCGCTTTCCAAAAATAAAAAGGCCACACCACGAGGATATCTGCTATGCAACTACCAATCGTCAGGCCGCAGTCAAGTCGATTGCACCGCGTGCCGATGCCGTTCTCGTGATCGGAGCCACCAACAGTTCTAACTCAATGCGGCTTGTCGAGGTTGCTAAACGTGCTGGATGTCAACGTTCCTTCCTGATCACCCGCGCATCCGACATCGATTGGAACCGGCTCGGCACGATCAGTAGCATTGGCATAACCGCAGGTGCATCAGCTCCTGAACTTCTAGTCCAAGAAGTGATCGAGGCATTCTCTCAGTTTTATTATACTAGAGTTGAAACCGTGATCACTGCTAATGAAAACATAGCATTCAAACTCCCACGCGAAGTTTCCGGTGCGGCGGCTTAACGTAAATGGCAGTCTACACCGAAGTCAGCGACGTAGCGCTTAAAGGATTTCTCACCAACTATGATATTGGAACTCTGCGTTCATTCAATGGCATTACCGAGGGTGTTGAGAATACCAACTATCTGGTTCATACCGACATCCATAGCTACATTTTAACGCTCTATGAGCGCCGAGTTGATAAAAATGATCTGCCGTTTTTTTTAAAACTTCTGGAGCATCTGGCCGCACACTCAATCTCTTGCCCGACGCCAATAAAGTCCAAAAACGGCCAAATGCTAGGTGAGCTGTCAGGAAAACCCGCCACGATTGTAAGCTACCTTGAAGGCTCGTGGGTCCGCCGACCAAGCCCACATCATTGCCATGAAGTGGGCGCAGCATTAGCGCAGCTCCATCTGGCTGGATCAGATTTTAAAATGACGCGCGCAAACGCGCTTGGGCCCGCTTCTTGGACTGAATTAGGTAGAGACACTGCCAACCACGCTGATACCGTTACTCCGGGTCTACGAACCGAAATTGCCGCTGATCTGGACAATCTGGTCAGAGCTTGGCCAATTGATCTGCCTGCAGGCATCATTCACGCCGATCTCTTCCCAGATAATGTTTTCTTTATCGATGATCAACTATCCGGATTGATCGATTTTTATTTCGCCTGTCATGATGCATTTGCCTATGATATCTCAATTTGCCTCAATGCGTGGTGCTTTGAACCTGACAACGCATTCAATATTACCAAAGCGCGTCAGCTATTACGAGCTTATGAAAACATACGCCCTCTCTCCAGAGCCGAATACGACGCCATTCCCCTTCTTTCACATGGCGCCGCAATGCGATTCCTACTAACCCGACTTTACGACTGGATCAACACCACACCCAATGCGCTGGTCAAACCGAAAGATCCTGCCGAATATATCCGCAAGTTACGATTTCACCGCTCCGTTACCTCTCCAACAGAATATGGACTCGATGAACGCTGAGCCTCAAAACAATAACCTTATAGAAATTTATACCGATGGCGCATGCTCGGGAAACCCCGGCCCTGGCGGCTGGGGCGTGTCACTACAAACAAATGGGCATGAGCGTGAGATGAGTGGCGGAGAACATCTCACCACAAACAACAGAATGGAGCTTACCGCTGCCATAAAAGCACTGAATGCATTGAAGCGCCCCTCACAAGTCAGGATTAATACAGACTCTGTCTATCTGCGCGATGGCATAACCAAATGGATAACCAAATGGATTGCCAATGATTGGCGTACTGCCGCACGCAAACCGGTAAAGAATGTAGATCTTTGGAAAGAGCTCGACCTGGCACGTGCCGGCCACAAAATTGACTGGTGCTGGACCAAGGGGCACGCCGGAAACGCAGGAAACGAACGCGCCGATGAGCTAGCGCGCGCCGGCATGGCACCGTTTCAAAACGTGATCAAACCTTGCTAAACAAGCCAGCCTGCGGGCAATCTGCCCATCAAATTGAGCCGCAATAATGTGATTGATAAATTTTACTAGAGTGCCCTCAGCATTCGGGCAGCACCGGTCTCTTCGATCGTACCTGAGGCTTTTTCCAATTTGAACTCTGCGATCATTCCATCATATATCAGCATCGAAAAGCGTACCAAGCGAGTCCCGAGTGTGGCCCCCCGATCAGCTTCAAGGCCGTGCGCCCGGGCAAAACTTCCATCCCAATCCGAGGCAAAGATCAATCCGTGATCCTCACCAAATGATTGTGACCAAGCACGCATCACGAACACATCATTGATCGAAACGCAGATGATATGATCAATCCCCGCCTCTCTCAATGCGTGCTCGTTTTCCACATAGCTAGGAACATGCAAATTTGAACAGGTTGATGTGAAGGCGCCAGGAACACCAAACAGAGCAATTTTCTTGCCCGAAAAATACTGCGAAGTCTGGATGATCTCTTGTCCATTGGACCCCATATAGTAGAAATCCGCATCCGCAATGCGTTGACCAACAGTCACCGTCATCACTATCCCTCCAAGCCTATGAATTTATCCAATCGCGCGCGCGAGTGCCTCGCCATATCTCACCACCTAGTGGACTGTCCAGGAAAGTTCAAGTGAACCGGCTGCTGATACCATTGTCGCGTTCACAGTCTCGCCTATAAGATTATCAGCCGAAGCTATACCATCAACGTTAACTTCAAACACAACTACCTCGGTTGCCCCACCACGCTGCGCTTTGGCCGGGGAAAAGAAATATGCTGATGGTCCTTCAACAAACACTTCCGCTGGAGGTTCCACCTTTGCCTCAATATAAAGCGTTACTGGAGCTGCTTTACCGGAAACCCATGACCGGATGATAGTGGGTGCATTTTTGCCAAATTTGTTAAGGCGATCCGGCACCAACCGCCGGTATCGATTAACCGTTGCCAAGGTATCCTGCGGCGCACTGGCTTCACCTGATATATTCATCAGAAGCTCCGCTCTCAAGGGAACGCACACCTCCGCACACACCGCATAGTCAAACTGGAGTGAAATGGATGCGGACTTACTCGGATCATGAAACGCCAGCCTCACCGGAAACACCACTTCATCCTGATAACCAATCGATACCCCAAATGCGTCGGGTAACCCAACTGGCGCTGGCCATTCAGTGAATATCTTTTCAAGATTTGTCGACTCGGACCAATCGAAGCGGGGAGGAACACCGGAATACCCCGGATTACGCCAATAGGTATGCCAGCCGGGATCAAGTTGAACCTGCACACCGACAAGCCGGTCACCAGATCCAAGCAAAGGACCAGGAATAAGCCTAACACGTGATGCATGAAGAGTTTTCCAAGGGCTAGCCTGCAACAGGCCAGCAGCGCCGACGGCTGGAACATTCACAATTCCAGACAACGTCATAAAAACAATTATAGCGAGAAACCAACGCCATTTGACAACATTTTTCATGAGTATTATCTACTCGCACAGACTACGGCGACGACATCCAACAATCACCTCCTAACGCTAACACCTATGTGACCTTATGGGAAAATTCGTGTTTGTTGAGATCGTCAGGAACAAGTAGCTTTACACCTATGACAACGTCAGGACAAAATTTAGAGCTCTCATCGGGCTATCTTGATGGTCAGATGCTAATTGCCATGCCAACTATGAACGACCCTGGATTTGCCCGCACAGTCATCTATCTATGCAGTCACTCAAATGAGGGCGCAATGGGCATTGTGATAAACAAACCGGCACAAGACATAACTTTTCCTACTCTTCTTGACCAATTAGGGATTGAATCTTCAAAGTATCTAACATCCGGTGACCACAATACCATTTCGGTCAATATCGGCGGTCCGGTGGAGACAATGCGTGGTTTCGTTCTCCACTCACCAGACTATGCAAATGATGCCTCGACGCTAACCATGGACAGCGATATATCCCTGACCGCAACCACCGGTATCCTCGAAGCAATCGCCGACGGAAAGGGGCCGAATCTGGCTTTTCTGGCACTCGGTTACTCAGGCTGGGATTCTGGGCAGCTCGAAGCAGAAATTCAGGCAAATAGCTGGCTGCATTGCATGGCGGATCACGACATAATTTTTAGCCGGAACATCAAAGCTAAATATAACAGATCATTAGAAAAAATTGGGGTCACCCCATCACGCCTAGTCGCATATTCTGGGCACGCCTAGCTGTTATATCAGACAAAACTTTTACCAAAACCTCTACCCTTTAACGCCATTCAGCTAGATATTTGGTCGCAGTATTAACATGAAGGGGAGGTGAGAAATGATAGCCTTGGCCAAAATCACACCCAATGCCCCTGAGATACGCAACATCGCTTGGGCTATCAACTCCTTCCGCAACCACCTTCATACCGAGGTCATGCGCCATATTCACAATTGACTTTACTATTACCGACGCATTATCACGCCCACCCGTCACTAACGACTTATCAACTTTGATCGTATCAAACGGGAACTGCTGGAGATGTGACAGTGCTGAATAGCCAGCGCCAAAATCATCAAGTAAAAGTCCCACTCCCATTTCCCTCAAGCGCTCCAGAACATAGGCGGCTAGTTCCGGATTTTCCATCACTAGAGATTCAGTGATTGCCAACTTTATTGCTCCGGCGGGGATCGATGCACTGGTGGAGATAAGCCGGGCATCCCGAATGAGATCCTGCCGGAAGATCTGACGCGATGACACATTCACACTGACAAATAGATCTGGCACGTCACCAAATGTTTTACGCCACAAAGACAATTGTTGTGCCGCAGCATCGAGAGCATAGTAGCCAAGCTCAACAATAAGCCCAGCCTCTTCCGCAATCTCAATAAATTTATCTGGCGAAATTTCCCCTTTCTCTGGATGCTGCCATCGCATCAACACTTCAAATCCAGCAATTCTTTCTTCATTCAACGAGACAATCGGCTGATAGAGAAGTTCGAGCTCCGATCTCTCAAGCGCACGTCTAAAATCAGATTCTATTGTCAGCCGGTCAAACTGTGACGGGTGCATGTCGAGGTGAAATTTCTCAGTTTTATCGCCACCACTGGTCTTGGCGTGAACCATCGCAAGCTCCGCCTCGCGCAACAGATCACAAGCCTTATCATGGCGTTGACTGTCAAAAGTAGAGATGCCAATAGAACCCGTCAGGAATACTTCATGTCCACCAACATAGAATGGTTGCTTCAGTGAATGCCGGAGATCACGCGAAATTTCTTCAATATTGTTATAGCTTGCATCTGAGACAACAATCGCAGCAAATTTATCCGCCTCTATGCGTGCCAACGTATCGGCCTCGCTCATAACTTCCGACATACGCTGAGCAATAACTGTGAGCATGCTATCGCCCATCCCATGGCCAAAGCCCTGACTAACATTCTTAAACCGATCCACATCGATCACCAGAACACTTGGGTTATTACCTCCTTGACTGTTCATGCACACAACAGCGCGGGTCAGCCGATCAACAAACAAAGCTCTGTTTGGCAACCCGGTTAAAGAGTCATGAACCGCATCGCGCAACAACCGCTCGCGGCTGTTTTTAAACGTGGTAACATCTTCTAGAGAACCAACAAACCTAATGGCGTCAACGCCCTCGCGCGCCACCGAACGGGCCCGAAGCCGGTACCAACGCTGACCGACCGCACTGGTGTGCAATCTAAATTCGGTATTTATTAAACCATCATCGCTGACTACCGCCGAATTAGCCAACTGAACAAACCGATCGCGGTCGAGGTGATGAACCTTATCAAGCCAGTTCTGTTGCGGGCCATTAAGAGAATTTCTTGCCACCCCAAGCGCCTCTTCAAGTTCTCGCCCAACGGTGATGGTCTCTTCCTTAACCTTCCAATCCCATAAAATGGTATCAGAAACGGAAAAAGCGACGGCTTTAAGCGCAAGTTCACGCGCATTTGCATCAGGTGCCACATCTGCGTCAAATGCATATTGCATCGCCGTGAAGGAGATGACCATTGCAACTAAACCCAATGCCGCAATGTACATTGGATGGGCAATGGCCCCCGACAGCACACCCGAATAGACCAGCATCGAGAGCAAGGTGAATGAGGTAAAGGCAATCCAAGATGGTACCAGTGCTAGCGCCCGAGCAGACCGCATGGTGATCAGATATCCGATAGCAGCAATCCCGCACACAGCGACAACCACGCTCAACAACCTGGCGATCGAGACCGCCACCGATGGCCATAAAACCGCGATAAGAACCAGGACGCAGCTAACCCCAAAAATAACCGGCGTACCATCTGCAACATAACGATAGCGAGCTTTGAACTCGACAAATGTGGTGAACAGGAATGCTACCGCACCAACGAAAATAACTTCCGCAATCGCACGCACCACGCTGGATGTAGCTGGACCGGCACCAAAGCCACGTTGCCACAGGCCAAAATCAGTCGCAAGAACCACCACGCCCGCCCAGCCTATCAGCGCTGCAGCCGGATACATTAATCTATGCCGCACCACATAAAGCGATGTCAGAAAAATCGCTAATAGCCCAACAATTCCTATAATAAGCCCATGAAAAAATGAGAGCGCATGGCGCGCAGCGCCATAAGCTCTTGGATCCCAAAGCACTATAAAGCGAGGTACCGCACCAACCGTCTCGACAACAAAGGACTGTGTTTGTCCCGCATCAACTTCGATCTCGAATATATCAAGCCGACCGGATTCAAGCACGGGCTGCAACTTACCTTTGTCCGATTGAACCGAGACCAACCTTGGTCCGATCAGAATAGGATTGATAATCCCAGAATCGGCACTCCCTGTATTCTCCACCACCAACCAACGGATAAGCTGTTCGTCGGTTACATTGGTTAGCGCAAATGCAAACCAACCAGGAGACATATTACCGGGCGATGCGGTTACCTGGACCACCTTATCACCGTCACGCCCCCCAAGTGTCAGCGTACGTCCATCAACATCATAAATCGTTATTATATCGGACAGTATTGTTCTTTCCGCGAGCGGATCAACGGCGATGCCATCAAGAGCACAAGCTGTGTTCGGAATAAGGACGAACAATAACATAAGCACGATCATTCGCATCGCAACCCGTAATTTTGGTCGAACACAAACTCGCCCTGCAACAAATCCATCAGTCTGGATTCTTACCAAATTCTTCTTGCAAACTAACGCCTTATTTCCTCCGACAGAAGGCCAAATAGTACGTGGTCCTGCCACGCACCGTTGATCTTTAGATAACGGCTGGCATACCCCTCGCGTTCGAAACCGCATTTCAGTAAAAGCCCAATCGAAGCGGTGTTGTGAGGCAGACAGGCCGCCTCAATTCGGTGAAGTTTAAGCGTATCAAAGATAAATGGAACAAGTGCATGCAGCGCGGACGTCATATGGCCCTTACAGGCGTGGGGCCTACCCATCCAATACCCGATAGAACCGGTTTGTGAAACGCCCCGACGAACATTTGATAACGTGATGCCACCGAGAAGATTATCATCTCCAGAATCAAAAATAAAAAACGGATAAACCTGATCATCTCGCATATCGCGCGCATAGTGTTTCAGACGATGGCGAAACGCAGCCCGTGTCAGCTCATCACGGCTCCACGTTGGCTCCCAGGGAATCAAATAGTTACGGCTTTCCGCCCTGAGTTCCGCCCAAGCCTGATAGTCCAATATTTGTGGCGTACGCAATGTCACAGTTCCACCAAAAATAGTGGACCCGCTATCGAGAAAACTCGATGGGCGCAAAAATGCCATCCCCAACCTCCATCAGTAGGGGCTCACAACACACTACAAAGTAAAACTTTCTGCGAGACGCGCATGGCTTGCAAGCCCGCCCAGAGGGCCAATCGCACCTACAGTAAGTTTTGAGCCTGAGATCACACGATTTGCATACTCTCGCACAATTTCTTCATCAACCGCATCAATCTTTTCGATGATTTCATCTGAGGTAAGAACCCGGCCAAACACACAAACTTGCCGGGCAATTTGGTCAAGTCGCGCACCGGAACTTTCCAGACTCATCAACAAACCAGACTTAATCTGCGCACATGCCCGCGAAATTTCAACCCCATCCAATGTCAATGCCGCATCTCTAACTTCAATCGCGATAGCTTCGGTAAGCGCATCCACTGAATCCGGGGCCGTTGCCGAATAAATGCCTAACAGACCACTGTCCCGGTAAGAAGCAGCAAAGGAAAATATAGAGTAGGCAAGACCGCGTGCCTCACGGATCGACTGGAATAGACGCGATGACATCCCTCCACCGAGCAGATTGACAAAGACCAGCGCGGCATATGCATCACTATCGAAATAAGAAGTGCCCTCGAACGCCATCACCAAGTGTACTTGCTCCAGCTCCCGGTCGGACCGCCATTCACCGCCAACATAGCGTGCAGGCTCTGGCAGCACACGCGTGGCTGAGGTAGACTGTTCAAAGAGCAATCCAGCCATTTCCACTACCGCGTCATGCTTCACTGCACCTGTAGCCCCCACCACCATAGCCGACGGTTGGTAGTGCTGCGCCCGGTAGCTAATAAGGTCATCACGGGTAAATCTCGAAATCGACTGAGGTGTACCCAGAATTGGCCTGCCAAGCGATTGATCTGGAAAAGCCGTCTCCTGGATACAATCAAATACCAAGTCATCAGGCATATCATTAACCGCGGCAATTTCCTGCTCGATTACACCTTTCTCTCTAGAAAGTTCCGCCTCATCAAACACTGGATTGAGTAGAATATCTGCCAAGATATCTAGCGCCAACGGCACGCTATCTTTTAAAATCCTGGCAAAATAGGCCGTTGATTCAAGACTCGTTGCAGCATTCAACTCACCGCCAACCGATTCTATTTCTTCTACTATCTGGCGTGCAGATCTTCGATGGGTTCCCTTGAATGCCATGTGTTCAAGAAGATGCGCAATACCATGTTCCGACACTGTTTCCTGTCGTGCTCCCGCCTCCACCCAGACGCCGACTGATGCCGACTCAAGATGAGGCATTTCATGGGTCACAACTCTTAGACCACTTTCAAGCGTTGTAAGACGCGTGCTCATCTAATCGTCCCGGCGGTCAGGTGCGTTTTATAGCGGATTGTTTCCATAACCTCACAAAGATTATTTTTCAAAGGAATAATGTTTTCATGCCCATCCCAATGGCCACGCGACTGCGCTGGAATCTGCGGATCAACGCCAGCGGCGCGCTGGACAACGGAGGGGAATTTAGCCGCATGCGCAGTCGACAACACAACCATCGGCGTTGCCGGTTCTTGATGCAAGCGCGCCACAGCAAGCCCGACAGCCGTATGCGGGTCGACAACCATACCTGACACATCATATATATTTTTTATCATCAAAAGCGTTTCTTCCTCATCACATGACCCAGCATCAAAATCATCACAAAGCCGGGAGAGCACAGCCTCATCCAACTGATAACTGCCCTCCTTGGCCAATTTATTCATCAGCCCACACACAATCTTCGAGTCCCTCCCGACAATATCAAAAATCAGCCGCTCAAAATTACTCGATATCTGAATATCCATCGACGGGCTCGTTGTCACATGCACGCTGCTAGTCTCATGATAGCCGCTACCCAATGTCCGCACTAGAATGTCATTACTATTAGTTGCTATGACAAGCCGCCCAATACCAAGTCCCATCCGCTTGGCGACATACCCGGCAAGAATATTTCCAAAATTTCCAGTTGGTACGGTGAAACTCACTTCACGATCAGGCGCTCCAAGTGCGACAGCGCTAGCAAAATAATATACCGTTTGAGCCATCACCCTCGCCCAATTGATCGAGTTTACCCCTGACAGCGACATCTCATCACGAAACCGGCTATCTTTGAAAAGAGCCTTCACCAACGTCTGACAGTCATCAAAGGTACCATCAATCTCAAGTGCACAAACATTCTCGGCTTTCGATGTTGTCATCATCCGACGCTGAACGTCCGATACCCTTCCTTTAGGAAACAAAACAAACAGATCAGCACACGCTCGTCCTGCAAAAGCCGCTACCGCCGCACCCCCCGTATCCCCAGAAGTCGCGCAGATCACATTTGAGCGACGGCCACGCTCACCCAACGCCCGGTCCATCAACCGGGCAACAAGCTGCATGGCAAGGTCCTTAAATGCCAGAGTGGGCCCACAATGCAGGTCTAACATCCACTGATTAATGCCACTCTGAACTAACGGGGCGATTGCCGGATGGCGAAAATCACGATAGGCATCATCAATCAGATTACCGAGCGGCTCATCGCCGAGCCAACCGCCAATGAAAGGACTTATCACGGCAAGCGCCACTTGCTGATAGGTCTTTCCAGACAGAGCCTTAATCTGAGCTTTTGATAACTGTGGGTAGGTTTCGGGCACATATAGCCCGCCATCATGCGCCAGGCCGTTCAGCAAAGCATCCTCAAAACTGACAATAGGGGCAGCGCCACGCGTACTAAGATAGTTCATAAATTCCTAGCTCTAAGAACAGCATCAACGCTACCGCAATCTAGTTTTTATATGCACTGCCAATCCGACCTTGCGCATGATGAAACGCGACATAGATAACCATGAGTGCGCCGGCAAGTCCAAACCAGGTAAGTGCATAACCAAAATGCTCATTACGAAATGATAATTGTGTTTCACCACCTTG
>Ga0302127_10001061_pt1 | contig 15975 bp, 12 predicted proteins | sample CB4_SCM_MG_FD_204452 | JGI IMG/M metagenome (GOLD analysis project Ga0302127, IMG submission 204452) | Marine microbial communities from Western Arctic Ocean, Canada - CB4_SCM | ecosystem: Environmental > Aquatic > Marine > Oceanic | place: Canada: Western Arctic Ocean | collected 2017-09-24
GCAGGTAGCTACGATTGGAACATCGGTATAGACGATGATATGGTCTATAAGCTTTATGATGGATATGAGATTGAGGAATATGGAACCTCAGTTACACCTTCCACACTAACAGACTTCAGTGTCGATAATGGCGTTACCGACAATATCAATATACCTGTCAACCCAGCGGACGATGTTGATAAAGATGATATTCTCAAAAACATATCTGATAGTAAGTTCCCCTCCTTTCTTAGTGCGCTCAATGATTGCGGTGATGACTGGATCTCAGTTGCCGCCCTTGTCCTGGAATACGATATCAGTTTGCTGTTCGTCTTTGACGCGCTCTCTTCTGGAGATACGTCGCAGACGACACTCGCAATAATTAAACGTGCCGCTATGGTGCGGGTCGGTGTTGCTGAAGATTTTGAGATAGTTAATGAGGGAAGCACTAAATTCTCCTGGACCCAAGGCAATTTCAGAAATGTCAGCATTCAAGATGAGAAAGGTAAAAAGCGATCAGTGGACTATTTTGATGGCTCGAAATTTGTCGAAAAGACACAGAAGATCAACCAGTCACACTTGGAGCATGTAACCGGCGTATCCGACTCCACCGCGACCGTTGCCAATATGTTCGAAAGCCTGAAAACAGGTGTTAATTTCGAGTTTGAGACTGTCGGAGCCTCTTTTGAGACATCTCAGATGGGCTTTTTTCTAGGGGGGCCCTTAAAGCCGCCAACTTCTGGCTCTGGAAATGTCCTGTCCGCCGGCTGGTGGGAAGATTCCTTTGGGGCAAAGTCAAATTACCAGAGCTATTGGAGATCGGAAGATTGGAAAGCGCAAGGCTGGAGTGGGGATGTCACTTTTGGCAATTTGATCTCCTATGACATGAAAATTTTCGGTGCCAACCTATCGGTGCAAATTGCAAATCCCTTCCCTGCGAACGGTGGGTTCGATATGTCGTGGGAGGGTAATGTTACAGAGACAGAATTTGTTGTTACTGGGACGAAAAATGTGACTAATATCAATCTCCTCGGACAGTGGGAGTTAGATATTAGTTGCGCTGCCCAAAGAAATTTTATCCAGTTACTCCAAGGAGACCTCAAGATCGGCCCTGAAGCCCGATTTGAAACGATGCAAAGCAATGTAGAGGCTCGTGCGGAATTGAACGCCACGGGAGGGGCGGCAACATCCAATGCCGTTAAAATCGATCAAACCCTGTCTAGCGCCGGCACCGGCGCCCTCTCGAACAACGACGCAGTGTTAACCTGTGTCATCTAAAGGCGTTTTCAATTCAAACCAGGTCGATGGCGCTGAGCGTTTAATTAGACAAACGCTGCTTTGCTGAAAATTATGCCTAAAAAAATTGTTGGGGTCGGAGGAGTTAGGCGATGACAACCTATAAGTACGAGACAAAATATGTTGAGGAGGACACCGTAACTGGCGCGACTATCGCTACCAATTACGGAGCACTTGAGGATACATCGGATTCATCCGATGTCGCGTTTGGTGGGGTGATGTTGTCCAAGGGCGAATTTGTAACAGATGAAACTACCGATAGCCAGCAAAGAGCGGTGATCGCCATCCAGGTTGGGAAAACAGCTTCCGCTGCAGCGGTCGAGGATGCAGCGGGTGCGCGGCTCCTCAAGTTTTCATCAGGGCCTTTATTATCTTCCGCCAAGGTTGCAAGAAAGCTCATCCTGTCGCAACCGGCCTATCAGGCGTTGCAGACCAAGGCTCAAACCGTCGCTCCCGTAGACCTTACGATTCAGTATGGTAAAGACAACGCATTGAACCTTCAGTCGATCTCCTCAAATTTTATGACGCACCAATTTAGCGATGGTGCCGTAATGTCCACTTACAGCGGAAACCGCGCTTTAGAGGCTACCGAACTCTCTGCGGACAATACCGTTGAGGTCTGGTCCACACTCAGCAACACTCCTGTCATACCTGTCATAAATGGATGGAGTGACACTCTAGAGAAAAACCTGATAGGGGAGAAAAAATGGCTAGGTGGACTTTCTTACCTGTACCGAAAAGGTGACGATGTCACACTGAATCTGGGCAATTATCATAGCACCAGTATTGGGAGCAGTGATGACGGCAGATTTGCAACTAAAGAATTGTATGGAACCAATACGGCAATCTCTGGATCAAGATGGTTAATGCTCGATGAGGGTAAGTGGCCAACCGTAAAAGTCGACAGCGCCTCGGTTCCTGATGATGAGGATACCAAAACCTGGCTTACGGGCACTAGGACAGTGAAGTACTCGACCAAGACCAAAATAGATCTCAGTGGAGACCGTCTCCGGGATTGTCTGGTAAAGGCTGGGGTGGTTGGGGTGAACGAGAATTTGAATAATGCGGGCATAGCGGCGCGACTTACCCCGTTAAGCAATTATGCTGATTTGCAACTTGGCGATTCATACAATTTCCCAGTAGGGAATACTTTTAACTTCTTTAATCATGCAGCCAGCATGGACATTCATGTGGGCCCATCAGCCACTATCAATATTTGGTCTAAGAATCCGAGCGATTGGAAGCTTGGTAAGGGGGTTGAAGGTAAATCAAAGGTTCCGGACAATTGGGCCTCGCTTGAAAAGACCGTTGGCGACAGTTATTCATATCACTGGGGCGGGGACCGCAGCTTCGTAGAGAGCTCTAACGGGCAAAATCAGCTCCGCGATGGAAACGGCCGCTCTTTTGAAAAACTAGTTAAAAAAAGTTCGGAGACTTCGGTGACTGATACCTTAAAAAGCTATACATCATATGGCGCAAACGTTGCGGTTTCTTTGATCGGGGTTAAAGCCAGCAACGAAAGTATCGGAATGCGAAAAGTTAGCAGCAAAGCGGAATATGGTTTGAACCTCGATGTAAGCCTGGGACCATTAGCATCGTTTGGGGTAAATATGGAGGGCCTGACGTTTGCCTATAAGATGCCAGCAGACGAAGCGCTTCTTTACGGCCAGCTCTTGTTTGATATCGAATACAAGTCCCGTCTAGCTAGTACGAGTGTGACGATGGTGGGCAATGTCAATCAGATAAATATTAATGCCATTAAGTTTATAGGTGATACTACTGCCGCTAAAGTAGAGGAAAAAGTCGCCGCAATGAATAATAAAGTAAGCGCGGAACCTAAAACCCAAACAGAGGCAGGTTTCAAGGCGGCGACTACTGAAGGAACCGAATTGGCCGGAAATGGTAGCAAAGTCGATGTCGCCGGTGTGCACCTAGATGGGACAGATAGCACTGTTGACACCACCCCTTTGGCAGCCAAGAACTCAGTCCTGCACGGAATTGGCGCAGCAGAGAACATTCAAGTATAAAGTTAGACTTCAAAAAGCGGTACCTTGCCTGTCGGCCGATGATAAATTAGTGATGCGATATGAATGAAAGTTATTAAGCCGCTTCAGGTCTCGTTTTTCCCAACGTTCCACAGAATCGCTGGAGATTGGTATCAGTTCCATACGGGCCTAATTGGGTGGGATCTGTTAACAGGAGATACAAGAACTGAGATAGACATTTGGAAGGCCGCGGGGCCGTTAGTGTCGCAGCAGATTCCTATAGACGAGTTCTTCCCCAAGCTCGCATCAGAATTTTTGGTGTCTGGAAGTTTTTTTTCGAGACGCAATACTGCTGTCGAGGCGGGTCATGCAGAAGTGAGAGTGGGGGATACCACAAAGCGTCTGGATATCTTTGGGGAGCGTAACTGGAAAAGACACGGAGGCGTGTACACCACGTTTACAACGCCTAAACCATTGCACACTCTCCCCTTAACCTGGCAATACGCTTTTGGTGGCGAAGATCTCCTGAATAACCCAGTGGGGATGGGCTACAGGGAAGATGAGGCCGGCCAGATCTGGCCTCTTCCCCAGGTTGAGCTTCATACGGACCTTATTGGTTCTCCTGATAATGTTGTAACGCCAGGATCGTTCTTACCGCTTCCAGTCACTTATCCTGACCGGATTAAATTAGCCGGCACATACAAAGAGGATTATCTCGAGAAATATTTCCCTGGATATCCCGCTGATTTTGACGCCCGATTTTTTAATAGAGCCCCAACAGATCAATGGGTAGAGCAGGATCTTGTCGCAGACTGTGAGTTTTATCTTAAAAATCTTCACCCAAATCGTCCAGAATTATCTGGGAAGATCCCCGATTTTGAAATGCGATCATTTCTTGGGCCAAATGCCGCTGAACAAAGTGACTTCTCCGAGCTGGCGTTAAAACCAGATACTGTGTGGTTTTTTCCAGAGGCAGAGCTCGGGGTTTTGATTTTTCATGGCTCTCAGAAGACGTCGCATCACGACTGGGATTATTTAGACACGATCACGGTTGCTTATGAGCGGAAAAGCCAGACCCGAAAAAGCGTAAAGCACTACCAGAGCGCGACAAGCAACCGTAGCAAATCGAAAATAGACGAGCTCGCGTTGCTTTTTAAGGGAGAGGATCTAATTCCCAAGAATGAGAAAACCCTTTTGGCGCTGTTCTCTGAGGATTCGGATTCTCAGCTAAAGATGTATGGCGTTGACCGGAATGTAGAAGCTGCAAAAGAAAAGGCCCGTGAAAAACTTGACGAGGAAGAGCAACGAGTAGCCGCGCTAAAAAGTCAGGCGGCTACTGCATCGGAAAAAGAAGCTGAGGTGATTAACCAGCAGGTCGTTGCATTCGAATCTATGAATAAACGCCTTCGCTCGGTGGTAGAGGGAGGGGGTATTGAAGAGATCGACGACCCTAAATTAAAAAAGATTGCCCAGTTGCAGTCTGAACTCGCACCGAGAAAGTCAGATGGGAGCATCGACTTAGAAAAGATTGATCTAACGAAGATTAACGAATTGAATGAGGCGGTAAAGGAGATGGGTTCGGGCCCAAGCGGGTCATATGAGGATAAAAAGAAAGAAATATTGGCGCAAGTGGAGAACAAGTTTAATGACCAGATTGATCAACTTAAAAACAGCCCCGAGATAAAGGAAGGGCTAGAGAAGTTGCCCCCAGAGCAACGAGCGTCATTTGAAGATTCGATTAAGGACACCATTGCTTCAGCCAAAGAGAAATTTGCTGAAGTCCAAGAGCTCATACGACAGACGCCGAAAATAACGCTTCCCCGTCCTCCCGCGCTTCCAGCGGTTAAAGGTATTTTGCTCGAACTCTCCGAAAAACGACACCTTGAAGAGGGGGTGCGCCTGACAACGGATTACTTGAAGGCTAATCATCCCGGTGAGGAGGCGATGTTGGCCGCTGTTGCGGCGGAGGCTGGTGAGATGCGTAAAGAGGAGATTCCTAACATCGAGGCGATTACGGATTTTCTAGAGAATACGTTGCCCAAGGCAGAAGAGGGTGATTTGCTGTGGCATTCAACTTATGCGTTTGGCGCCCATAAGATGCCGATAGGTGTGTCCTCACATGGGGACACCAATGAGCAATTGATTGCGCGACTAGAAAACGCCTCAGGGTCTGAGCACTTCCCAGTTTCAACATGCGACTGTTCCGAGATAATTCTTCAAAATAAGACGGTAACCGATAAAGATCTTTCACGGATTTATTTAGAGCAGTCGAAGCTCATGAATGTCACCTTCATTGATTGTAGTTTTGAGCAGGCAATACTAACTAGGGGTGAATTTCAGGAGGTTGTCTTTAAGGATTGTAACTTCTCTAAGGCAAATCTAGGAGACACTAAACTGAACAATGTTCGTTTTGACTCATGCAATATGGATGAGACCGTGTTTTCGTCTGCAAGGATAAACAGTACAACGTTCTATAACTGCAATTTCTTCCAAAATATAATCTCGAAAGCGCAGATCATTAATTCAGTCTTTGATAGCTCTAGCTTTTTGGGGGTTATATTTGAAGGCGGCGCAATTAATCAAACGCAGTTCAAGTTGACGACACTTGAAAGAGTGATTGCTCAGTCAGTCGAGTGGCGCCAGGTAAAAATTGCCGATTCGTCGATCGTGCGTTGCATCTGGATTCAATCAACCCTTAAGGAGATGTCGATAACAAAAACGACTGGAGATAAAGCATTTCTTGGAAGTGGTACCACAGTGTACAAGGCGAAGGTTAGTGACTCGACTCTTGTGATGATGAACTTCAGGGACCTTGACCTTAGGGGATCGGTTTTTAAAAGGTGCTCTTTGACTTATTCGGACTTCAGCAACTCAATTTTCTCGGGAAGTGTCTGGGAGGAAAACACCTTGAAGGAATGTCGTTTTCTCAAAACCAATCTTCAAGAATCACTTTTCCGAAAATGCGACTTCACTAACTCGAACATGCAGGATGCAGATCTTCGAGATTGTCAATTTTTTGAATCCCGTTTGTTTTCAGTCCAATTTCTGCACGCAAAAATAGGTGGCGCATCATTTTCAGAATGTAATTTGGAGCGAACCCTGCTTGAGGATTGGTCTCCATGAAGTGGCCGGATAAACTTGAGACGGTTCAGGACAAAATCTCGGCTGTCGGAACTGTTTTTGAGCACGAAACAGTTGACGCGATTTTTGACGGAGATGACTTTAAGGGAGTAGCGTTTATGGGTTGTACGTTCCGGAATTGCACCTTTCGGAACGTACAGATGCAGGAGTCGAGTTTCACACAATGTAAATTTATAGGATGCATGTTTTTGGGGTGTAATGAGATTAATAGTATCGTTATGAAATCAACCTTCGAGAATTGTGGTTGGAAAAACTGCCGTGGAACGAAGAAGATCCGAATGGAATCCAAATTTTATAACTGCGCGTTTTCAGGTTTCGAAGATGAAACGACCCAATGGCTGAAAGTGACCTTTGAAGCTGTTATTTTTGAGAAAGGGAAATTCTTTAGATCGTCTTTCTTGGACTGCATCTTAAAAGACACTAGCTTCGCCGAGATTGTTATGGAACGAGTGGCAATGATGAAATGGGACACCGCGGCAGTGACCTTTAAGAAGGATTGCCGACTTGATACCGTGATGCTTCACGAGGCAACGCTGGATGGCCATGACTGGTCTGGCATGGACCTTACCCGCACGCAATTTCTGAACTGCTCTTTGAGGTCGAATCTGTTTACCTCTGCTACGCTGCTTTCGTCTGGCTTTACTGATTGCGAACTGGTTGGCGCCCAAATGGAAAAGGTTAAAGGCGAGTATTTAAGGTTCTTTAGATGCAACTTAGAGGGTAGTGTTTTCGTTGGTGCAGAACTCAACGGTGGGCAGTTCACAGAAAGTAATCTCGATAAGGCGAATCTTTCAAATGCCCGTTTGTCCAAGTCGGTGATACACAAATGTAGTGCGCGGAAGACCCGTTTCGACTCAGTTGATCTTTCGGAAAGCTCTATAGAAAACAACGACGTACGGGGAAGCCAATTAACGAATCTCAAGTTAAAATATGCCAAAGCGGATAGACTGATTGAAGATGACGACACCGACTGGACTGGATCCATTAAAGTGTCGATGATGCTCAATGATGATCGGGAAAAGAACTAGAATAGTGAAATTTAAGCGACGAGGCTAAAAAATGAAGATCATGGACATGAAGGCGCTTGCCAAAAAACCACTAACGGCCACGTTGACAGTCGGCGTTATCGAGGAGGAGCTAAACCAAGATGAGTTTTTGGTTTCGATCGGGGATTTGCCAGTGCGGGCCTCGGTAGCGGTGAGCTGTATGATTTCACCGATAGTGGGAGATGAGGTAGCATTCCTGGGGGGAGACGAGGGGGTAGCGTTCATCACATCTGTACTCTCCAGAGAGGAGTCGGCTGACTTAACGATTCGCAGCGTGCGTAAAATCTCCATTCATTCAGAAAATGAACTTAAACTCTCATCTTCGTCTGATATTACTGTCGCTTCCCAACAAAACCTATCATGGTCGGGCGACACTTCGTCTTTGACTGCCCGGGCGTTTCGAGTCTATATTGATGAGCTGGATGGAGTTGTGCGGCGACTTTCGTTCGCGGGGGATCACATGGAGAGTTGTTTTAAGAATATTAGCTCTACCATAGAAACTCTCGTGCAAAATGCAAAAAGCGTGTTTCGAAATACCAAAGATCTTGAGAATATCCGATGCGGATCTATGACAACAAAAGTTGAAGGTTTTTCGGTTACACAATGTCGTAATGGCGCGATCATGGCAGAAGACGATTTTCGGATCGACGGCGAACGTGTGCATGTAGGATAAGGTTAGATAGTCATGTTCATAAATTGTTATTCTCTGCCAGGTATTAATTTCGCGTTCCCGGACGTAGCGTTGACGCCGATCCCATCGCCAGTGGGTCCGATTCCGGTACCATTGCCTTATCCTAATATCGGTATTAACTCAACTGCACTTCCGCCCACCACTGCGATGAATGTATTTGTGTTTTTTACTCCAGCGCATAATGTGATCACGTCTTTACCTCTTTCAAATGGCGACAATGCTGGCCTGATGGGCGGGATTACGTGCCCGCCGCTGGATATGTCCTTCAATTTTAGAGCTTCGTGCTCAACCAGCACTTTGATGGGTTGCATGCCGGTGGTCAGAATGGTTGATATGACGCTACAAAATATGTGGAACTCAGTAGGGCTGACAATCGCGCCCAGTCAGGTTCAAACCTTAGTACTGCGTTAGTCGGTCTTGCGGTGAAAAAAGAACACTATTTTATCTCTATAAACTAATGACAAAGAAAACCTCAAAAAAAACAGCTAAAAAAACACAGGACAAGGGCCATCAGCCCTCAATGGCTTCGGGGGACAGTTCTAATGTTGCCCAGGCAGCGCCGGATCCGATGGAGGTGCTCGGACGCCTTCAGGGGCTTGTGCAGAACGTCGACAAGATGAAAGAAAATATTATGGGCTCTCAAGCTGCCCCGATTGGGGATCCCGCATCAACGCGAGCGACTGCCGCAGTGCCTGGGGAGGATAAGACGACCAGTGATCCGCCGAAGAAATCTGAGGCACAGTTGCGTCAAGAGCAGGCAGAGGCTGCGGAGATGCAGAAGTTATTTCATTTTTGCAACTCGATGAACTTGTATCAAAAGGCCAGGCTGCTTGCGTTTCTCTCCAGAGAAGTCGTAATACAGGATACGACGTCTAATCAGGTCTTACCTTTGGTAAACTGCGACATAGTAATAGATGGGGTGACAGTGGTGATCCGACTCCCAAAAGGGGAAGGACAGCCTGAATAACTAAAGTTTTTAAATCTGGAGAACAGGGAGTTGTCGTTTTATGAAGCAAGCAATAATTATTGCGTTGGGAATACTTATCGGCCTGACAGCGGTTGCCTTCGGGATTTCCTCAAGTAACCGATATACGGGCGTTGCAGCTAATGGCGCTGGGGGGGAGCTAAGGTCTATCGATACGTTGACCGGCCGGCAGTGTATTTACCAAAGTGCATCAGAACTGCCTGCTGGTTATGCGAGACTTAATACTGGCTGGGCCTGCACGCCCGGGATTCACGAAGGCGCTTTCGCTAAGGTGATGGACCTGATTAGCCAGTAGCGGCCTCTGCTGTGCGGTCTAAGATAAACAAAGTGAAGACTATTTTGCCGACTGGGCCCAGAGCCGGGCTGCAAGGGCGAGGTTACTTCCCTTTGAAGCTAGGAATTACCTCGTAGAGTACACGCCAGGGTTTATCGCAGGCTTCTTCGACTAATCTTTTCTGATCATCCTGCGCAATTTCTGGCTCTTCGGATAGAGTTTCAAAATCTACCGTAATATTGAGTTTCTTGGCGCCCTCAGGGGCCTCGATAGTAATCGGAGCTGGTATTGGCTTATTGTCCATTTAGCTTAAGGTCGGGTTGGTCTTTGGTAAAATTATACACATTTTTCAAACTGGGAAAGATCCCTCAAGCCTCTTAGAGATCACATCTGCCTGTGGAAAATACTTGAATGAAGAAAATTGAAGAACTATCCACTCCCGTAAAAGGCTGTTGTGCTGCAGGGTTGTTGTTATTGCAATCGTTTATTGGAATAGGGCAGGCATTTGGTGGCGATATCGATGGATTTCGGTCTTCGTTTTTGCTTGCGGACCCTTACACTGAAAAGTTAGGCTCAACGCTCTATTACCTGTCCAGCAGTTGGTCCGACACGGAAAGAAAGTCGATGAGGTTACAGCTCTTGACCAACGGGGATACACATATCGATGTCTATGTGCGCGCGTCTTCGCAAAGTACGTTTGCGGGGGGCAGTATCAGTTCTGGTGGAAACTACCTGAGTTATCTGACAGAGCTCAGCAGCGCTGGCTTACAGCCGATGATTTGGCTGACGCCCAATGACCCTCACACTGACAACCAGGGATCGATGGCGTCTCAGAAGGCGTTCATGAATTCGGTGATTTCAGCCTACGACAACGTTACAGCAGGGTATGTGGTTTGCCTTGAATGTGATGAGTACTGGACATCGGCGCAGGTCAGCGAACTGGCATCCAATCTCAAGGCAAGTACCAGCAAACCCATTGGGGTGCACCTTACGCCCGGCGTGGGTGGAACTGGTGGCGATACCACCTACTATGATGAGGCGGATTACATCATCTTGCAGTTTGGCGACCATTTAACCGGAGACTTCGTCACGGATACTGATACAGCGGTGGCGATGTTACAGACAGCGCTCGCGTTGGGCAAAGATGTCATTGCGAGCGAATATGCGCTCTACAGTGAGTCAGCTGAGGCCAGGGCCCTTGGTGATATTCTATGTGCGCAAGGTGCGCTCGGCACTGGGAATGGCCGTACGGTGAACTACTGTGGGCAGGGATCCTCCAGCGACGATTCCGATTCCGATTCGAGTTCTGATGAGTTATCAGATACGCTAAGTGATGCCGGCACGGGGTTGGTCGCCGTAGGCGCAGTGTTGTATGTGGCGCGGCTTACCAACGCGGCTGCCGGGATTGACTTAACGGATGCTGGAATCAATCTCAATATGAACTGGCGGATGAAAGATGACTACGGTTTTGGCTGGGCGTATTCCGAAAAGTATGGCCGCGACGGGAAGTCCGATATAGCTACCGGCACTCTGGGTTTTGATTATTCTTTAGGGCGAGACCAGAAAGTGAAGCTGTCCTACTCTGCCGACATTAACGATTCTGGAAACTTCCAGGTCTTGGGCTCTTACCAGTTATCCTTTTAGGTCCGGCGACTCTTTATCTTCAAGGCCTGCGCTGATTCATCGCGCTGTTGGTGCCTTTGGGACGTTTCCCGATGAAAAATAAAGCGGCAATTTCTCATCTCGCGATGCTTCTTTTCTCCGCACTAGTGGCCGGGTCGTTTAGCCTCGGACATATTATTGCGAACGATATTGCGCCGGCCGCATTAACAGCACTGCGCTTTGGGATTGCCGCCATGGTCCTTGGGCCTGTGGTGTGGTGGACCTGCGGCGTCTCTCGCGATGATCTAACAGCATCGTGGCGCTATTTACTGTTGGGTGGGCTGATGGGGGCTTATTTCATCCTGATGTTCGAAGGGTTGAAAACGGCCCAAGCGGTGTCGGCCTCAGCAGTATTTACGTTGACTCCCGTGCTAAGCGCAATCTTTGGTTACATTCTACTATCCCAGTTGGTGACATCGCGGATTGTCGTGGCGCTGGGTATTGGTGCAGTTGGTGCGCTATGGGTAATTTTCCGCGCTGATTTTGATTTAATCTTAGCGCTGGATATCGGCCGGGGAGAGGGGATTTATTTCCTGGGGTGTGTTGCGCACGCGTTCTACACGCCATTGGTACGAAAACTCAATCGGGGACAGTCACCGATTGTGTTTACATTCGGTACGATCCTGGGAGCTTTGGTGTTGACGCTTGCCTATGGGTTTGACGATCTCATGGCCATAGATTACGAAGGCTTACGACCCATAGTCTGGGGGACATTGATCTATCTTGGGGTTTTTGCCAGTGCCGCATCCTTTTTGCTTATCCAGTATTCTACGCTTCATCTGCCTTCGTCTAAGGTGATGGCTTACACCTATCTGACACCCAGTTGGGTGACGCTCTGGGAGTTGGCTTTGAGAAACCCTTTGCCCCCATTTGTGGTGTTGCTTGGAGTCATGGCAACTATACTTGCCCTGTGTCTTTTATTGCGTGATGAACCTTCGTGACAACAGGATCGCATTGGTTAATTTGTGAGAATCCACTTGTCATGCGTGAATGGACGCTTGAGTGGAAGGTTTCAGGCGACGCGGGGCTCGTGATTACTGTCGTGTCGCCGGTGTGATCTGATCTTTATTGACCCTGCAGACAGTTGACCACCCAGCGATGCAACGTTCGATGTACTACCTGAATTAATATGACCAAGTTACGCCACGTGCCAGTTGTTTTGTTCGTGCCCTTTGGAGTAAGGGTGTCGTTATCTGGGCGCAAGAAAGCCGGAGCTACCATATGTCGTTGCGTCTGATGCCTAAGCATGTCCCACCTGCATTGGCGCCTATCGTGATACTGATATCTCTGGGCCTTTTATGGGGCGGGGTGACCAACGTCGCCCGTTTTGTGGGTCTTTCCGGAATCCCACCTCTGGCGTATGCATTTTGGACACTGATTATCGGTGCGGGTCTGCTGACCTTGGTGAATCTTGTTCGTCGAAAACAGTTTCCTTCATCCCCCAGGCATTTGCGGTATTACCTGATTGCAGGAGCTCTTAGCTCCGGGTTGCCCACGGCAAATATGTTTTGGTGCCTTAATTACATCAGTGTAGGAGTCATGTCGTTGGCGTTGACCATGGTGCCTTTGGTCACCTATCTTCTGGCAGTGGTATTTGGTCTGGAAAAGCCCCAGATAAAACGGGCATCTGGTATCGGCCTAGGCCTATTAGGGGCACTACTTGTCATTCTGCCAGATAACGGACTGCCGGCAGACCAGCCGGTCGGCTGGTTTATGATGGCCTTTTTCACTCCGGCCGCTTATGCCGCTGGGACCGTATATACAGCCAAGTATAAGCCGGCCGATGTGGAATCGCTGGTTGGCGCCAACGGCATGATGCTTGCCTCTGCTTTATTGTTGCTGTGCCTAATGTTAATTACAGGGCAGTGGTATGCGCTGTGGGAAGATTTCACGCTGGTCAATGGCCTCATAACCCTCCACGGAGTTGTATCGGCAATTGCATTTACTCTGTTCTTTACGCTGATACGTATTGCTGGGCCGGTCTATTTCAGTCAGGTGGCATATCTGGTCACTGTTTTTGGAATCGCCATTGCGCTGGTCGTATTTGGCGAGCGTTACAGTGTTTGGCATTGGCTTGCCTTGGGGGTAACCATTTATGGTGTGTGGCTTGTGAATAGCGCACAGCGCCAGACGAGGCATGTTGTCTCCAAGGCCTGATCTTCTAATCTCATTCTGAAGGATTTGCGAGGTCAAAAAAACCCTGGCGCTACCAGTGTAGCGCCAGGGTGATCTAGTTTAATAATGCGTACTTGCGATCAGGCAAACCACCAGCGCTCAGCCGCTTTGCAACCGTCTAGCTCCCAGTTGCCGGCGATCACTTCCGGATGGCGTACTTTGTCGTTGGTGGCAAAGATATCCTGTAAGAAGAGCGGCAGGACTGTGCCACCATCACTATTTACGAGCTGCTGCATCTCGACGTAGATTCCTCGACGCTTGCCTGGATTGGTTTCCACACGGCCCATCCTCAGCAGTTCGTTAAAGCGGGCGTTATTCCAGTTGGTATCGTTCCAGGAGGCGTCTCCTGCATACACTGTTGAGAACATCATGTTCTCGGTAGGACGACCCGACCAGTAACAAGCCGAAAACGGTTTTTTCATCCAAACGTTGGACCAGTATCCATCATCCGGTTCACGCACCACGTCGATGTTGATGCCGGCAGGTCGTGCCGTTTCCGCCATCATCTGGCCTGCGTCGATGGAGCCGCCAAATCCGGTTTCTGCTGCATGGAATTTAATATCCAGGCTGTCCAGACCAGCTTTTTTCAGGTGGTATTTGGCCTTGTCTGGATCATATCCGCGTTGTGGCAGTTCATCCGTAGTGGCGCGGTACACATTGGCGGGACCAATGGGGTTATCGTTCCCCAGTTCACCGTATCCGCGTGCAACCACCTTCAGCCATTGCTCTCGGTCCACGATGTATTTTATTGCGGTGCGCACATCGTTATTGTCAAAAGGTGCAATATTAGTCAGCATCGGCAGCGTGATCTGCTTATTACCGCTGGTAGCACCTACAACAATGCCTGATTGTCGTTTGAGTAGATCTGCTGTTTTTGCAGAAACGTTGTTCATGGCATCGAGTTCGCCGGTACGCAAAGCGTTTTCCCGGGCAGCCGAGTCAGCAATCTGCAGAGTTTCAATTTCGTCAAAGAAACGTCGATTCGGTTTCCAATAGTTTGGGTTAGCCTTAGTCAGCGTACGTACGCCAGCGTTATTTTCGACGAGACTGAAGCCGCCGGTGCCAATGCCTGACTGCCAATCAATAGTGCCATCGCCATTAGAGGGGCAGATCAGCAGATGATAATCAGTGAGGATAAACGGGAAGTCGGCATCCCCGCCGCTGAGTTCCACCACCACGCCGTGCTTGCCATCAGCCTTGACTGAGGTGACTGCATTTAACTGTCCCTTGGCGGCAGATTTAGACGCTTCTCCCAGGTGATGATTAAGCGAATCCACCACGTCTTCTGAAGTCAACGATTTGCCGCTATGGAACTCGACACCCTGGCGAACCTTGAAGTTCCATGTCTTGGCCCCGTTACTTCCTTCCCAGCTTTCCGCCAGTTCAGGAACCAGATTGCCATCTGGGGCAACTTCGGTCAGATTGTTACGCAATTGGCCGAACTGTACGTTCAGCATGTAGTGGTCAAGGATTTGACCCGGGTCCAGCACGTCGCTGGTGGCGCCGCCGGTCACGCCCTGGCGAAAGCGTCCGCCTTGTTTTGGCGCGGCCAGAGCACTTTGCATGTACAGTCCAGGTGCCATGGCGCCCAGTCCCATCGCCGAAATACGGGAGAGAAATTCCCGTCGGCTCAGCTTACCTTTGGCCACCCGGGCCTGCAGGTGATCAATTTCAAATTTTTGTCTGTCGTACATGTATCTCATCTCCTTAGCTGTATTTAGTATGTTTTCGGTTGGCGACGTGCTTCAGTGGCGACGCTCTACGTTGACCATTTTCGCAACGATATCTAGAAGTTAATGCTGACTGGGACTGAAAGTCAATAATAAACGTTGAATTAGCATCTTATTTTATAAGAAATGATTAATTGTTCTGTCTTTCCGGCAAATGCGCCCACCAAGCTTACTTCCCGGGACATACCCCCAAAAGACAGTCATCACAAAAGGTCACGAGGGATGATTCTCTCCCATTCACGAGCGTGGACGACTGTATCGCCTTCAAAGGCGCTAATCTTGGCCGAAATATAAAAGTTTGCGACATCACAGGACATGGTGGTTTCGGTTTCGGTCCGAATAGACCATCCATCGCGCGACATCCAGCAGTAATACAGGGTTCTGGATAAAGCACTCAGTGGGTCATCCGGGATAATCGACCAACAGTCCTCGTGGCGGTGGCGTATCCGCATTCTGTGATCTGGTATTTCTTCCTCACCAGTATCGTCAATGACCTGTAGTTGGGTAGCGTTGTTATCGCAGCCGTGTGTTACCCATCGACGGTATTCGGCCGGACGATGTTGAATGCACTCGGGTAGTGGATTACGGTTATCGGGTTCAGGCATGTCATAGCTGTCATTGCCGCACCGTACAGGCAAATCAAGACGGGTGTACTGACCGGTTTCGATACAGGCACTGACTCGATAAGGCCCCGGCATCACCATAGGCCAGTATGCCGTCGATATGGCAAGACCGATGCGGTGTCCACAAGGGAAGCGGTAACCACACTGATCGAGGCTTAGCGAAATATCCATGATCTTACCCGGTTCTACTGGCTTGGGATCCGCATGACTCGTGCGGTGGGTTAGGTTGATCACCCCCCAGCTGACTCGAAAAGAAGACCCATCTGGATGTATATCTAGCAAGCGCACCGCGAGATGGCCTACCGGTTGATCGATCGAAACCCGTAAAGCCATTGTGGGTTGTCCGAGGATTTGGACAGGTTGGTCAAGTACCGCGGTTTGGAAAACG
>Ga0302127_10001063_pt1 | contig 15951 bp, 16 predicted proteins | sample CB4_SCM_MG_FD_204452 | JGI IMG/M metagenome (GOLD analysis project Ga0302127, IMG submission 204452) | Marine microbial communities from Western Arctic Ocean, Canada - CB4_SCM | ecosystem: Environmental > Aquatic > Marine > Oceanic | place: Canada: Western Arctic Ocean | collected 2017-09-24
ATTTCAGACCTTGTACATGGCATGCAGGCTCGTGGTATTTCTGAAAGCGAAATTAGAGGCATCTTAGGAGAAAATTTTGCCCGTATCGCCCGTGAGAGCTGGGTATGATGAGCATTTTTGAGGATAAAAGGCTTTCATGACCCGCTGGGCTCCCGGAGGCATAAGACTTGGTGTCCTGGTCCCGTTTACAAATACAAATCTTGAGTCTGATTTAATAGGAATGTGCCCCCCAAATTGTTCACTGCATTTTCAGCGTATTGGAGGATATGAGCCGGACGCAATTCCTGATTCAAATCAGATGATCCAGCTTGGGCAGTTTGACTTGCATCATGATCTTGAAATGATCGCGGGGGCACGGCCTAACGCAATTCTTTATGCCTGTACATCTGCTACCCTGACCCATGGACCTAGTTTTGATCGTGATCTAGCAATTAAGATTGAAGCTGAGTTTGGGGCATCGGCATTCACGGCAGCTGGGTCTCTGGTTTTTGGGCTTAATGCTCTCAACATTGAACGTATTGGATTTTCATCACCCTACGTAGGAAATGTTAATGAAAAGGCAGTTACTTTTTTTGAAATGAGTGGTTTTGAAGTTGTTTCGCGTGCTGACATTGGACGGGACTTAGGCTGCTATGGTCAGGGTGCTCTTGCGCCAGAAGAAGTCTATGAACTTGCCGTCCAAGCAGACGATCCCAACGCGCAAGCAATCGTTCTCAGTTGCACTGATATGCGTTCAGTGGAGGTAATAGAAAAGATTGAGAAAGACTTAGGAAAGCCTGTGGTGACATCTAATCAAGCTATGATGTTTTGCATTTATAAAAAGTTTAAATTTCTGGCCCAACCAAACCTTCCAGGCTGTCTTTTTAATGGGTTATAATCTCGTTTGAATTAGCCTACACGCAAAACTTTTTTGCTAAAGGTCTTTTCAAAAACTATTTTTTCAAGCTCATAAGCTCGTACTATCGCTGTGAGAAAGTAGTGTTCTTTATCACAGGTCATCTTTGTTTCGGTAACAGTTCGGACCGCCCATTTACCGCGGCCATATTCAAATTTCCAAATAATGTGCGCTTTCGAAGATAGTGGATCATCTGTATGAATTTCATAGCTTTCATACTTGGCTGCTGAAGTTGCCAAATTGTGCTTTTTGTAAATAATTTCGCCAAGATCGTCTTCGATTGTCAGAGTTGTCTTGTCCTGATGTAAATCATATTTAACCGCCCGTTTAGACTTTGGCGTCCGCTTTGTTGAAATCGTTGAGGCAGGGGGAGCAACAGGTGGGTCTACCTGAACTGGTTTTAGGTTTTGTTTGGTACGGAGTGGCAAGGATAGGCGAGTGGGTTTGTTGGCAAGCGTGAGAATTGGGTTATTTGTAGCGGGCCATATGAAAGGCCAATAGGCGGTTGATAAAGCAATGCGTATTTTCTGTCCTGGCGAAAACCTATGCCCCATATAGTCAAGTTTTAGCCCCAAAGATTGTATCTCACCAACTGGCATAGGGACTGGATTTTGATTACCCTTGCGATGGGTTAAGTTCAGCGTTCCAATCGAAACAAGTTCTGAACTTCCATCTGGCGACACATCACATAAGCGCACGATTAAATGACCAGTGGGGGAGTTTGACTTTAATGAAATTAACATTTCTGGACAGCCAAAAATATCAATAGATTGCTCCAGCACCTGGCTATCAAAACAAGTACTGTTTGCATCAGTAGATCTTTGGCAGCCAGTAATTTCTGCACCGGAACAATGTGGGACCCACTCGCCAGCCGTTACCCCGGTTTCTACAGGGCTATGGATCTGAACTGATGGGGCGTTAACGTTCTGGTTGGTAAGACCTTCTGCTGCCAAATACAAATGTGATACGTTTCTGGAAAGTGGTGGCCAAGTTTGATCTTCGATCCATCGACCTTTCACCTGAATATTAAAAGGATTGGGTCTAGAGCTTTCTTTAATAAAGGTAAGATGTGTTTTTTCTTGTCCAGGCTCAGCTCCGTCTTCACTGAGCCATTGGCGCCACCAGGCAAGTGATGCTCCAAGATAATCATAGGATGGGCCGGGTGTGCCGAGATGTGGAAAATGATGTGCCCAGGGCCCACAGACTGCATGGCAGCGGCCCTTAAGGTTGTCCATCAACGTGGTTAGTGCGTTGACATAAAGATCGTTCCAACCACTTACAATCATCACAGGTATATCGATGTCACCAAAGCTTTGGCAGACTGAACCATGCTTCCAGTAATCGTCACGGGTTTGATGCTCAAACCATTTGATGGCAAAAAACTCAAGGTTTTCGAGCCTATTTAACCAAATTGAACGCCAACTTTCTCCAACGATAGTGGGATCCGGTGGGCGTGCTGTAAAGGCAGTTAGTGAACTGCCCCAGCCAAAATTTTCGTTTAAAAGACAACCATTTTTGTAATGTATATCATCATTATAACGGTCGACTGTCGCGCCGATAGCAATAACTGCTTTGAGTGCCTCTGGCCTAAGTGCGGCGACTTGTAGGGCTGCAAACCCTCCCCAGGATAGGCCGGTCATTCCTACTTTCCCATTGCACCAAGGCTGTTTTGCCGCCCATTCAATAACCGCAATTGCATCATCTTGTTCTACTCTCAGATATTCGTCTTTCAAAACTCCGTCTGAGTCTCCACATCCACGTAGGTCCACTCGCAGGCTAGCAATGCCATGCCCAGCCCAATAAGGATGCATGCGCTCATCAACTGATAGTGTCCCATCCTGACGTCGATAAGGAACAATTTCCACGATGACTGGTACAGTTTTTGATGTATCTGGACGCCATAAACGTGCCGCTAATTGAGTATTTTTTGATACGGGTATCCATTCCGTAGGCTTGTCAATGATGGCATGCGGAGTGTCTGAGACTATTGATAGCTCTGGAGAGTTTAAATCAGGAAACATGGGTTCCTGCTTTTCTAATAGGTGCAGCTAAGAGGCCAAATAAGTTTTGAGTATCGGTTTTATCCAACTCCAATACAGCATCATAAATCGCCTGTGTACGCGATGCCCCTAATACTGGGGTAGCATAATTTTGAAACTTAGTTGTTAATTCTGTGCGAGTTGGAGGCGCCTTAGCATCCCATTTTGGTTCAAACCAGCTAGATTCTAGTAGCTGGCCATTGGTCAGGGTGATGTCTGCTCGTGCAAGTCGTGAGTTAGGAAAAACAGAATTAGCATGATCACTTTCATCCATTGTAAGTACAGAGGACAGACGCTGTACCTCAGAATCTTTTAAAGCATCGTCAGCAACATGTTCGGGTAATACAGTTCCATGAACCAGCGCAACGGCGCAGGGAAAGGATGTTGAATATTGTGCTTCTTCAGTATTGGTTGCTGTTTTTTGACCTAGCCGGACTGCTTCATGAAACGAAGTTATATGAATGCTGGCGACATTTTTGGAGGTAAATTTATGGCGAGATTTGAGATCTAAAACTGCTTCGATTGGGGCCTGTGCCCAACGACAAACTGGATATGGCTTAAAGTATTGCTGTTCCACCAGCCAATCTTGTCCAAGATCCTTCCAATGTTCGGTCTGTAAGGTTAGGGCGGGAGCTCCTGTAAAACCAGCTTTGGCCATCCTTGCTCCAGATACTCCACACATCGCGCCCCAACCGGAGCCATCCTTGAGCATTGTTGGGTGATCTATGCAACGCATCATCTGGCTTCTGGGGCCATGATACTCAGCTATTCCCATGGCATGCATAGAGTGGGTATCAGACAGCCCCATCATTTTGGATGCCACTCCTGCAACTGCGACTGCGACCCAAGCTCCGGAAGTGTGGTAATCAGCAACAGTTGAGTGCTGGGCAAGTGCCGCGCGGCAGGCTAATTCGTAGCCCATTGTGAGGGCCAACAGAAACTGGCGACCTGAAATTGATTTTTCATCTTGGGCAACAGCATATAGCGCTGGCATCAATCCACACCCAGCGTGACCTTTGGCAGGGTTGAAACCGTCATGACCATCCAGTGCGTCAATTGTCATTCCACCTGCCATTGCAACACCAGCGACAGATGCACCTCTGCCATCAAAGATCATTGGGATGGTACCGCCCATATCCATAGCTGCATAATCACAGGCTATGTCGGATAATTTGGTTTTAGCCCCGCCGGCCGCAACCCCAATTAAATCTATCAAGCAATACTTGATTTGGTCACGCACGCTCAACGGCAGATCATCCCAGGTTGTTCGTTTTAGGAAGCCTATGACGTCAACAGTTTTAGACATTGCGCATCCCCTTTCCTTTGAGGAAATAGACCATCTTTGGAAAACTCTTATCTATTTGCGACCCGGTCACCAAAAAAATACCTAATTGAGGACGAGTAATGCTCCAATTGGTGTGTCGCTACCTAATTGTCTAATGCTTGGTTATTAGTGTTTCAGATCACCACTTTTGTTGTGTTCGCCCAGACCTGGTGCGGCACGCTTAAGTTTCAGGCTGCTCTTCGAAAACTTAATCGGCGTACGTACGCCGGGAATGCCTTCAGGTGTGATGCGCATTTCTCGATATAAAGTCTGTGGATCTTCCAGAGCCTCTGCCACTGTGTTAATTGGGCCTGAAGGTACTCCTGCAGCCTCTAGTGAGGTCAAGACTTCTAATTTAGTCAAAGTGCTTAGCTGCTTTGTGATTTGGCTTACCACTTCAGTTCTATTTGATATCCGGGTCATGTTGTCGGCAAAAACTGGATTATCAATCCAATCAGGCCGTCCCAAGGCCTGAGCCAGATTGTGAAATTGCCTATTATTTCCACAAGCGATAACTATATGTCCATCGATGACTGGGAAAACTTGATAGGGTACAATGCTGGGATGCGCGTTTCCCATGCGTTTAGGGCTCTCGCCAGTCGACAGATAGTTGAGGTTTTGATTGGCCTGAGCGGCTAACATGCAGTCAAAAAGAGCCATATCTACGTGTTGTCCAAGACCTGTCCGTTCACGCTGTGCCAAGGCAGCTTGGATGCCAATTACCCCATAAAGGCCTGTGAAAATGTCGGCAAATGCTACGCCCACTTTTTGCGGCATGCCTTCAGGCTCACCGGTAATATCCATAATGCCACTCATACCTTGGATCATAAAGTCATAACCGGGTTTGTGTGCCCTTGGACCGTCTTGTCCAAACCCCGTTATTGAACAATATATTAGCCTTGGGTTCTTATTGCTGACTGTTGTAAAATCTAATCCAAACTTCTTCAGGCCACCAACTTTGAAATTTTCAATCAATACGTCTGCAGTGGAAATTAGTTCTTTAAGGTAAGATAGACCTTCGGTGTCGTTAAAGTCGACAGTTATACCCTTCTTTCCACGGTTTGTACTATGAAAATAGGCTGCAGAATTATCGTTCCCTTTTTTAATATAATTGGGACCCCAAGTTCTTGTGTCATCTCCATCTGGGCTCTCTACTTTTATGACTTCCGCCCCCAGATCTGCAAGAGTTTGCCCAATCCACGGTCCAGCCAGGACGCGAGAGATTTCTATAACTTTTAGACCTTCCAATGGATGCATTTTGTTTCCTTGATTAATAGATGGCCAAGTTTTGGCGCCCAACACTTTTCGTTATTTCCCATTATTATGGTGCCAACGCTTAAATCACATTGCAGTTTTGTCAAATTAACTAAGAAACTTAAATAGGTTTTACTTTGGCCGTTATCGTCCGTTTACTATTTAATTGTAAATTATTGACTTAATTCCATTTAAAAATTTCTCTGCCCCTTGTCCTATCTGGAGTGCAATACTAATATTAAGAAAGCAAATTGGCGTTATGTCTTAATTTAGAGCAGTAGGCGGAACTTATGAACGATCCAGTAGAGACCTATATGAACCTCGTCCCCATGGTGGTTGAGCAAACTAGTCGCGGGGAACGGGCCTACGACATTTTTTCGCGCCTGTTAAAAGAGCGCATTATTTTTGTGAACGGACCTGTTCATGATGGAATGAGTACATTAGTTGTGGCGCAGCTACTCCATCTTGAAGCGGAAAACCCTTCAAAAGAAATTAGCATGTACATCAATTCACCCGGTGGCGTGGTTACAGCTGGTCTATCCATTTATGATACCATGCAATATATAAAGCCGAAGGTTAGCACTCTTTGTGTGGGTCAAGCCGCGTCGATGGGATCTTTGCTATTAACGGCTGGCGCTAAAGACATGCGGTTTTCGTTGCCAAACTCTTCCATTATGGTGCACCAGCCCTCTGGTGGCTACCAAGGTCAAGCGACTGACATTATGATTCATGCGGAGTTCACACAAAAGCTAAAACGTCGTCTGAATGAAATCTATGTAAGCCATACTGGCCAAGACTTTGACATAGTTGAAGCTGCCTTAGAACGTGATAACTTTATGTCGCCTGAAGACGCCAAAGACTGGGGTTTGATTGATGAAATAGTGGCCAATAGACCAAAAGATGATGAGTAATTTTTTGAAAATTTAAAATTTGGTTGTGACCCTTTGTACGGTGTCATAAGCTCACCGCAAATTCGCATCAATTTAAATTTTTTTGGTTCGTATATTTGACAACCGTAGAAGACTAAAAGGTGATACATGGCTGATAAGACAACTGGTGATGGAAAAAATACCCTTTACTGCAGTTTTTGTGGCAAAAGCCAGCATGAAGTACGAAAACTTATTGCTGGTCCAACAGTGTTCATTTGTGATGAATGCGTCGAACTTTGTATGGATATCATTCGTGAAGAAACTAAAGCTTCTGGTCTAAAAGCCTCAGAGGGCGTTCCAACACCCCTAGAGATTTGCCAAGTCTTAGATGACTATGTGATTGGCCAAACACACGCAAAACGCGTACTTTCTGTTGCGGTACATAATCATTATAAACGTCTCAATGTTGCTGCAAAATCGGATGAGATTGAACTGGCTAAATCAAATATCATGCTGATAGGCCCAACTGGGTGCGGTAAAACTTTGCTTGCGCAAACTTTGGCTCGTATTTTAGATGTCCCATTCACGATGGCAGATGCAACCACCTTAACTGAAGCGGGATATGTCGGTGAAGACGTTGAAAACATCATACTGAAATTGTTGCAGGCCAGTGAGTACAATGTAGAGCGGGCTCAACGTGGTATCGTATATATTGATGAAGTAGATAAAATTACAAGAAAATCTGATAACCCATCGATCACCAGAGATGTTTCTGGGGAGGGAGTTCAGCAAGCTTTGCTAAAAATTATGGAAGGTACTGTTGCAAGCGTGCCTCCTCAGGGTGGCCGTAAGCACCCACAGCAAGAATTTCTGCAGGTAGATACAACAAACATTCTGTTTATTTGTGGTGGTGCCTTTGCCGGACTTGATAAGATAATATCAGCACGGGGCAAAGGAAGCTCAATTGGATTTGGTGCGGATGTAAAAGACGTTGATAGTCGTGGTGTGGGAGAAGTGTTCAGTGAGTTGGAGCCCGAAGACCTCCTCAAATTTGGCCTGATACCAGAGTTTGTTGGACGCTTGCCAGTTATTGCGACGTTAACGGACCTAGATGAAGCTTCTTTGGTAACAATCCTAACAGAGCCAAAAAACGCATTGATTAAACAATACCAGCGGTTATTTGAACTTGAAGATGTAGCGCTGAATTTCACCGATGATGCTCTTGTCGCGATTGCAAAGAGAGCGATTGCACGAAAAACTGGCGCACGGGGGCTGCGATCTATTTTGGAGGATATCCTTCTTGATACAATGTTTGATTTACCTGGGCTAGATAGCGTTCAGGAAGTTGTGGTGAATGAAGAGGCAGTTACCTCTGATGCATCGCCGTTGATGATCCATAGCGAAAGTAAAAGTGAACCTGCATCAGCAGGTTAATAAGTCAAAAAATAAAAGTGATAAAGCTTTGGTCTCTTTTAAAGGCAAGCAATACAAGTACTAGACCGATGGCTGCAACTAAGGCATATCTTTTGTAATTACTTTTTGGAGGCTCCCATGGGAATTTTGTCTACACTTCTTCGGGCAGTTACTTGGTGGAACGGCCAGACCCTGAATACTCAGCTGTTTACTTGGCGCAAGGGTGTGAAGGTTGGCGAGGATGACGCTGGAAATGTATTTTACCAGACGCGCGACAATACCAGACGTTGGGTAATTTTTAATGGAGAGGCTGAAGCCAGTCGGGTCAGCCCTGATTGGCATGGTTGGTTGCATCACACATGGGACGAGCCACCAAATTCAGTTCCATTGGCTCACAAAGTTTGGGAAAAGCCTCACCAGCCAAATCTAACAGGCACTATTATGGCCTATGCTCCTGCTGGGTCTTTACGAAAAACTATGCCTCAGTCGCGCAGCGACTATGAGGCCTGGGCACCGGAGTAACGCGATGCGGGGTGTTTGGGCTGAGTTTATTGCTGGTACCTGTGTACTAATAGTTGCAATTGGGTTTGCATTTTTTGCCTTTCAACGCGGTGGTTGGGTTGGTGCTGATAATTCCTATCTGTTGAACGCAAGCTTTCGATCCATTGAAGGTGTTTCGGTTGGAACCGATGTTCGGCTAGCTGGTGTAAAAGTTGGTTCAGTTTCGAATGTAGCACTCAATTCTGCAAGTTTTTTTGTTGATGTAGAAATAGCACTTCAAAATAATGTTCAGTTACCAGATGACACTGCTATTATAATCGCTTCAGAAGGCCTTTTAGGTGGCCACTTTGTTGAATTGCAACCTGGTGGATCTTCCTTTAATTTTGAAGCAGGGGATACCATAGTTGATACCCAGGCATCGCTAGGAATATTAAATTTATTAATGAAATTTGCATCTGGCAGTGGTAACAAATGATACGCCTGCTGGCGATTTTTTTATTACTGTTACCAGTTCAGGGTGTCTCGCAGCGAGCTAGTGAAACAAATGCTGCTGAAATGAGGTGGTTAGATAGAACTACTGGTGAACTAAAAACCTTTATATTGGTGGTTGGCGAACCGGTTGCTCTTGGCCCAATCGACGTACACCTACACTCCTGCCGTTATCCGCTGGATAAAATTAGTATTGATGCATTTGCGCTTCTGTCTGTTTACTGGACAAAAGATAAGGCTGAATTATTCAATGGTTGGATGGTGGCCTCGTCACCCGCACTCAATGCTTTAGAGCATCCTCGTTATGATGTTTGGGTGTTGCGTTGTAAAATACTTTGAATAGTTGGAAGTTGGTGTGCGCTTATTGAGACTGGCAAATCAATAGCGGCGGCCAATTGCCTTCGGTATGAGCTCTTGGTGATTTCAATAGCGCCCAAACTTTTGAGGTGATCGGTCAGGAATTGGGTGTCGAATAGTTTGAAGCCGCAATGCTGGAGATGTGCTCTAAGAATTATAACTGCTGCTTTTGACCCATTCCTTTTTAAAGAAAACATACTTTCCCCAAAAAATGCTCCACCAATAGTCAATCCAAATATCCCGCCCACTAGTTCCTCATTTTGCCAAACCTCCAGGCTATGGCATCGGTCTAAATTATGGAGCTCTTTATAAAGGTCCTTCAAAATTGGATTGATCCAAGTTTCGCTTCGATCTGAGCAATGGAACAGGACAGTTTCAAATTCATTATTCAATGTAGTTTGTATTTCATTTTTACTTAAAAATCGCCGCATACTGCGAGATAAGTAAAACGTATCCATAGGAAAAATTCCACGTTCATTGGGGTCAACCCAAAATAGTTCTGTATCAGTTGCCGTTTCTGCCATGGGAAAAATACCCTGAGCATAGGCATTAAGCATTAACTGGGGGTCAAGTACTTCTGGGTTCATTTGTCTTCAAAGTTGTTTTTCAGCCATAGTTCCAACCAATGAATATTATAATTTGCAGAGTGCACATCTGGCTCTTGCAAAAGCGCGTGAAACAGGGGAATTGTAGTTTCAATTCCATCAATTATTAATTCCTCAAGAGCCCCTTTCAGACGAGAAATTGCCGCTGCACGGTCTGGTGCGTGAACAATTAGTTTACCAATCAAACTATCATAATAGGGGGGCACTATGTATCCGTCATAAAGCGCGGAGTCCATCCGAACTCCCAGTCCTCCTGGGGCATGGTATGCATTTATTTTACCTGGGCGTGGGGAAAAGCCTGGGAATGTTTCAGCATTAATACGAACTTCAATAGCGTGGCCATTAATCCTTAAACTTTCCTGCGAGAACGAAAGGTTATATCCTTCCGCTATACGGATTTGTTCGCGAACTAAGTCTACTCCAAAAATAGCTTCTGTCACAGGATGCTCTACTTGCAACCGCGTATTCATTTCAATGAAGTAGAATTCGCCGTTTTCATATAGAAACTCTATCGTACCGGCGCCAATATAATTAATCTTTGCTACAGCATCTGCGCAAAGCTTACCAATTAATGAGCGTTGATCCGCTTTGATAGTGGGGCCTGGCGCCTCTTCAAAAACTTTCTGGTGACGTCTCTGAAGTGAACAATCACGCTCACCTAAATGGACGGCGTTACCTTTGCCGTCACCAAAAACTTGTACCTCAATATGGCGAGGTGTAGTCAAATACTTTTCAATGTAAACTTCGTCATTGCCGAAGGCAGCTTTTCCCTCAGAACGTGCTGAACTGAATGCAGTTGCCATTTCCTCAGCAGAATTTGCCACTTTCATACCACGGCCACCGCCCCCAGCAGTCGCTTTAATAATGACCGGGTAGCCAAATTCTTTTCCAATTTTTAAGGCAGATTTAACATTCGGTACGCCGCCTGCGGAACCGGGAACGCAGGGAACACCCAATGCTTTCATGGTATCTTTAGCACTAATTTTATCGCCCATAAGGCGAATATGCTCGGCCGTTGGACCTATGAAGCCAATATCATGATCTTGAAGGGCCTGAACAAATGATGCGTTTTCAGATAAAAACCCATATCCAGGATGAATTGCGTCAGCCCCAGTGATTTCTGCTGCCGCGATGATGGCAGGAATGCATAGATAACTGTCAGTCCCAGCTGCTGGGCCGATGCACACAGACTCGTCTGCCATTCGGACATGCATTGCATCGCTGTCGGCTGTAGAATGAACTGCTACGCTTGAAATCCCCATTTCGCGGGCGGCTCTGATAATGCGGAGGGCAATCTCACCTCGGTTTGCAACAAGAATTTTTTTGAACATTATTCAATAATCACCAAGGGAGCACCGTATTCGACAGCTCCACCGTCTTCAACTAGTATCCGTTTTACGGTGCCAGCATGTGGCGCTGTGATTTGGTTCATTGTTTTCATTGCTTCAATGATAAGAATTGTATCGCCTTCAGCTACAGTCGTTCCAACTGAAATAAAGGCAGGCGAGCCAGGTTCAGCTTGCAAATATATGGTTCCTACCATTGGTGATGGAACTGCACCGGGATGGGAGCTGGGATCATCACTAGCTGTAGGGGATAATGCTGTTATTGCAGAGTTAATAGGCAAAGGTGAAGCCGCTGTGGGAGCTATACTTGCAGTCTGAACAATATTTTGCGTTTTTGAAATTCGGACGTTTAAACTGTCATCTTCACCGTAGTTACGATTGACCTCAATTTCTGTAAGGCTCTGTGTACTAAGCAACTCTGCTAATGCTTCAATGAAGGCAACATCGTTTTCATTTGGGTTCTTGGCCATTTTATCCCTTTTCGGCGCTATTTTGTTTTTTATAAGATAGTTGTAACTAAAGTGGAAGAAGATCTTCAACTGAACTGCTTTTAGCGCCTACAGTTTGAGGACGATCGACGGCAAGTTCTATCATTATAGCATCAGTTTTTATGCGCTTTGAAGAGCAAGTTCTGGAAATAGTCAGACGCGGTTCATCCGGTTTTCAATCAAGTCTTGTACTACGGATGGATCTGCTAGGGTGGAGGTATCGCCTAATGTACCAAAATCATCCTCTGCTACCTTTCGAAGAATGCGTCGCATAATTTTTCCAGAACGTGTCTTGGGAAGGCCGGGGGCCCATTGGATAAGATCAGGTGATGCGATTGGGCCAATTTCCTTGCGGACCCAATTTCGAAGTTCAAGGCGCAATTCATCCGTTGGATTTTGGCCAGTCATCAGTGTTACGTAGCAGTATATGCCTTGACCTTTTATATTATGTGGATAGCCAACTACTGCAGCTTCAGCAATCTTAGGATGTGCCACTAAAGCACTTTCTATTTCTGCAGTGCCCATTCTATGTCCGGAGACGTTGATAACGTCATCTACTCTCCCTGTAATCCAATAATAGCCATCTGCATCACGCCGACAGCCGTCTCCAGTAAAGTAATAGCCTTTATAATCTGTGAAATAAGCAGAAATAAATCTATCATGATCGCCCCACACAGTACGCATCTGTCCTGGCCAGCTATCTTTAATACACAACACGCCCTCTGCTTTGACCTCTTTTATCTCTTTACCAGTTGTTGGGTCCAAAATTACTGGCTGCACACCAAAAAATGGGAAAGTGCAAGAGCCTGGTTTAGTATCGGTTGCTCCCGGCAGTGGAGTCATCAAATGCCCACCGGTTTCTGTTTGCCACCATGTATCAACGATTGGCGCCTGGCCCTTACCAACGACCTCATTATACCAATTCCAGGCCTCTGGATTGATTGGTTCCCCGACAGTGCCAAGTACTTTAATTGATGATAAATCGTATTTTTCAACAAAAGTGTTGCCCTGCCCCATAAGAGCACGAATTGCGGTTGGCGCAGTATAGAACTGATTGACTTTGTGTTTTTCACAGACTGCCCAAAATCGTCCAGCATCTGGATACGTTGGCAATCCCTCAAACATTAACGTTGTGGCACCGTTGGCCAGTGGTCCATAAACAATGTAGCTATGTCCGGTAACCCAACCCACGTCAGCGGTACACCAGAAAATATCCCCATCATGATAATCGAATGTATATTGATGTGTCATGGAGGCATAAACGAGGTAGCCACCAGTTGAGTGGACTACGCCCTTGGGCGCACCGGTCGAGCCGGACGTATATAGTATAAAAAGTGGATCTTCTGCGTTCATTGGCTCTGGCGTACTATCAACAGATGCATTTTCCATTAGAGATTTATAGCTATAGTCGCGGCCTTCTTTATTTTGTATCAAAGCGTTTGTGCGTTCGACGACCAATGTGGTTACATCTCCACAAATTTCTAGAGCTTTATCGACATTAGCTTTTATAGGCGTATTTTTACCACCGCGTGGCGCCTGGTCAGCTGTAACTATTAATTTTGCATCACAAGCGGTAATCCTCGCAGCCAGCGCTTCTGGCGAAAAACCTCCAAAGACAATTGAATGAACAGCACCAATTCTATTGCAGGCCAGCATTGCAAATGCCGCTTCTGGGATCATCGGCATATATAAAACTACTCGGTCACCCTTTTCTACGCCTAATGTTTTGTAGACATTGGCAAGCTTACAGACTTTCTTATGTAGCTGATTGTAAGTTATATTTTTATTATCATTTGGGTCATCACCTTCCCAAATAATAGCTACTTGTTCCCCACGAGTGGGCAGGTGCCTATCAATGCAGTTAGCACTAACATTCAGCTTTCCATCTTCATACCACTTTATAGAAACATCAGCGTGATCAAATGTGGTGTTTTTAACTATTGTATAGGGTTCTATCCAATCCAGTCGCCTACCTTGTATCGCCCAAAATGAATCTGGGTCACTGAGGGAGGCTGCGTACATTTCTTCATATTTAGTTCGATTAGCATGAGAGTTGTAAGCAAATTCTGTGGTTGGTTTGTATAATTTTTCAGCCATTAGTATTTTTCCTAATTAGAATATTTATCAACCCATTGCACGGGTAAGCGCTAATTGTTCCAACTGTGGACGCAGATTGTCTAATTGGTAACCTGCTTTGCTTAATGTATTTAAAATCTTGTCAACTTTAATAATACCAGTATTTACAAAAGCCCAAACTACACTGGATCGAGCTCCAGAAGTACAGTAGGCCAGAACGGGATTTGGTAGGCGTTCTAAAAGCTCTGTTTGCTTTGTGATTATGTCCGGACCAAAATTAGAACCATCAAAAACATTTTCAGCAAACTCCAAACCCGCTGATAATGCTGCAGCCTTTATTGATGCAATCTGCAAATCTTCTGAATTTTCATAATCGGGACGGTTGCAAATTATTGACTTGAATCCCAAGCTCACAATTACTGAAATATCGGCGTGAGAAACCTGAGGAGCGACAGAGTAGTCAGGTGAAAGTTGATGTGTTTGCATTTTAGTAATTCTAATGGGGCTCAAGCTGCACGTCTAGCTGAAATTGACTAACTTCAGCATCAGATTGTTAATTTAATTATTTCAAACATATGCTTTTAGCGTAATACCCAACACAGTAATCATTAAGCCAATTCCTGAACACCCCATTGCTCCTAAATTCCATACAATTGCAGACTGCAGTTGTGCTTTCATCTCAAGTTCATTTAGTTGATTTTTTTTTGCCCGCCAGATCTTGCCAATTGTGAAGAGAAGCAAACCAAGTCCCGAGCACGTTGTAATAACGCCGATTAATACCAACCAATTCATAAATTTCTCCTGAGGTTATATTTAGTTTATAATCATGGAGCTTGTTGGCTTGTGCAAGTATAAATCGGGGGATAACTCCCTGTTAATGTATTTTTAAAACGGAGCCTCTCATGTCAGATATAGAAACCAGTTACCGCGTCACCGGCGATGAATTACGTAAATTTATTGAGCGAATTGAACGCTTAGATGCCGAAAAATCAGATTTAATTGAGCAGCAAAAAGAAGTCATGGCTGAAGCAAAAGGTCGAGGTTATGATACGCGGGTAATGCGGAAGCTTATTAGTATGCGAAAGCGTGACCAGGCTGATATTGCCGAAGAGGAAGCAATTTTGGATTTGTACAAACAAGCCCTGGGAATGTGAGCCACTATTTTGGTGAGTATAAGCCCACCTTGTGAATTCAGAAAGTAATTTTTAGTAATGAAAAATGGGGACCACTTTGATTAAAAGAGCAATTGTAGGAGAGATTCGGCAACGGTGGAATATTGGTTTTATCACGGCAATTTTTATTGCGTTTATTTTTATATTTCCTATTGTCTCTATCGCTTGGTTATCTATTTCTGCGGATACGTCGCAGTGGAGTCATCTGATATCTACAGTCCTGCCACGCTATCTTACGAATAGTTTAGTACTGATGGGTGGAGTAGGTTTCGGAAGTCTATTTTTAGGCACTTCACTTGCATATTTGGTCACAAATATAAGATTTCCTGGGTCTAAGGTTATAAAGTATGCGTTGTTTCTACCTTTAACGATGCCGTCATTTATTGCGGCTTATGCTTGGGTCGAGGTCTTGGAATATGCAGGACCATTACAAACCTCCTTGCGGACAGCCCTTGGATGGTCCTCCGCTCGGGAATACTGGTTTCCCAATATTAGATCTCGCCTTGGTGCTATTCTGGTGCTTTCATTTGCGCTTTACCCATATGTTTATTTGTTAGCCCGAGCCGCGTTTCGTGAATTGCCTTCAAGCGGTCAAGATGTTGCCCGTACTTTGGGTCTTGGGCATGTTCGCCAGTTTTGGCGAATTTGTTTGCCTCAAGGTCGCCCTGCAATTGCGGCTGGTACAGCGATTGTGATGATGGAAACGCTTAACGATTTTGGAACGGTTGATTACTTTGCTGTACAGACCCTGACAACAGGAATTTTTTCACTTTGGCTTGAAAGCTATAACCCTGGGGGCGCAGCCCAATTAGCCTTATTTGCAGTTGTTATTGTCGCGGCCCTTCTACTCGTTGAGCGGCTAGGTCGACGTAATGCACGGTTTAATAAATCTGGACGTCAATTAGCGAGAATAAAACCACAAAGAGTCTCTAACTTAATCAGTGCCCTCGTCTTAATATTTTGTTTAATACCGATTTTTGTTGGGTTTTTTATTCCACTATTTGTGCTTGTGCGTCCTGCGCTTAACGATGTTAACTTATGGATAGGTACAGGGCTCTGGCGCGCTGCTGGTCACAGTCTCTTATTAGGCTCTTTAAGTGCAACCTTAGTTGTTTTTTTATCG
>Ga0302127_10001068_pt1 | contig 15936 bp, 16 predicted proteins | sample CB4_SCM_MG_FD_204452 | JGI IMG/M metagenome (GOLD analysis project Ga0302127, IMG submission 204452) | Marine microbial communities from Western Arctic Ocean, Canada - CB4_SCM | ecosystem: Environmental > Aquatic > Marine > Oceanic | place: Canada: Western Arctic Ocean | collected 2017-09-24
GGGCCATGGCGTCGTCGGCTACATAGCCATCTTGTTCTTGGGCCAGATGCAACAACGGAATCAGCGCCGACTTCGCTCGTGGATAGCGAGCGATGATCTCCTCGGCAAGGTGCAAGTTCTCTGCGGTCAGCCGCGCCATCAGAGCAACACCGGGCCGAACAAGCCGACGGGGCGAACAGACGCGAGGGCAGTCATCGGTCTACCTCGCCCATGATTGGGTCGACCGTGGAAACAATGGCGACAGCGTCAGCGACGAGCGCTTCTTGCATCATGTGAGGCATCACTTGGAGGTTGACGAAGCTGGGCCCGCGGATGTGCATGCGGTACGGGTGCGAGCCACCATCGGAGACCATGTAGCAGCCGAGTTCACCGCGGGGTGATTCGACGGCAACGTACGCCTCGCCTTCGGGGACCTTGAAGCCCTCGGTGAAGATTTTGAAGTGGTGGATCAGCGCTTCCATCGACTCGTCGATGCGGGCGCGAGGCGGTGGGGTGACCTTCTTGTCCTGGATGCGATAATCGCCTGTGGGCATCTTGTCGAGGATCTGGCGGACGATCCTCATAGATTCGCGAATCTCGTTGAGACGGATTGCGTAGCGATCGAAGCAGTCTCCGTAGGACCCGACCAACACGTCGAAGTCGACTTCGTCGTAGGCCAGGTAGGGCATGTCTCGACGGAGGTCCCACGCATAGCCCGTGGATCGCAGCAGCGGACCCGTCACGCCCAGGGCAAGGCACTCGGCTGCATTGATTACGCCGACGCCTTGGAGGCGTTCGCGCCAGATCGGCTGGCCCGTGAGGAGGTCGTCGAACTCGTCGAGACGCTCAGGAAGTGTGTCCAGGATCGTCAGCACATCGTCGCGCCAACCATCGGGAAGGTCCGCGGCGACGCCGCCGGGCCGGATGTAGTTGTGGTTCATCCGCAGGCCCGTGATCTTCTCGAGCAAGCGCAGAACCTCTTCGCGTTCGCGCCAGCCATAGATCATCATGCCCACCGCACCGATGTCCATGCCGTTGGTGGCCTGGAACAACAGGTGTGAAGTCATGCGGTTGAGCTCGCACATGAGCATGCGAATCCACACTGCACGGTCCGGCACTTCGATGTCGAGGAGCTTCTCGGTGGCCAACGAGAAGGCGAGCTCGCTGAACAGCGGAGCCGCATAGTCCATGCGGGTGACGTTGGTCGGACCCTGGAGGTAGCTGAGGGTCTCGCCCGTCTTCTCCATCCCGGTGTGCAGGTACCCAATGATGGGTTTTGACCGCTTGACGGTCTCGCCGTCGAGCTCAAGCATCAGCCGCAAGACCCCGTGGGTGGACGGGTGCTGCGGGCCCATGTTGATGATCATGCGACGATCGTTCTCGTCGTCGTAGGTCATCGCGTCGGCGCCGGCTTCGGAGACTCGAAGGACGGGGCTGGTGTCATCGCGCAGCCGGACACGGCCGTCGTCACCGAGGTCTGGGGTGGTCTCATCAAGCGTGGTCATTGCGTCACCTGGGCCCCGGGGCGTTCTTGAACTGAACCGGAATGGCGCCGACCGCAAAATCCTTGCGGAGCGGGTGCCCTTCCCAGTCTTCGGGCATCAGGATTCGGGTCATATCGGGATGACCGTCAAACACGATGCCGAACATGTCATAGGTCTCGCGTTCGAGGGCTTCGGTGCCTGGATAGATATCGAACAATGAGGCGACGACGGGGTTGTCGACAGCGACCTGGACACGGAGACGGACGCGCTCGCGTGCGGCATGGGAGATGAATGACGCCACGATCTCGAACCGCTCGGCCGCAACACCATGAGGCAGGTCGCGCTTGGGGCGAGTGAGATAGTCGACCGCGGTCAGGTCAATACACATGACAAAGCCGTCGCTGTGCAGCGCCTGAACTGTTTCAATGTAGGACTCAACGCTAGGGTGCAAGACGAGCTGATCAAGCGAGCGCGTGACCGGTGCTCCGTAGCGGGTTTCGATCTCGACCACGGGCTCGGTATCAACCGTTGCTTCGTCTGTGTCGGGCTCTCCGGGGACGTCGCTCATCGCTGAGCTCTATGGCGACAGGCGGCCCGGATGGGTACTCGCCGAGTCATCGGCTGAGCACGATCTGCGTCGCGGTCTGACCGTCGCGCTGTTCGACAGTGATACCGGCGCCACCGCTGTTCGCTTCTCGTCGGCGAGTCAGCTCGCCAGAATCGACTTTCTCGTGCAGCGTGGAGATGGCGTGCATGAGAGTTTCGGGGCCTGGAGGGCACCCGGGAGCGTAGACATCGACGGGAACGATCTGGTCGACACCCTGGACGATCGCGTAGTTGTTGAACATGCCGCCGGAGCTGGCACATACGCCCATCGAGATGACCCACTTGGGTTCCATCATCTGGTCGTAGATTTGGCGCAGGACCGGAGCCATTTTCTGCGACACCCGGCCCGCCACAATCATCAGGTCTGCCTGGCGCGGCGAAGCACGGAAGACTTCCATGCCCCAGCGCGACAGATCGTAGTGCGCTGCACCGCTGGCCATCATCTCGATCGCGCAACAGGCGAGCCCGAAAGTGGCCGGCCACATGCTGCGACTGCGAGACCATTTCACCAGGTCTTCGAGCTTGCCGGTGACGAAGTTGTGGTCGAGGCCTTCGAGGCCCTCGGTCATGACGCGGTCGGTGTTCCCGATGATGGGCAGATTCCCCATCTCAGGCTGCGTCTTCGGCAGTTTCGAACCGACCCTCGGTACCGACCCGGCGAATCGTGGATGACGCTGTGCGCGAGGGATCGATCAGCTCGCGTCGAAACGCTTGCTTCACCGGGCCCCAATCCAGAGCGCCGTTACCGATCAGATAGACAAACGACTCAAAGACCGTAAAGGCGAAGATCACCATCGCGATGAGGCCGAACAACCCGAGTGATTGGTAAACCATGGCCCACGGATACAAGAAGATGATCTCGATGTCGAAGACGATGAAGATCATGGCGATCAGGAAGAACCGAACAGGGAACCGATCCGGTGTGTCGTGGCTGGGCTTGATACCGCACTCATAGGGCGCTGTCTTGGCGCTGGTTGTACGGCGAGGCGCCAACAGGCGCGACGCGCCGAAACTCATTGCGGCGAAGAGCACGCCAAGAATCAGCAGCGCAAGGATCGGAAGGTACTGCCCTAACACGTCGTTCAACCCCTCAGGTCGCGGCTGGGTCCCACTCCGCAACCCGACGACGTAGTTCAACGTCGCGGACGTGGAGCATCCAGCAAAGAATCAGGAAGATCACAAGAGAGCCCAAGGTGATCAGCGCAGCGGGAAGGCGGCGCGACCCGAGGTCGCGGACCATCACGACCGAGACCACTTGGGCCTCGGGGTCGATCTCGGGGAATGGTGGTGCCTGCCCTTCGATAAGCGGTTTGTCGAGGGTGGCCACAACTTGCACGACAGTGGTGTTGACGGGGTGCCAGAAGACGACCGTGTTGCGGACCTCGTTGGACACACGGTCCCAGACGCCATCGCCGCTGCGCTTCGGTTTGCCGCCTGTTTGGAAGGTGTCCAGCACGACAAACTCGGTCGCGCTGGCATAGGGCGAAGCATTGAACTCGGCGGTGAGGAAGACCGAGGCGCGAGCCTGCGCTTCGCCAGCGTCGGCGCTCGATACAATTTTCCAACCTGCGAGGTTGACGTCTCCCGTGGCCTCGCCGGCCTGGACAAGTGCTGGGCTTTTGGTGAACAAGCCGCTGAGCGTGAGCTGGCCGAGTTTGCGAGTTTGATCGGCGATAGTGGTGGCCACCCGTTCGTCGAGCGCGGCACCGTCGACGAACCGAGGGTCGTTGGGACCAAGCGCAGCGTTGTCGGCTCGGAGATCCTCTTCGATACTGACGGCGTCGACGGCCAGGAGCTCGCCGACCTGCTCGTCGTTGCAGAACTCCGAACCCGCAGGCGCCGAATAGAACCGCGACAGTTGAAGGCTGAGGTCGTTCTCGACGACGCGGGCGCGTTGGAGATCGACCGTGCCCGCGACCAAACCCGGACAGAAGTTTTCGACGAGATCGGGGGCGCCAGGCAAGGTGGCCAGAGACAGATCGGGCACATCACCGACGACTGAGTCGTCGAGGACACCAAAGTTGCCTTCCTTCGGAACCCAGGAAGGGTCGTCGCCTTTCAGGACGTTGCCGCCGTAGATCCACCAGACCAGGCCCATGATGACCATCCAGCCAAAGAAGCCGGCGAGTGCGCTGAGCGTGCCAATGCGGCTGCCCATGTTGGTGGCGAGGAGCATCCAGACCGAGCCCATGAGGACGGCCGAACCAATGAGGATGACGAGCGCACCGCGAATCTCGGGCTCCCAGCCGATCCCCGCGACGACATTAATCAATGCGAGCATTACTGGAGGCTCCTTTCATAGGCGACGGTCGCATTTATCTGCTCGGCGGTGAAGAGGCCACCGTGTTCGCGAGCCAGGTCGGTGGAATCGCCCCCGAAGCCAGGCATCTGGCCTGACGGTTCGCACACGCCATTGAGGCCGTACTGCAAATTCTCAATACAACCGCTGGAGACGAAAGCAGAATGGGTCCTGGCCGAAGAGAACGCTTCGGTCACACCAATCAGCGATGGCCCAAAGCCACCACCACCGGGCACCTCGGGCAAGATCAGTCCGGGACCGTTGAGTTGTGGACTTTTCGCCAGCACCTGGTCGGCGTCCCATGACGATCCAGCTGTGTGGCAGCGTGCGCATCCGTAGGATCCGCCGGCGGCCGAGTTGTTGAACAAGAGCTCACCCGCTCGCTCGGGTGCGAGGCCGGCAATGTAGCTATCGAGGGTGTCGTCGACCTCCTGCTGGGCAGCCGTGATCTGGTCGGCGCTGGCTTCGGGGTCGGCGCTCAATGCCAGCGCGTTGGCCAACAGGTCGCCGAGGCCTTCGCTCGCCGATGCGCCTGGCGTCAGCGCGTTGTAGAGCGTGGCGATCTCAGCCTGGGCTGCGCCAACCTCTTCGGGCGTGCTGTCCTCGGCTGCGACAACGGCGAACGACTCGGGGTTTGCATCAGCGACCTGATCGAGAACGCCGGTGCGCACGCCGGCAGCGATCTCGGTAGTGAAGTCCTCGGGATCGAGTTGGATGCGGTTGATGTAGTCGATGAGCTCTTCGACCTGCTGGGTTGTGAGCGGGCCGCCTCCGGGCAGGCCCCATGCCGGCATCGGCGACTGTGGACGGCCGTAGTTGAGAACGTGTTCGACCTCGGCGTCGGTGAATCGGTAGAGGATCGTGTTGAGCGCCGGAGCGTTCCACGTGACCGAGCTGACAAAGCGGCCTTCTTCGTCGAGAACCGTGTAACCGGCGGAGCCTCCGACAGCATCGGCACCGTGGCACTGCGCACAGAGCTCTTCGAACGACTCGCCGCCACGGTCGGCCGATATCCGCTCGCTAATGTTGGCAAAGCCTTCTTGGCGTCCCGGTTCGCCAAGCCAGTAGAGCGGCAGTGCAAGCGCGATGATCGCCAGCGTGGCGGCCCCTGCGGCCAAGGAAAGATCAAGCTTCTTGGTCTCGAGTTCCTCATCTTTGAGGTAAGGCTTGCGATTGGGCGCGAGTTCTATCTCGGACCCAATCTCCTTCTTGCCAGTGGAGAAGACGTTGACCAACACATAGATGGCGGCACCCGCCCCCACCAGGAGGGCGATGACGAGACCAATCGTGCGTTGGGTCGAGGCGGCGAAAATCAGCATTAGTATCCGGAAGCTCTTCTTTGAACCTAGTGGTTAACCGTGATCGGACTGGCCGATGCAGTTCGGCCCTTCGGCCTCTTGGCCAGTTGTGTTGGTCCCGATGGGCGGGCCCTGAATAATGGTGCCGGTGTCGACGACGAACATGTCGTTGCCGTTGACCGACATAGCAAAGCGATCCATGCCGCGTGGGGCGGGGCCGCCACGCTTTTCGCCCACACGGTTGTACTGCGAGCCGTGACAGGGGCACTCGAACCATTGCGAGGTCACACATTGAGGAACTCGGCAGCCGAGGTGGGGACACTTCTGATACAGCGCAACCAGCCCAGCCCGCATACCGGCCAGCTCGGGGCCTGAGTAGGCCTCCTCGGCCTTCTTGATCGACCCAGCCGGGTAGCGGGTGATCCACATGCGTCCTTCTGGGACGTAGAAGAAGCCATTGGCGTTGTCGACCTTGGCCTCGATGTCTGCGACTTTGCCAACGGTGAGCTGGGAGCCGAACCCGCCTCCGTCGACGCCGCCGTAGAGGAAGGCAATACACGCTGCACCAAACGAGGCGAGGCTGAGACTCATGAGACCGACGATGCTGCGGTTCAGGAACTGACGACGAGCGACACCGATGGCCTCTTCGTCAGGTGGTGTCCATGGCACTGGCGGCGCAGCGCCGACAAGCTCGAGTTCGCCGTCATCTCGGCGAGCCAACGTCGCGGCACGTTCGACTTCTTTGCCTGTGACAGCGGCAGGCCCGGGATCGACGTCTTCAACAGGAGCTTCAGAAAAGCCTGAGAACGCCGAGTCTCGCTGGCGCGTCTCGCGACTGAGGTGGCCCTGAGCGCGATCGGCATCGTTACGGCGTGAGGCCGCAAAGATGAGGATCGCCGCGAGGACGATGATGGCGGGGATGACGATTGCGAGGAGTTCCATGATTGTGCTCCTGTCAGCTCTTGTTGGGGTTTGGGGAGAACACAAGGCTCTCAGTTGGGACCAACACAGCTTGGGGCGATTCAGTTCCTAAATGGGTTCGGGACACAGGGGGTCAGAGCTCGAAGAACAGGCCATCGGCCCAGGGGAAGATGAAGTTGAAGCCCGGGCCTCGGAAGAACGAGCCGATCATGACGAGCACCGACCAGAACATGAGGTGGACCGTCATCAAGGCAACGCCGAACTTGCGATCCTCGGGCTTGTTCGAGGGGTTGCGGTCGATGAAGGGAGCCAGGACCAACAAGAATATGCCGATGCCAGGGATGGTGACGCCCGCCACCATTGGATGGAACATCGTGAGCAGCTCTTGGAGACCAAGGAAGTACCACGGCGCCTTGGAGGGGTTGGGCGTCTCGTTGAAGTTCGCGAGCTCCAGCAGAGGTGCGTTCACGAAGATCGAGAAGATCAACGTAAAGGCGGTGCACAACAGCGCAGCGACAAACTCGACGATCAGCAGGTGTGGCCACACATGGACCTTGTCCTGGGGCTTGAGCTTGACGTCTTGAATCGAGCCGGACTTGACGACCGTCAAGAGCCGTTGGGTGTGGCCTCCGGGCCCCGACGCAACGGGCGGAGGCGCTGCAGCAGCAACTGCTCCACCAGTGGCAGCGGGCGCAGCAACAGGTGCCGTGGCCACTGCGGTCCCGGCGGCGGCCTGATCGCTCGCAGACTTGCTGCGTTCGAGTAGGTGATCGGGGATCTTGGGGTCGTCTGTTGTCGACGCGGCCACCTCGGCCGTGGCGGCGTCAGCGGTCGGAGCGGCATCGGCGGCGGCGCGGTCGCGCGCGGCCTCAGCCCGCTTCAAGAGATGTTCTGGAACTTCAGTCACGATGTTTCCTCGGTGCCTAGAGCGGCCCCGAGATACCTCCGTCCTTCCGAACTCGCCAGAAATGAATGGCCATGAAGATCACGATCACAAACGGCAACATCAATACGTGCAACACGTACCAGCGCAGCAAGGTGTCGGTCCCGATCTCGACGCCGCCAAGCAGCACGAATCGGACCTGATCACCAAAGACGGGGGTGTAGCCCATCATGTTGGTACCCACTGTCACCGCCCAGAGCGCCAGCTGATCCCATGGGAGCAGGTAGCCGGTGAACGACAGCAGCAACGTGAGCTGCAACAACATCACACCGATGACCCAGTTGAACTCGCGGGGGGCCTTGTAGGCACCGTGGTAGAAGACGCGGGCCATGTGCAAAAAGACGGACAACACCATCAGGTGAGCGGCCCATCTGTGCATATTTCGGACGAGAAGGCCAAACGTCACCGACGTCTGCAGTGTGTAGATGTCATCCCAGGCTTGTGCGGCCGTTGGCCGGTAGAAGAACATCAAGAAGATGCCGGTCACCGTCAACAAGATGAACAAGAAGAAGCTCAGACCGCCCAGGCACAAGGTGTAACTCACCTTGACGGCGTGTCGCTTCACCTTCACCGGGTGCAGGTGATACAGCACACTGTTCATGATGACGTAGGAACGGTTCCTGGGGCTATCGGAGTAACCCTTGCGGAAGATCGATCCAGGTCGGAAGATCGCATTCCACGCCTGAGAACTCTGCATCTGGTCGGTGAGGTCACTCGCCTGTTGGCTCATGCGCTCACTGAGTGGAGGCTTCTGCGGCACGCTGTCGGTCCTTCGGTACTTCGGTCTTGGGAGTTCGTTCTAGGCCAGTCGCATGCCATAGCCATAACCGTGGCTATTCATGCGCTGGTGGGAATCGCCTTCGGCGGTGGGATCGCCGATCTTGCCGAGGATGATGACCCCGGTTGGGCATCGGTCGACGCAGAGGGCACACCGTGTGCACACGTCGTCGTCAATGGTGAAGATAACGGCATCACTTGGGTCTGAGCCGGGAAGTTCTGTTCCGATGGCATCGTGGATGGCTTCGGGGCGCACCATGAAGATGCACTTCCACGGGCAGATATCGACACAGCCCTCACACGTGATGCACTCGGATTGGTCGATATGGATGAATTGCTTGGGCTTGACGGCCTTTGAAAGCCATTCCGCGTCGACTTCTTGAAGGACATAGTCGTCCCGGAATTCGGGCATCGGGGGGCTGGCATCGAGAACACCCATACCGGCCTCCTACACACCCTCACGTACGAGCGGACGGCCGTAGGTGGATTGCTCGACTTCGGCAGGGGCGACCTTGCCGCGATTCTGCCACACGTTAAACATCGCGATGTTCGCGCCGAGGATCATCCCGTAGATGGTCACGGCGAGGATGTCGCGCACAACAAGATAGGTCAGTTCAAATGGGAGCGCCCATGACAAGAGTCCTTCACCATCGGTGAAGCCGATGCCGGTGGGACCAACGAGCAGCTTGTCGACACGCCAGCCGAGCTCGTTGTCTGCATAGGTGAGCCACTGATGAGGAACAACGCCATAGGCCCAGAACAACAAGAAGAACACGTACACCGCGCCGAGGTTGGCCTCGCCCCACGACACAGGAGCATCGGCGGGCCGACGTTTGGCGTACTGCAGGACTCCGGCAATCAACACGACGGCGATCAGCCAGCTAATCACGAACGCTGTGTTCATGAACGGAGCGTCTTGGCCATTACTCTTGCGGGTGACGGCCACCCACAATGTGAGCGCGCCGAACAGGCCAACGGTGCTCCCGATGAGAGCGCCATAGACCTTCATCACTGCGACATCGATGGGCCTCTGCTGGGCCACGCTGGAACTCCCTCTACTGTCCTCGTGAATGCAATCACAAATGAGTGTAGCCCGCGGCGGCGCGTGCACTCCCAGTCGTTTGGTTTACCACGCTGCCTCAGCGCTCGACACATCGTCGCACCGTTCTGACTCGAATTGGTGGAGGGCAGGCGACCCACGCTCGGATCGGCGGGCTCCGAGATTAGGAACCACTTCGCGGTTGATTTGAGACGGTATGGTTCCGGTTGCATAGTTGCGGGGCGGGCTGATGTCCGCGTGCACTATGTATTCGCCGAAGAGTTCGCTTTTCGGCTCAGCCCTCGGGAGCCTGCTCCCTTTACTCAGTGGCCAACGGAGGCATCGTTGACCGAAGTACCTGACTATCTTCTCGAACGTTCGCGCGAGCGACGCGCCGCGTTGGGTGTTGGCGGCGACGACGCCGTCGCGGCCACCACCGATGCGGCAGTACCCGCAGCGGCCGCCGCATCGGCTCCCGTTGCTGCCGCTAACCCCGAAATCGAAAAGGTCGAGCCGCCCAAGCCAATCGCTCCCTGGGTACTGGCTGCCCAAGAGCGCAAGAAGATCCCGGTGTGGATGGCGCCCGTGGCGCTGTTCTTACCCGTCTGGGCCTTCATGATCTGGGGCACCCTCGAAGAGCCAACCCGTGAAGCCGAAGGACCCATCGCTGCAGGCAGCGATATCTATGACAACCGCTGCGCAACCTGCCACGGTGGCGGGGGCGGCGGTGGCATCGGCTATCAGCTCAACAACGGTGAAGTCCTGCTCACCTTCCCCGAGACCGCCGGCCACATCGCCTGGGTGGTCAACGCCACCGACAACACAGGTCCCGCCTACGGTGCTCCCGACCGTGAGGGCGGCCAACGCCAGACCGGCGACCGGGGCAACATGCCGTCGTTCGCGACGCTCGAAGCGAAAGAAATCATCGAGGTCGTCCTCTACGAACGCCAGGCGCATGGCCTGGCCACCAATGCCCAGCTCGCTCCGTACATCTTGTGGGTCGAAGAAGGTGTACTCCCGGAGTTCGAGCCGGGCATATCAGCGCAGGCCATCGCCGCATCGTTTGAGCTGTTCGTCCGTGAGAACGAAGAGGCACGAGAGCTCGTCGAGCTCTTGGCCGAGGAAGCCGCCGGCTGACACCAGTCGCTGCGTTGCCCACACGCCACTTGGCGTGTGGCTTCAGCGCGTCTGCCGCTCAATCTCCAACGATGCGCTCATCGGCCGATGAGGGTAGCGAACCAAGCCAGGCCGTGGCGCGATAATAGTGCCCGGCAGCTCAATCTTCCGCCGCAATACTCCTGCAGTCTTCCCTTCATGACCCCGTGACGGAGCCCACCACGTGATCGATCTCACTATCTTCCCTGAGTGGAAAGCTCTGTCGGCCCACCAGAGCATCGTCGCCGACCTACACCTGCGCGAACTCTTCGCCGGCAACCCGGGCCGAGCGGACGCCATGACCCACAACGCGGGCGACCTGACGGTCGACTTCGCGAAGCATCGCATCACTGACGAGACCATTGGCCTCCTCGTGGCCCTGGCCGAGCGAGCCGAGCTGCCACAACGCATCGAGGCAATGTTCGAGGGCGAGCGGATCAACAACACCGAAGACCGAGCAGTTCTTCACACAGCGCTGCGCGCCCCTACCGACGCCGAGATCCTGGTGGACGGCCAGAACGTGGTGCCCGCAGTGCACGACGTTCTCGCCAAGGCGGGCGCCTTTGCCGAACGTGTGCGAGCCGGGACCTGGACGGGTGCCTCCGGGAAGCGCATCGCCACCGTGGTCAACATCGGGATCGGCGGATCGGACCTGGGGCCGGTCATGGCCTATGAGGCTCTGCGCTCCCACCGTCACCCTCAGCTCACCTGCCGATTCGTGTCGAACATCGACGGCAGCGACCTCCAGTCCGCGCTCCACGGGCTCGACCCGGCGAGCACCCTCTTCGTGATCAGCTCAAAGACCTTCACCACGATCGAGACCTTGACGAACGCGAGATCCGCTCGCCGATGGCTCATCGATGCACTGGGTGAATCCGCGGTGGCCAACCACTTCGTCGCGGTGTCCACCAACGCCGAAGCGGTGAGCGCCTTCGGAATCGACACCGACAACATGTTCGGCTTCTGGGACTGGGTCGGGGGCCGCTACTCGATGGACTCGGCCATCGGTCTCAGCCTGATGATCGCCGTCGGCGCGGACAACTTCGCCGAAATGCTGGCCGGCTTCGCAACCATGGACACCCATTTTCGCCATACCCCACTGTCGGAGAACCTGCCGGTTCTCATGGGTCTGCTTGGCGTCTGGTATCGGAACTTCTTCGGGTGGGAGACCCATGCTGTGCTCCCCTACGCTGCCGACCTCCACCGCTTTGCCGCCTACCTGCAACAGCTCGATATGGAGAGCAACGGCAAGAGCGTTCGTTCCGACGGCACCCCGGTCACGGGCCCGACAGGACCAATCATCTGGGGGGAGCCCGGCACCAACGGCCAGCACGCGTTCTATCAGCTCCTCCATCAGGGCACGACCATCGTCCCCGCAGATTTCATTGCCGTTTGCGAGCCGGCGGATCCGCTGGCGCTCGAGACCGGGGCAGGCGATCAGCACGACCTCCTCATGGCCAACTGCTTTGCCCAAACCCAGGCACTCGCTTTCGGCAAGACTGCCGACGAGGTCCGGTCCGAGGGTGTCGCCGAGACCCTGGTCGCGCACAAGACCTTCCCGGGCAACAGGCCCACCACCACGGTGCTGGCGCCGGCACTCACCCCGGCGGTCCTCGGCCAGTTAGTCGCGTTGTATGAGCACCGGGTGTTCGTCCAAGGCGTGATCTGGCAGGTCAACTCATTCGACCAATGGGGGGTGGAGCTCGGGAAGGTCCTCGCAACCGCCATCGGCCCTGAGTTGACCGCCGCCGAGCCCCTGGACCAAACCCACGACGCATCGACCAATGCGTTGATCGCCCATTATCGGGCAGCGCGGGGACGCACCACGCCATGACGGTGACAGGTGTCGACACTCGCGTTGCGGGCTTCGACGCAACGCGAGCCGCCGCGCGGTTCAACATCGCGATGAAGGCGGCCATCATCGTGGTTTTCGCCGTGGCGATCTTCATCCCGCTTGATCACCTCGAGGGCAAAGCCATGGGGTTGCGCGCTCCCCTATTCGTTGGCGCTGCTGCGGTCGTCCCCCTGATCGAGTACTTCCGCCGTGCACCACGCGACCCATACCCCCACGTTGCCGATGGGTTGGTGGTCGCTCCGTTCCTGGTCGACACCTTGGCCAACCTGCTCGGTATCTACGACAACTTCGCGGTGACCGACGACATTCTCCATTGCCTCAACTGGATTCTGCTGGTCAGCGCCTTCCAGGCCTTCCGGTTCCGTCGTACCAACAGCACGCTCGACGCGGTTCTGCTCGGCGCTGGTTTCGGGGCTCTAGCCATTGTTGGCTGGGAGATCATGGAGTGGGCGGTCCAAGAAACCGGGGCAGGTGGCGGCTTGGGCCTTACCTACGGCGACACCATTGGCGATCTCACGTTGTCGACCACCGGCGGCATCATTGGAGCCATCATCGGCCGCTACCGGTTCAGCTGACCGCTGGCCTTTTCCCCAAGGACCCGCCATCGAGCAACCCAGCCAGGGCGCCATTACTCGGGTGCCACGCGAATCTCCGCAGCACCCAGGTTCTCTGACACACCACTAGTCTGCGGCCGTGCCGAACGCCGCCGTACTCGATGTGACCAGAGCAGCCGTCCTCGGGGCCTTCACGACATCTCCACGGCAGACGCGGTCACCCGCGTAGCAAACCGACTGATGGACCTCACCGCCCACGCAACCGAAGCGGCGTTGACGCCTGTAAAGGTGAAACTTCCCGTCTCCCAGCAAGACCTTGCCGAATGGTCGGGACTCTCGCGCGAAGCTGTCGTCCGGGCGCTGCGGGGTATTGCGCGACGAAGGGATCATCCAGACTGGACGATTGGCGGTCACCGTGCTGCACCCTGCGAGATTGGCCGGCCGGGGCTACGTGGACGTCTAGCCGGCCTGGTGTCGTGACGCTTGCGCCCAGCCTGCCCAGTCCGTCAGCCAGAGCCGGCGACTGCGCTCGGCCAGGCCGGTCTCTGCCTCAGTCCAGCGTCGCCGCGACCTCGGCCGCGATCTCGATGGTGGCGTCGATGACCGAGTCGTTGTGGGCGAGGCTGGGGAACAAGGCTTCATAGGCACCGGGAGCAAGGGCCACGCCACGCTCAAGCATCCCGTGGAAGAACCGCGGGTACACGCCGTTGTCCGCTGCGGCCTGGGCCTCATCGAAGTTCGTCGGCTGGGTGTCGGTGAAGAAAATGCCGAGGAGCGGACCAACGCGGGGCACGGTAGCGACCACGCCGGCATCGGCGAATGCTCCAGCGAGGCCGTTGGCCAACCGAGTCGCCGTGGCCTCCAGCTGCGCGTACGCATCATCGTCGAGCAAGCGGAGCTGTGCGAGCCCGCCAGCCGTCGCGAGCGGGTTCCCCGACAGCGTGCCTGCCTGATACACGCCACCGAGCGGTGCGACATGAGCCATGACTTCGCGGCTGGCCCCATAGGCCCCGACCGGCAGCCCGCCCCCAATTACCTTCCCAAACGCCCACACATCGGGCTGCACGTCATAGAACGCTGTCGCGCCCCCGCGAGCCAGACGGAACCCGGTAATCACCTCGTCGAACAGCAGCATCGTGCCCGAGTCGTCACAAGCTGCACGGAGCTTGGCGAGGAATCCCGGGCTTGGGGGCACAAGGCCCATGTTTGCCGGCAGTGGTTCGACCGCAAGCACTGCGACATCGGTGAGATCGGGCACCACGTTCCATGGCACGACCACGGTGTCGGCGACTGCTGAATCCGGGACGCCATCGCATCCCGAAAGTCCTTGGCTGGCAACGCCGCTGCCCCCGGCAACCAGCAAGGAGTCAGCGTGGCCGTGGTAGTGGCCTGCGAATTTGACGATCTTGTCGCGGCCCGTGGCGCCCCGCGCCAACCGGATCGCCGACATGGTGGCTTCGGTACCGCTCGAAACGAGTCGGATCATTTCCAGGCCGCTGATGCGTCCACACAGCTCTTCGGCCATCTCGATCTCGCCCAGGGTGGGGGCGCCGTAGGAGGTGCCGTACCCAGCGGCCTGGGTAATTGCATCGATCACGGCCGGATGCGCATGGCCCAAGATCCCCGGGCCATAGCTCATGACATAGTCGATGTACCGCTTCCCCTCGACGTCCCAGACGTAGGGGCCTTCCGCCCTGTCAACAAAATAGGGCGTGCCTCCGACCGACCGAAAGGACCGGACTGGCGAGTTGACTCCACCGGGCATGACCAGCTTGGCCCGCTCGAACAAATCCTCATTATTTGCGCTCACGCTTCACTGCCTCCGGAAGGCTCATCGAATTGCAACACGACGACCATGGTCGTCAGGACAGGGTCTCGGCGATCTCACGAGCGAGGTAGGTCAGAATCATGTCAGCTCCGGCCCGCTTGATAGCGGTCAGCTGCTCCATGGCAACGATGTCGCCGTCAATCCAGCCGTTGGCGGCGGCCGCTTTGATCATGGCGTACTCGCCAGACACGTGATAGGCCGCGATCGGCACATCGGTCTCAGCACGGGCCTTCGCAATGATGTCGAGGTAGGTAATGGCCGGCTTAACCATGATCATGTCGGCGCCTTCGGCCAGGTCCAACCGGATCTCTTCCATTGCTTCTCGAGCGTTGTGCCAGTCCTGCTGATAGCCCTTACGGTCACCGCCGTCAGCGATCGTCACGTCAACCGCGTCGCGGAAGGGGCCGTAGAGCCCGGAGGCGTACTTCGCTGAGTAGGCCAGGATAGGGGTGTCCGGGTGGCCGGCATCGTCGAGACCTCGGCGGATGGCTGCCACCTGCCCGTCCATCATCCCGCTGGGTGCCACAACATGCGCGCCGGCGTGGGCCTGGGCAGCGGCGATGCGTGCGTACAGCTCGAGTGTGGCGTCGTTGTCGACTGAGCCGCGTCCGTCGAGGATGCCGCAATGGCCGTGATCGATGTATTCGTCGACGCAGAGGTCGGCCATCAGCACCATGTCGTCGCCGAGGTCGGAGCGCAGGTCATTGAGCGCAAGCTGGACAATGCCATCAGGATTCCAGGCCTCAGAACCTTGAGCGTCCTTGGCGGCAGGCACACCGAACAAGATCACGCCAGGGATCCCCAAATCGCGGAGCCCCGCGACTTCGGTCCGGAGCGACTCGCGCGTGTGCTGCATGACGCCAGGCAACGAGGCAATCGGCTGTGGCTTGTCGATGCCTTCGCGCACGAACAGCGGAGCGATCAGATCGTCTGGGCCGAGCCGAGTCTCGGCAACCAGCCGCCGCATCGTCGGCGTCTGTCGGAGTCGGCGCAGCCGCCGTTGGGGAAAGGTCACCCACGAAGTGTAGAAGCGCCTCCGCCCACCCCCAAAGTGTGTTCAGTTGGAGACCACGTGTTGAGTTGGGGTCTGGGTGGGTTCAAGTGGTGATGGCCACACTTTGAGGTGTGGGGTTCCACCGGTCAGTTCGTGATACGGGCATGATGCCCGTTGTTCACACACATCGCCGACCGGTGGAGT
>Ga0302127_10001069_pt1 | contig 15934 bp, 13 predicted proteins | sample CB4_SCM_MG_FD_204452 | JGI IMG/M metagenome (GOLD analysis project Ga0302127, IMG submission 204452) | Marine microbial communities from Western Arctic Ocean, Canada - CB4_SCM | ecosystem: Environmental > Aquatic > Marine > Oceanic | place: Canada: Western Arctic Ocean | collected 2017-09-24
TAATATCTAACCACAACTTAATCTTTTAATAAGATGGTGCAGAAAAGGAATCTTAAAAAAATGGCGCAATCACTACTCAACACACGGATAACACAAATGCTCGGGGCAAAATATCCGATATTTGGATTTACACATGAAATTGATGTAGTAGTAGAGGTCTGTCTCGCGGGCGGGATTGGTGTGTATGGTGGAACTCGAAACACTCCCGAAGAAATAACTCAAGCCTTGGCCGAAATCAAATCACGGGTTGGAGATTTGCCTTTCGGTATAGATTTGGTCCTGCCAAAGAATATGCCGGAGAAAAATAACCGGGAAGACATTGAGGCACAACTGCCTGACGCGCATAGAAACTTCGTTGACCATCTGTACGAGAAATATGATGTCCCCCGTGACAACGTGCCCGGCGCGCGGTCTCGATTTGTTCGTTCCGAGGAAGTTGCCCGCAATCAATTAGATGCCGTCTTGCGCTCAGATGCAAAAATATTTGCTATGGGAGTCGGATCACCGCCTGAAATGGTCGGAGCCGCCAAGGAATATGGAAAATTTGTATTGTCCCTGGTGGGTGCTCCTCGTCATGCCCAACACGCGTTAGATGCAGGCGCAGATATGATAGTGGCGCAAGGCTACGATGCCGGTGCCCACACGGGAGAAATAGGCACATTCTCTTTAGTTCCGCAGATAGTTGATTTAGTGGCTGGGAAGGTTCCAGTACTCGCTGCCGGTGGTGTCGCCACCGGACGTCATATCGCGGCAGCACTTGCCTTGGGAGCGGAAGGTGTATGGATGGGCACTCCATGGCTAACTACGAAGGAACACAATACGGCTCCAAAGATGCTGGAACAGTTACTGAACGCTGGATCAAACGATACAGTTAGATCACGATCTGATAGCGGAAAAACTTTGAGAATGATTAAGTCAGCTTGGAGTGAAGAATGGGAGACAGAGGGAAACCCCAAACCCCTGCAAATGCCTTATCACGACATACTGGTTGGTGATTTACTGGGCTCAATTAGTAGGCATGAGGTCGAGCCTCTGATGCACCAGCCAGCTGGGCAAGGCATTGCCTTTTTTAATGAAGTAAAGACCGTTCGCGAAACCATGAACGCGTTTGTGATGGATGCTAATGCAGCACTAGAGCGTTCAAGTTAGCTCACTGAAAGACCTTAATCACAGAGAAATTAACTGAAAGCTCAATCATTATTCCTTTTTGAGACTTGACGAATAAATATCACCGGTATTTCCTTTAACGAGTCTTGCACCGCTCTCATAAACCTTAATTTCGACATCGACCGTATGAATAGTCCCTGTAAAGTAGAATGGCGCATCGTAGCTCGTTGTCGCCGGCGAGAGCTCATCACCACCTATTGATGCTCCAGCTCCTGAGCCACCCAATCCTCGCATAATTAATGGGATACTTAGTGCTCCGACCTCGTTACCATCAACGAGCAACGTAACTCGGCCTTCACCACCTATTCCTTCACCCTCGAATCGCGCACTGACAGTGCATTTCCCAATCGGAAGTTCATTCTCCGATGTGCCAGTAAGAATTTCAGTAAAGCAGTTGTAGTCAAACTGTAGTCGGTTGTGTTTCACATACAAACTCAGTCCGGATGTATGAGATCCTCGCGCAAAAATGACTCCTTGTTCGTCTGAGTTATTTCTTTCAATCTCAGCATCAAGAGTCCATTCACCCATCCCAAGCGGTGGAGCTATGCTCCCTGGAAGTCGGTCTACGGGAGGAGTGTAGTGATACTTCAGTCCATCGTGTATACCACCAGGTTTTTTACTTATCCCAGTGAGCTGGAAGCTACGATCATCAATTGGCAGTACGCCGTTTTTACCAGCTTCAACCCACCACAGCTCGATAAGCTCCCGAAGCTTTTCTGGTTCTTTCTCTGCTAAGTTATTACATTCCGAGAAATCCTCATCGAGATGGTACAGTTCCCATTCTTCATCACTGATGGGATCGTTTTTAACATGACGGGCTACGGCTTTCCAGCCGTCAGCCCATATAGCTCGGTGACCGAACATTTCGAAATACTGCGGTCCTCTATCAGACGGGACTTCCGGGTCTTCGAACGTATACGCAAAACTGTTGTCCGGAATAGGCATTTGTGGATAACCCTGATAGGAATCTTTCGGGGTGATATCCAGAACGTCCAGAAGAGTTGGGACAATATCAGTCACGTGGGTGAATTGATGCCGAACACCACCTATATTCTTAATTCCATCTGGCCAATGAACGAGTAGCGGATCTCTTACACCACCCGCATGCGTGGTGCTTTTATACCATTTAAGGGGAGTGTTTCCTGCTTGAGCCCAGCCCCAAGGGTAGTTTGGATCACTTCTAGGTGTTCCAATGTCGGGTAAGACTTCATCAATATTGTCGAGATCATCGAGATAGGGGTGTGAATACCTTTCACCAGCAGAAATCCCCTGTGGCCCTCCCTCTTGGCTGGCTCCGTTGTCAGCCATGAGCATAATAATGGTATTGTCAATTTCTCCCGCCCGATCGAGATACGTAATTAAGCGTCCTATCTGATCATCGGTGTGATCTAGAAATCCAGAGAATGCTTCTTGAAGTTTGCACGCAAGTTTTTTGGCACCATCAGAAAGATCATCCCATGCGTCAACCCCGGGGTTCCTAGGCGCTAATTGAGTACCTTCTGGAATTATTCCAGATTCGATTTGTCGCCCAAACCATTCATCTCGTACAGCATCCCACCCATGGTCAAATTTTCCTTTGTATTTGTCAATGTATGATTGCGGGGCTTGGTGAGGCGAATGTGTCGCACCGAAGGCAAGGTAAAGAAAGAATGGCTGACTTGGGTAAATCGATTTATTGTTTCGAATGAAGTCAATGGAATGATCGATAAGATCTTCATTCAGGTGATAGCCTTGCTCGGGCGTTTTCGGCGGGTTGATATGATGATTGTCTTCAGTTAGATCCGGATAGAATTGGTCAGTTGCTCCTCCTAGAAATCCATAATACCGATTAAATCCTCGCTGGAGCGGCCAGTCAGTAAATGGGCCAGCAGCGGACCTTTCTTCCTTTGGGTTGAGATGCCATTTGCCGACTGCAAAAGTGGCGTAACCTTCGTCACGCAACATTTCTCCAAGTGTGGCCGCGTGACGGGTGATAGCCCCACGCATGTTCGGGAATCCAGGGTCGTAGTCGGCAATCCCCCTCATGCCAACGGCATGGTGGTTCCTGCCGGTGAGCAGACTGGCACGGGTAGGCGAACACAAAGCCGTGGTGTGAAAATTTGTATATTGGAGACCGCCAGCTGCGAGTTTATCTATGTTTGGAGTCTCAATGGTCGACCCATAGCACCCGAAATGACCAAAACCCGTATCGTCAAAAAGCATAACAACGACGTTAGGCGTATTTCCGTCGTGGCTAGATGGTATCGGCGGCCACCAGGGATCTGAGTCTTTTAAAGTTTTTCCTATTTTTCCCTGAAATTCTGGTTCTTGAGTCATTACTTCTCCTCTGTTCGCGACACACGCTGAACGATTCCCAAACAGGCGAATGTTGTGTGATATATTGCCAATAATTGTACAATAACACGACGAAACAAATCGACAAATAATTAACCTCTTCCTAAATGGACAAACTAGTAAGGATATAAAATGACTACACCCACTGAGTCTATTTTTGACGGGCTCAAGATTCTCGAGTTCGGTAGATTCGTAGCTGGTCCTTACGCGGCAGAACTGTTTGCACACGGTGGGGCGGATGTAATAAAAGTAGAACCGACTGATGGCGATGCTACGCGTTTCAATTCACCTATATTCCCAGGTGAAGGTAAACAGTACATCATCAAGGCCCGTGGAAAACGAGGCTTGCCTGTAAATTTAGCTCACCCTGACGGGCGAGCAATAGTAAAAAAAATTGCGGCAGACTGTGATGTAATAGTTTCAAATATGAGACCCGGAGCGCTTGCTCGATATGAATTAGATTACGAGAGTCTGAAAGTAATAAACCCTAGAGTAATCGTGGGTGAAATTAGTGCGTTCGGTAGTGAAGGTCCCTACGGCGGACTCGCTGGAGCCGACTTTCAAGCACAGGCCGCCTCAGGATTAGTTTTATCAGCCGGAGCATTTGATGGAGATACTCCGCAATTCGTGGACGCATTTCTGACCGACTACATGGCGGGAACGTTACTTGCATTCGCCATATCCTCTGCCCTTTGGCGCAGAGAAAAAACAGGGATAGGTCAAGAAGTGTCAACAACTCTTTTTCAGGCAGGGCTGGCTCTACAGCATGGAAATGCAAACATATTTGAAGCAGTTGATAGCTGGAAAAGAGAATTCGTTGACTGGATAAAAGAAGAACAACCAGATGATCAGGTTGCGGCACGGAAGCGTCGAATGCTTAGTGGCACCACTGTTGTTGGTGGAATGTACAAGACGCTAGATGAACGGTGGATTGCTCTGGGCTCAAGTAGAGCTGGACTAAAGACACTTCTTCCTATTTTAGGTCTTGATGATCCCTTTATATCTGACCCCAACTGGGTTATGCCAGATGACCCTGCGCCGCACTTCGAATCACTCAAATCCAGAGTTCGAATTGAAATTTCGAAACGGACAACCACCGAACTGCGCGTGATGTTAGCCAAGAATGGAATCGCCTTCTCGATTCTAGAATATCTTGAGGAGGCTATGCTTGGAGCCCAAGCTAATGAAAGTGGGTTTGTATACACTGCAGATCATCCCGCGGTGGGACCGATGATTATGCCACAAGCACCAGTCAAATTCGGGCGAGACGCATATTCAGCATCCAATACTTCACCTAGGTTTGGTGAACATACTCGTAAGATACTAGACGAGCTAGGATTCTCCGCGTCGGAAATAACCGACTTAATCAATTCGGGGGTAGTAGCAGAGACTCTCCCAGACTCTGCTCAAGGAAGTTAAGACACATCTGAAAGATGAGAACTACTACGCGTGCTTAAGGCTTGCGCTGAGTTATCTCAACCTCAACAGAATATATAACTCCTGTGAATGCAAAGGGGGCTTGATAAAGATTCGTAATCGGAGACAGTACATCTTTCCCTATGTCTACACCATTCTTTTGAGCATTCCGATTCATTGCCACGCTGACAGTCCCCAGTGAGTCCCCATCACAAACTAAGGTAGCGGTACCCCCTCGCCCACTAAGGTTATATTCAAAGTTCACACCAACCGTCATCCGTCCGTTCTTCTGAGGTAGGTCTACTGATCCCACCGTAGATTTTCCAACGGCATTATGGGCAAAGCATAGTTGTTCGTCTTGTACATAAAGAGAGAACCCATCAATAATGTTTCCTTGTGAGTACACTACCCCTTCGGTCTGGCGGTCAATGAGATGTATGTCGGCGAGCAATGACCAATCTCCTTTTCCTATTTGTGGCGCCAATGAACTCGGAATATGAGACATTGGGCTAACAAATCTATAGTGCAGGTCCTCGTGAAATGCTCCAGGATGCCCGCTCACACCACCAGCGTTAATTGAAGCGTCTGCCAATGGAAGCACACCATATCGTCCAGCCTCCACCCACCACATTTCTATGAGTTCACGAAGCTTCTCTGCTTCCTCTAATGCCAAGTTATTCGTTTCAGAAAAATCCTCGGACAAGTTATATAGCTCCCATTCATCGTCGTCATAACTAGTATTCGGTTGATGTCGGGTAACCGCCTTCCAGCCATCATGCCATAGCCCTCGATGGCCATTCATTTCAAAATATTGGACCGGTTTCTTGGAATTGGTTTCGTTTGAGTCAAACGTATAGGCAAAGCTGGTGCCCGAGATTGGCAACTGGTCATAGCCCTCATAACTAGCCTTAGGCTGAATATCCAGCATCTCCAGAATGGTCGGCAGAACATCACTTACATGGTGAAATTGATCTCTGATCTCCCCACGTGGTTCGAGGCTTCTTGGATGATGAATAATCATGGGTACGCGAACACCTCCTCCGTGAGTATCATGCTTGTACCATCTCAGTGGGGTGTTCCCAACTTGAGCCCAACCCCAAGGAATATCTGTAAAGCTTCGAGGACCACCTACCTCATCCAACACTGTCTGCATCTCCGTCATATCTTCTTGAGTCAAGGTTTTACCGCGCGCTTCAATTGCCGTTCTTCCATCATTCGAAGCCCCCAGACCACCACCTGACCCCAAGTACATTACGCCAGTTGGCCCGCCACCTTGACTGGTCCCGTTGTCAGCAGTGAGTAAAATAATTGTGTTATCAAATTCATCAATGGCTTTAAGGTGCTCGACAAGTCGGCCAATCTCCGCGTCTGTATGCTCTAAAAAACCAGCCCATGTTTCCTGTAATCGGCTCATGAACATTCGCTCAGCCTCACTAAGCTCAGCCCAAGCTTTCACACCAGGATTGCGAGGTGCGAGAGTTGTGTTCGCCGGGATTATTCCAAGTTCGATCTGATTTTTAAAGTACCGCTCTCGAACCACGTCCCAACCCTCGTCAAATTTCCCTTTATATTTCTCGATATATGACTTAGGTGCCTGATGTGGTTCATGCATTGCGCCGGGAGCAAAGTACATGAAAAACGGACTATTCGGGTAAATTGTTTTTTGATCATTAACAAATCCAATTGCATGATCAACTAAATCCTCGGTGACGTGATATCCCTCCTCTGGTGTCTTAGGAGGGTCCACCGGATGATTATCGTGGGTCAGTTCTGGATAAAATTGATCCGTTGCGCCCGGTAAAAATCCATAAAATCGGTCAAATCCACGTTGGAGAGGCCACCCACGTCGAGGTCCTGCCGCAGAATTCTCCTCAGCAGGATTGAGATGCCATTTACCCAGTGCATAGGTAGAGTAACCTTCCTCCCGTAAAACTTCTGCTAACGTTCCCGCATGTCGACTCACCAGCGCACGTCGGCTGGGGAAACCCATATTATGGGCATTTGCGAGTGCGCCCATTCCAACTGCGTGATGATTGCGGCCGGTCAATAACGATGCTCGTGTAGGAGAACACAAAGGAGTCACATGGAAATTAGAATATCGAAGGCCGCCGGACGCCAATGAATCTATGTTTGGAGTATCAATTGTTGAACCGTAACAACCAAAGTTACCAAACCCGGTATCGTCTAAAAGAATTACCAATACGCTAGGTGATCGGCCGTCGTGTGTTTTTGGAGGATCCGGCCAATCGGGCAAAGAATCCGCAAAAGTAAGACCGATTTTTCCTCGAAAATTGTCGTCAGTCGACATAAATTCCCTACTTACCTCACTTCAGGCAACTCCCAAGTCAGATTAAAGAAAAATTAAATGCTCAGTTACCACTAATAAGGCTTCAAGCGAAAGCAGACGGAGAAAGATTCAAGTTTTGAATCTTTCTCCGTCTGCTTCATTTACTAGTTACGACCAAATTGTCGATCCATCGCGGATTCGACCTGATCTGTAGTTGTTCCAATTGAATTCGCTGGTGTCCAGGTAAATTCAAGAATGGTGTTGTAATGTGCACCAATTGCCGACAAAGTAGCTACATCATCTGTCTCCACAATCATAATATTCGGATTTTCCCATGCTGTAGTGATTGCCGAATACGAAGCGACTATATTGCCGGCAAAACTTCCCTGTCTTGATGCCACGACTCGAGCTTGGAAAGTAGCCTGGGCCTCTGCAGTGGTGCCATTGTCTTCCGCATCTGCGAATCGTTGAACCTGCGCATCTGCAACCGCGTAATAACCAATATATAACGTCATATTTCCCCTTTTTATAATCTACTCAATTAAACGATGAACGCGAAGATATCACAGAGTGCGCCCACTTTACTTAATAAATGTACATTCAGATAAAATTACAAGAGGATACCTCGATAGGAAAGAAGAATCCCAACCGCCATCAACACAAAACCCATTGCTAAAATTAAAGTGTCTAAGTTCACACGTCCGGTTAACTTCGCCCCATACCAGCTGCCCAGCATCGCTGTTACTCCCATCGACACCAATACCGGATAATCGACCTCACCTTGACTCGCATGCCCAATCCAACCGACAGCTCCCATAAAAAAACCAATAAAAAGATTGGAGCCTGCAGCTATCCGAGGATCGATTTTCAGTACTCGTACCAGAGCTGGTAGTCGAATACTACCAAGGATAAGTCCAACCGATCCTCCGAGTAATCCGACCCCTAAACCAATTCCAGCCTCTGCCGCCATTCGCCCACGCGTAAACAGTCCACGCGATCCCTCCAAATCAGCGCCAAATAGCGGGCCGGATGACTGGTCGTTTTTTACACGAGTACGATAAATAATCAAAAATTCTATTCCCTGCCACAAAACGAGTAATCCAGCAAAAAAAAGTAAAACCCCTTCATCAATCACGCCACTTAAAAAGCCACCAACAAAAGCTCCCCCAAACGCGGGAACTCCCATCACGAAAATGATCCTTAGATCCACGCGACCTTCACGCCAATGTTTAATGGCGCCCGACAGAGAACTCAAACTGCTGACCATAATGTTGGTCCCGCCGGCAATTGCTGGTGGCATCCCCAGGATCAACATCGTCGGGAGACGGATCGTTCCCAATGCTAAGCCCACAAATCCACCAAGTATTCCTACGAGCAGTGAAATCGCCGCCAGTAACAGAACTCGCCAAAGTGACATATCTGACGGCAGGCCAAAATCCTGTAAATCAAACTCTAAAAAACTAGAAAATAATTGTTCCATATGTGGATCTCATCAACCCGACTAATTTCGAGCCATTTCGCCCAGGTCCCGTTACTCAAGAGATTAGCTTATTACATCCCTTTATTGACTTACTGCTCCACGAAAGTAAGTAGGCCAACAACGAGCTATTCAGCACGCCCACAACTGCGATCGAAAATAGAAAACCAGCGCTTATTGAGGTAACTCAGCCACCAACGCCAGAGCTCTCCTCACTGATGGTAATGAAACAGGAACCGCCTCGACCAATTTTGAATTTACCCTAACTTATTGGAATTCTAAAGGATTTGTTGAAGCAGATATGTACCATCGGTCCAAGTAGGTTCGGAATCCAAGTGCTCCATTATTTGCAAAAATGACTCATGTTGCTCAGGTCTGTTCGCATTTGCGACATATGCATCTTTGCTCTCAAAAACCGCAACTCCAAGCATGTAGTCTTCTTCATCAGGCTGCATGAGTAACCAAGCCACCATACCCTCAGGGGGTGTATCACGGACATCCTCAAAAAGCCTAACTAAGTCATCCCGATGGCCCTCTTTAACATTCATCTGAGCTATTGAACCGTAGTACATGTGTTTTTTCTCCATTTTTTGACGCTAAATAAGTAGTTTCAGTCTAGACCAGAACTACAAAAAACACTGGGTTCATCACGCTAACAATTACATTCATCTTTGCAGTTGCAGTGAGTGCTTGAAGGAGGCACATCTAGTGCCGGATTTCTATCGAAAAAACCAGAAGGTTTTATTGAAAAACCAGTATAGGCCACAGGCATTACCGGCCAATCCTCGAGTCTCGGAATATGGTTATGACCAAAGGTGTACCAGATTACTACGTCCTTATCTTCAAGATTTCTATTGCCACTCATCCATTTCGGAAGTCCGTCACCGCCGGGATGTTGGTTTGGGTAATTCCCCGCGGCAAACATCTCATCGCGGTCGTACTCGGTGGCCCACATATGTCCGGTCATAAAGGCCGCTCGTTTCATAATGACTGCGTCGTCATGATGAAACGGGAGGACATTCTCCCCGGGGGCAATTTTATAACTGACAGGTTCACCCATGTAGTTGTGGCTGGAGTGGTTTGCCACTGTCCAGTAACGTGCAGCGAACGGGTCAATTTTTCGTGGAAAATCATTTTCTTCTGACAGTATGGTTTTTTTAATCGAGAATGCATTTCCATACTGATTATCCTCACTAATGGGATCACGAACCGTATCGACTTCGTAGACCGAGTTCTGTTGGCCATCGACCATCATATCGAGGCGAACGTTGAAGTAGTGCTGGTGGTTATGCGCCACAACCTGTGGAGCAACCAAAGTTCCGTTTTTTGGCTTCACATTAGGTGGAAGAGCCGATGAATTGACCACGCCGGTCAGTTTGACCTGATAGTCGATGCTGCCATCTTGATAAAAGTACCAGAAAAATCCATATTCATAATTACCCACCGTGGTAAAAAATGATATGACGAGTCGTCTCGAACGACGTACCTCTGTTTCCCCAATTCGGTTATCGGTGTGTTTCCAGAGCACACCGAAATCTTCTTCATGCATGCAAATCACGTTTTTTTGAGTTCCAGCCTTCCCAGTAATGTCGTAAAGCGACACGTCGAAGTAATAGATTTCTCCTAAACAATCACATCCGAGTTCAAGCGAATTGGCACACTTACCAATCCCTACTTCGCCTGAATCAAAGACCTGTTTCTTGTAATGATCGTTTGTTGGATCCCCATACGGAACGACCATTTCAGATAATGCTCCGCGATAGAGGACGGGACGTTCTTTGCCTTGATCCTCATAGGTAACATTATGAATTACTAGCCCCTCGCGGGGTGTGTATCCAACGCGAAGCTGCCACTTCTGCCACTTTACTCCGTTTCCCATGACGGTAAAACTTGGACCTTCAGGTTGCGTGATTTCAATTGGCTTGAGATCTTCACGGAACGAATCTTGATATTTGGCGGCGTAGTTACCATCTTCTGGCGGAATCGGCACAACTCCGAAGTCCTGAATTTCAAATATTTCACTCTTATTGAGGTCGATAATGACAGAGAGTCCTTCGATTGGCCGAGCATAGCCATTATCTGTGGGCTCGCGTCGCACCCAGCATCTACCCACTGCAAGTCGTTGCCCATCTTCAGATTTGTTTCCGAAATTAGAGATAGGCCAAGGATCGATCATAACAAGATCAGGATCGGTGATACCGCGCTTATTAAGTGCCTCCACGAATCGTGGGTCATGCTTAATTTTACTCTCAAATTGCAGGAAGTTAGTTTCATGATCACCAAAAATAAATGCCGGCTGCACCCCCTGTATATGTTTTGACGTCAGTAGTTCATTAGTATCCAAGGACACTAGAAGTTCGTGGACTTCGCCTTCCTTTGGGTTAAGCGCTACCAAAAATGCCTCACGAGGGACTTGGTTTCCCGGATGATAGTTTAGTACGTGTTCTTTCGTAGGCTCATGCAGCACGATAGTCTCAAAGAGCGGTGCGCCCCCAAGCTTACCCTCCGCCCTAACAATCGCAACTGCCCTGTCAATTTCCTCAACTGAAAGAGGATCTAAAGGATGTCTCAAAATGTCCTTTGCAACAGTCTGTCGAATCTTGTCACCTACCACCATTTAAAACTCCTATTCGAATCTTCTTTCAGATAGCAAGTGTAAATGGAAATCTCTCGAATTTGAGCCGTAAAAGATTTTTAGCTAACTTCTAATTTATGAGCTACGAATTTGAATCAGTTCTTACGGGTACTGAGGACGATAGCCGCACCTATACCAAATGTGAGGCCTATGGCGTTGCAAGCTGCAACACTAAGGCCGCTGATCGCACTCAACACAAGCGCGATACATAAACCACCTACCACTCCTGCGATTTGTGCGCGTTTCATTGCTACAGTTTACCTTGAAAAATCTGGTGAGGTGCTACAAAAAAATCATTTGACGAACATAATTGATCTCTAATTCAGGCCTCCTCCACAGAGTAATTCGTAATATCTGAGGCGTCGGGATAGCTACCTTCGTCCGGCGCAAGATCGCACTACTTATTGCGCGCATAGGGATTTGTAGCTTCGAGAAGTGCATCTGCAAGAAAGTTGAGCGCAATCAAAAGCAAGGACAACATCAAAGTAGGAAAAAGAATAAACCACCAGGCTCCGCTCGTAAGCCACGGTCTTGCCTCAGATAACAATATGCCAATAGTCGGAATAGGTGGTGACGCTCCCATACCTAAAAAATTAAGGCTCGCTTCCGCTATTACCGCTGATGACATAAATAAAGCTGCTTGAACAAGCAACGGAGGCAAAGTGTTAATCGCAATATGTCGCAAGACAATTCGTGCTGGATTCGCTCCAAGGGATTCTGCGGCAAGTGCATAGTCACGATTCTTTTCCTGTAATAATTGCCCTCTTGCTAGTCTGCCAAACACTGGAATTGCCCCAATTCCAATTGCCAAAGACACCTCCTTCAATCCTGTTCCCAGAATCGCAAGCACCGCAATGGCGGTTAATATACCAGGGAATGCCAGCATCGTATCCAATATTCGCATGATAACAATTTCAAGCCAACCACCAAAATATCCGGCGATATAACCTGACATAACGCCGATTAGTGCTCCGACAGTTACTGCGCCACAACTCACTGCCAGAGATATCCGAAGGCCATACAGGGTCCGAACAAACATATCCCTATTGAGATGGTCTGTCCCAAAAGGATGCCCCCACGAAGGCGGAATCAGTCGTACTCCCCGAATTTGCTCACTGTAGTGATACGGGGAAATAATGGTCGCAAAAATTGCACCTAGAACGAGCATCAGTAAAATAAAAAGAGCGAGTTGCCCTCGTCTTTCAGAAACCACGCGGTAGGCCACATCAAATGCCTGAGAGGAGTGTCGCCACTCATAAAGTCGACCTTGGGACAGATCCTGATTCATATCATCAACCCTGCCTGATTCTCGGATCAACAAATCCATATGCAATATCAGCCATCATATTGGCCAACGTGAAAACTCCAACAAATACCCCAAGCATTGCTTGTATCATTACATAGTCTCGACCAGTCACCGCACCCACTATGAGGCTACCAAAACCAGGTCGAGAAAAGACAACTTCTACGACGATGGCTCCAGTAATCAAGGCTCCAACCTGCAAAGCGGCTACTGTAATCAGTGGGATTAGTGCATTTCGAAGTGCGTGCCGCAGGACAACGTCAGTCTCACGCAGGCCTTTCGAACGAGCGGTTCTGACATAGTCTTGATTCATTACCTCTTGCATCGAGGCGCGAACAAACCGAGCCATAACAGATGCTAAAGATGAACCCACGGCTATAGTAGGTAGGATTAGAAATCGCGCAGCTTGAACTGGATCTTCGGTCACACTCACACGTCCAGATATTGGTAACCAGTGCAATTGGACACCGACTAGCCAAAGTAACAAAAGTCCTAATATGAAATTGGGTATCCCTAACGTCGAAATTGTAAAAAATGTTGCAAAATAATCTGCCGGCCCGCCAGGCTTAAGGCCCGCCAGTATACCTATCGGTAACCCGACTAGAAATGCGAAGATATAGCCGCATACCGCAAGTTCAAGCGTGGGGACCACTGCTGACCGTAACAAATCGAGAACTGGTAAATTTTTTATATAGGAGCGACCAAAGTCACCTCTAAGTGCATCTGCCAGCCAATTAACATATTGGCTAAGTAGGGGATCGTTTAATCCCAAATCTTCGCGGACAGTTTCGATTTCTTCAATTGATGCATCCTCAGGTGCCATCATCGAAGCTGGATCACCCGGAATAGCTCGCACTAAGCCAAAAATAACAATACTCGAGATGAACACCACTATAAGAGTTTGGCCCAAACGATTGACAATATACTGGCTCACTGAATCCTCAAAATTCTCTCAGCTAACAGAAAGCGACCGGAAAGTTACTTGACCTGTTTACTCAGAATATCTAAACTTCCCGAGACTGTAACAAATATACACAATATGTCAAAGGAGTGAACCATGACAGAGCAAGATAAAGCCAAACAGATAAACCGTAGACAGCTGATCAGGGCTGGTGGGCTTACCGTCGCGGGTATCACTGGTGCAGCCCTGATCGGGTGTAGTTCGGACGATAGTGAAGTCGCGTCTTCAAGCAGCTCATCAAATTCATCTTCGAGTAGCTCGAGTGCTTCAACCCAGGCAGCCACTGCGACCCCAACCGCGTCAGGACTTACTGCAGCAAAGACCGCTGTCGCTACACAAGCCGCCGCCACTGACACAGGTCCAAAGAAAGGTGGCCGGCTCATCTGGGGAACACTGACTCCATTTGAAAACTACAAGGGCCCCTACAACTCTGGTAGTGTGTTGGTTCCTAATACTTCAGCATTCTGGGACACACTAGCAAAATATGGCAAAGACTCGATGAAGCCAGAACCGCATCTAGCCGAATCATGGGAATTTAATTCCGATAAGACGCAACTGCAGGTGAAGCTACGCCCAGGACTAGAATTCCATAACGGGAAAACAATCGATTCAACTGCCGTAAAAAGAAGTATGGATCTTATGGATGATGAAGGAACACCAAACAGTCAGGTAAAGGGCACTTTTAGTAAATATATCAACGAAGTGAGAGTGGTCGACGATAAGACCCTCACCTTCGATCTTGCTTGGCCAGGAGATGGAATCTTCGACGTATTCCAGTACGCACATATACATGATGCGGATGACCTCCAGTCCTACGTGGATCTAAAGACCTGTAACGCCAGTGGACCATTCAAGTTTGACTTCGATGAATTCAAGCCTGGTGAGGGATTCCTTGGGCGCAGGCACGAGAATCATTACGCCCCAACACACATCGACGAGGTGGAATTTAGAGTCTTTCAGGACGCTAGTGCTCTTGGTTTGGCGGTTGACGCGGGTGAAGTCCACGCAACTAACAACGGAACCCACGCCGATGCTGAAAGGTGGATGAAGGATGACAAGCTAGAGGTTGGTGTGGCTCCAGCAGGCCTCGCCTCCTGGGTGTTAGGAATGACTGTTACTGGTAATGGTGGTGGAAACCCCATCCTTGACGACCCAAGAGTGAGGCGAGCAATCTACCGAGTAATTGACAGAAACAGACTTGCAACGGAAACGTTCCAGGGCTTAGTGGAGCCTCTCCATTTCCACTGGCGATCCTACTCACCTGCTTACGATAAAGCCTTGGACAAGGATTACTTCAATATAGAAGAAGCGAAGGCACTTCTAAATGAAGCTGGCTACGATAGCATCGATATCGACCTAAACGTACAGGCGGGTGGAGACCCAGCGGATGACCAGATCGCTGCAGTCATCCAGGCTGATGCGGCAAAAGCTGGTATTAACTTCAATATCACTCTTATGGATGCAGCGGAGCGAAGACCGTTATGGCGAGCCGGTAAATTACCCGGAGCATACCTGTCTTCATTCGCTTTCTATTCATTGCAGCCTGAAACTCTTGCGGTAATGAACTACCAGATGAGAATTCCGAACTCATGTGCGTATGACACTCCTAAATATCAGGCAATCATTGATGGGTTTGCTGGAGCATCGGTTGAGAAGAAAGCTGGACTCATCCAAGAGATGAATGCTTTGTACGCTAACGAACCATGGATAGCACCAATTGTTAGTCGAGGATATGTTTGGGCTAATTCTAAGAAACTAAAGGGCTTGACCACAGACATCCTGAGTACACCGTATTGGTCTGAGCTCTGGCTAGACGCTTAATTGATACAGCATTAAAACTGGGAACGCGCTCCTTTATGGGGCGCGTTCTTAAGTCATCTCCACTAATGAACGAGCACCTAATTTGAGTTCATTCACGCTTTCCGCCAAAAAAAATTCACAAACCATAGGTCCTTGCTGGATTCTCTAAAAAATTATTAGTGGGTGAATGGAACGAGGTGCTCAGCTATTCCTCACATATCAAATAATCCTCGACATAGACACACTCTCAAAAAATACTTTTTTTATTTATGTGTGGTCTCGTCTGATGATACTAGGAGGTAGGAATGATGAAGGATAACAACACGGAGCGACTCAGAATTTTTGACGAGGACGTTCCTGTAGATGAACGACTTGTCCAGGCTTGTGATCTTTTAAAGGATCTAATAGGCATGAAATCCAAACCATATGACGAAGATCACGTCGCTACACAGTCAGAAGTAAATAGTGCAGTCGCACAGTCGCTCTTGATACTTTCAGAATGTATTCAAGACTTGAACAAGAAAAATTAGAGGCCTTCCCCAGTCGCACTGGGG
>Ga0302127_10001071_pt1 | contig 15911 bp, 11 predicted proteins | sample CB4_SCM_MG_FD_204452 | JGI IMG/M metagenome (GOLD analysis project Ga0302127, IMG submission 204452) | Marine microbial communities from Western Arctic Ocean, Canada - CB4_SCM | ecosystem: Environmental > Aquatic > Marine > Oceanic | place: Canada: Western Arctic Ocean | collected 2017-09-24
ACAAGTGGAAGTTGTTTACTGATACAGGTAATAGCCATGCTTCACCAACTACTACTATCAATACTACTAGTGGTTTTGCATTGGGTACGTTAGTTGCTGCTACATTCGAGGGAGGATTAGTTGGTAATGCAACAACAGCAACTACGTTACTAAATGCTAGAACAATAGCAGGAGTTTCATTTAACGGTTCAACAAATATTGCAATACCGATTAACAACCTAACTGGAACATTAACTGCTGCTAATGGCGGTACTGGGTTAACATCAATTTCTACATTATTAAACAGTAATGTATCATTAGCAGTTGCAGACTTATCTGATGTCGCTTCACTTGATACTGATATAAGTTCAGTTAGCAGTAGTGATGATACTCTTGCTTCTGCTAAGGCTATCAAAACTTATGTTGATGCTCAGTTTGCAGGTGCAGGAACAGGAGATATGACTGGTGTTGACATAACAGCAGGAACTGGAATTACAGTATCTCAAAGCAATACAACAGCAGGAAATTATACTGCTACAATAGGCGTAGCAGGATTAAGTGTAGCGCAATTAGCAGGAAGCGCATTACAAATAAGTACTGAATCGTTTAACAATAATGATACAAGTCTTATGTCTTCTGCGGCTATTGAAGATAAGATTCTGTCTTATGGTTATGGTGTGGGAACAGGTGATGGAGACATTACTAGTGTGGTTGCCGGAGTAGGTTTGAGTGGAGGAGCGACTACTGGTGATGCTACACTTAACGTTGACTTTTCTGAACTAACAGATATGACAGGAGACATAGCAGGAACTACTGAGTTTATCATACAAGACGGAACTACTGAATCTAGAAAGGCGGCTTCAGAGATTAAACTGTCTTACTTCAATAATGATTCTAATTGGAATAACTATGTTCATCCAACAGGAGCAGGGAACAACCATATTCCAACAGGTGGTTCAGCAGGACAATTCTTGAAGTACAGTGCTTCAGGTACGGCTTCTTGGTCTACTCCATCGTATACAACAGAAGAACAAATAGAAGATTTCATTGCGGCTATGATTACTGCCGGAACAAATATAACTAGCACATATGATGATGCGGCAGGAACATTGACACTATCTTCAACAGATACTAACACACAATTATCTGATGCTCAAGTAATTGCTAAGACACTAACTGGATTAAGCACATCAACAGGTGGAGCAGTTGCTTCATCTGATTCTATATTAGTAGGGATTGGTAAGTTAGAAAAGAGAGTGGCATTAAACGATGCTAAAACAACTAACTCTGATACTACTTACAGTGAAGCAACAAGCAGTGATTTAGGATTAGTTAAAATTGGATACTCTGAAAACGGAAAGAACTATCCTGTGGAATTAACTTCAGGTAAAATGTTTGTAAACGTGCCTTGGTCAGATACTAATACCAATCTAACACTATTAAACGATGGTACTTTTGCTGCTAATAGTGCTACCTCTGCGGCTACTCAACAGTCAATTAAGACATATGTTGATACTTCAGTTTCTAATTTAGTCGCTTCTGCTCCTGAAGCATTGGATACTCTAAATGAATTAGCACTGGCTATACAAAGTAATGATACAGATGTTACTGGCATTACTACTGCATTAGGTAATAGACTTAGAATTGATGTTAACAATCAAGGTCTATCTTCTACACAACAAGGATATGCATTAGATAACTTAGGAATTACTGCTAGTTTAGCGGAGTTAAACATACTAGCAAGTGGACTATCTGCTTCTGATATTCCAAATATAGGAGCAGGAAAAATTACTAGTGGAACATTGAGTCGAAACACAACAGGAACTGCGGCAGGACTTTCATCAACATTAGCAATATCAAGTGGAGGAACAGGAGCAACTTCTGCACCTATGATTGGAGTAGTTACTGCGGCTAATGTGGGTGCGGCAAGAACCGTATTAGGATTAGGAACTGCATCAACATTATCAGGTACAGGTGCAGTTTCCGATGGTAATGCAGGTTTAGTAACAGGAGATGTTGTCTTTGATTACATAGCGGCACAAGGTTTTGCTTCATCAGGAGCGTCTAACTTTGTTGCGGGGGATATAACAGGACAGACTGCATTAACAAGTGGTCTTGCTTCAACAGATGAATTAGTACTTAGTGATGCAGGAACACTAAAGAGAATGGATGTTAGTGTTCTTCAAGCATATATGCAAGGAGCATTAAGTTTCACTACTAATACTGACACTAATACTTTCAGAACAATCACCGCAGGTGGAAATACATTAGGCACGACTGAAGACCTAGCATTTACTGCTGGAACAAATGTAACAATAACAGAAAGTGGGGGAGCAATAACTATCACCTCGGCTGATACAAATACAGACACAAACACAAACCAACTAACTACTTTCACATTAAGAGGAACAACTAATACAACACCTACTACGGTTAATCATGGCGATACGATTCAAATTTTAGCAGGGACGGGCATTACTACTACTTCAACATCAGATGGTGTAATTACGGTTGCTTCTACTATTACTGATACGCATAATAGTGCAGCACAAATTAGAACTTTAATTGGTTCGGGAAATAACGGTCATGTGCCAACAGCAGGAACGGCAGGACATTTCCTAAGACATGATGGAACATTTGGAATACCGGCTTATATTGCTAATACAGATACAAATACTAACCAATTAACTACATTTACATTAAGAGGTACTAGTGGAACTGGTCATACTACTGTTAATCATAGTGATACCGTTACTATTGCCGCAGGTACAGGAATATCTACTACCTCTACATCTGATGGCGTAATTACAATTGTTAATACTGTAACAGATACAGACACATGGAGAGACATAACTGCTGGTGGTAATACATTAACTACAAGTGAAACATTAGCCTTTACAGCCGGTTCTAATGTAACTATTACTGAATCAGCGGGTGCAGTAACAATTGCTTCAACCGATACTAACACTCAATTGACATTAAAAGATGAAGATAACATGATTAGTAATAGTGCTACTGCTGCTGCATCTCAACAATCAATCAAAGCATATGTGGATGCAGTAGTTGCAGGTGCGCCGGGTGCGTTAGATACACTAAATGAATTAGCCGCAGCAATTGGTGATGATGCTAATTATGCCTCAACTGTTACTACAAATTTATCAACTAAACTAGCAAAGACAAGTAATCTTTCAGACTTGGCTAATGCTGGAACGGCAAGGTCTAACTTAGGATTAGGAACAGGTGCAGTATTAAGCACAGCAGCAATAGCAAATGGTGGGGCTGGATTAGCAACAGCAGACCAAATTCATACGTTTGTTACTGGCTTAGGTTATCAAGCAAACGTTAGTGGTAATAGTGGTAATGCGGCAATATATGATAGTAGTGGGACTCCAACTCTTAAGACAGGTATTACTGCTGCTGAAGTTAGATTAGCCATTGGTGCTGGAACTAGTTCTACTGATACTGTCTTAACAAATGCACAAGTTATTGCTAAGACACTAACAGGATTAAATGTAACAGGCACTACTTCTGATGTTGCGGCAAGTGACACAATATTAGAAGCAATAGGACACATGGAAAAGAGAATCAGATTAAATGATGATAAGGTCACTAACACTAACACTAACACATTTAGAACAATAGAGTTAGATACAAATGGTGATGATTCTGCTAACAATACTTTAACTACAACTGAAACATTAAGATTAAAGAAAGGTAGTAATATTACTTTAGCAGAAACAGATGGCGTTGTCACTATTTCTTCTACTGATACTGATACTAATACAGTTTATACTCATCCAAGTTATGCTACTACAAATATAGATACTGCTAATGCAGAAGTGATTGACACTTTAGTAACTAATTCAACAGGTCATATTACAGCCATGACTAAGAGGACAATGACTCTAGCAAACTTAGGATTTACTGGGGCTACTAACGCTAACTACATAACTAATACCAATCAGTTAACCAATGGTGCTGGCTTCATTACTTCATTCACTAATACAGTTGACATGGGTGATGGATTTAAAATTAGAGATGATGATAATGACGACCTAACCATTATTGAAAATGAGTTCATTAAATTTACTGCTGCAACAGGAGCAGCAGGAACTAACCTAACTGGTGCTGGAACAACAGGTAATCCATATGTAATGGCTATTACTTTACCTAATGATAATGACGATACAATTTATACGCATACTACTAATGCAAACTTAACAGGTGATATAACAAGTGTTGGAAACGCTACAACAATAGCGGCTGGTGTTATTGTTAATGCAGATGTTAATGCTTCTGCTGCAATAACATATAGTAAATTGAATTTAACAGGTGCAGTATTAAATGCTGATTTAGCAAATGATGGAATTACCATTGGTTCAACTGATACTTCATTAGGTGGAACAGTTACGGCCTTAGTAGGATTAACTGATTTAGATTTAACCGCAGGTAATAAAACCATCTTTGATACTGTTGGTGCAAATACCCTAACAATAGGTGCTAGCAATACAACAATTTCAATAGCAGGTAATTTGACAGTTGGTGGAGATACAGTCACAGTTAATACTGCAACTCTAAGTGTTGAAGACCCATTAATATACATGGGTAATGGACAATCGGGAACACCAACTGTTGATATAGGATTAATAGGTGAAAGAGGTACATCAACTAATGTTGGTATTATTTGGGATGAATCCGCAGATACATGGGCTGCGATTAACACAACCGATACAGGAACTACTGCCGGAAATGTAACTATTGCTTCTTATGCTAATATGAAGGCGGCGACATTTACAGGTGCATTTACAGGAGCATTAACTGGTAATTCTGATACTGCTACTCAAATTGCGGGTATATCAAATAGCACTCTTGTAAGAGAATCAAGCGGTAATCAAACTATTGCAGGGAATAAAGTCTTTTCATCTACTATTACAGGTAATATAACAGGCGATGCGGGGGGCAATGCGGCCACCGCTACTAGGATTACTTCTATTGCAAACAATACCATAGTAGTAACAAGTGGAGCACAGACTATTGCCGGAACTAAAACATTTTCAAGTGCTATCGCAGGTAGCATAACTGGTTCTTCTGCTTCAACAACAGGTAATGCTGCTACTGCAACACTAGCGGCAAAGGCAACAGCCCTGAACACAACGAGTAATGGAATAGTCAAGACTACTAGTAGCAATGGGACACTCTCAATTGGCTCGTTGGTTTCAGGCGACATACCAAACAACGCTGCTGACACAAGTGGTAATGCCGCTACTGCTACTACTGCTTCTGCCGGTGATTCGGCAACCAGTTTCTTCTCAAGTGGAACAATTGCGGCGGCTAGAATAGCAACATTAAATCAATCGACAACTGGGTTGGCAGGAACGGCTACGGCATTAGCAAACGCAAGAAACTTTAGTATTTCAGGAGATATTACTGCTAGTACGGTTTCGTTTAATGGTACTGGCGCAGTGGTACTTTCTGCATCAATAGACGACAACGTTGTTGGTGAACCACAATTAAAAATTAGTAACGCTGGCGCAACAGGATTAGATAATTATCTTTTAAGTTATAACCATGCTACAACAGGTTTCACTTGGGTTGCTCCTGTTTCTAGTGGTATTGCATTAACTGATTTATCTATTGGTGCGGAAGGAACTGCTAGTGGTAATGGTGGATTAGCATACAATAATAGTACTGGTGTAATTACCTATACTCCTGCTGTTAATATTACAGGTACTGCGGGTGATGCTACACAGGTTGCTATTACAGACCATACTGATACTAATGAGAACAACAAACTTACCTTTGTAGAAAATGCAACAGGAGCAGGTTCAGGAGGAAGTGCTAGAGGATTAGAAATAGATGCGGCATTACATTATAATCCAAGTACTCAAAAACTAACTTCACCAAACTTTGTAGGTACTTTAACTGGGAGTGTAGTAGGAAATGCTAGAGGATTAACATCTGTAAGTGATGGTGATATTTCTATTACTCCTAATGGAACTGGTAAAGTCGCAAGAAGAAACAATCCTGTTATTACTACTCAGCCCGATACGGGTGATGCTGCTAGTACTGACACCGCAGAAAGTATGGGTATTACAAAAGTAGTGGGAAGTACTAACCCTCTAAGTGGAAGTAACACTACTGCTACTGGTTCTTCATTAACTGTTCCTTTCATAATTCCAACAGGAGGAGTAGCAAGTGGTGTTTGTGGCTTTAGAGCAATTAAAGGAACGATACACATTGATGCAGGATTAGCAAGTGGTAATTTTGTAATGACTCAAGACTTTATTGCTAACGATAGATACGGAAATGGTACTTTTGAGTATCTTTCATATGGTATGGTACACGAAGGAGCATCTTCTTTCCCATTCGAAGTATCGTGGGCAGCAGCAGAAGGTGATGATATGTTACTAACAATAAAGAATGTTACAGGTGCAAATGTTACTAATGCATTAAAGGTCTTTTGGGATTTGACACTTTTCCCTAAAGCATAATAAGATAGTATGGTCTAGGAGTATTAGTACAATAATGGATAGTGAAGTTATGGTGAGAACAAATGGTAGATGCTAATTTTAGAGTAAAGAACGGTTTGGACGTTAAGGGCGGTATTATTACCGTTGATGATGGTTCAATTAAGATTAAAGAAAGAGCAGATGCTCCTGCCGATACTGCGGCTTACGGGCAACTATGGGTAAAGAACAGTGGAGATGGACTACTATACTTTACAGATGATGACGGTACTGATATTCAAATTACTACTGCTACGGCAGTTAATGCTGGAACTGTTACATCAGTTACAGCCGGAACAGGAATGACTCAAACTGGAACAAGTACAGTTAATCCTACATTGAATGTTATTGGTGGTACAGGTATAACTGCCAATGCTGATAATATAGCAATTGATTCAACAGTTGCTACATTAGCAGGTGTTCAAATTTTAACAAACAAATCCCTAACAAGTCCAACCTTAACAGGAACAGTGACGGCAACTGCAACAATCAATGTTAGTGGAAATAACAAGTTGGGAATATCAGATGGTGGAGCATCTGCACCAACTCTTAGATTCGTTGATGATACAGACACAGGTATCTATCGCCCCGCATCAGGGCAGATAGGATTCACTTCCAATGGGACTGCTCAAATCATATTGAAGGATGGAGTATTGGAACCCGTCACTGATAATGATGTGGATATAGGTTCTTCAAGTCTTGAGTTCAAAAACGCATACTTTGATGGAACAGTGAAAACTGATGTTCTTACTGTTGATTCAACTGCATCAGTAGCGGCAAATATATCTCTCGGTGGGGGCAGTTATACATCTCCGTCTTACACATTTATTGACGACAATGATTGCGGTATGGGTCGAGAAGATACGAATGCTATATTCTTAGGAACAGGTGGAAGTCCAAGACTAAAGATATACTCAGATGGTGCGATTGATTTAGTCAATTCAAAATTAAAAATTGCAAACTCATATGGTTCTGATGGACAGGTGTTGACTTCGACAGGTTCAGGAGTTGCTTGGGAAGATGCCGCAGGTGGATTTGATACAGCAGGTACAGGTCTTACATCATCATCCACGACTGTAAACGTCATAGGAGGCAATGGTATTACTGCAAACGCTAACGATATTGCGATAACCGCAGCACAGACCACAATTACTTCTGTATTAAACACGGGTTTAGTTGTTGGTAGAGATGCTGATAACCAAATTAAGTTCGCTACCGACAACCAAATGATATTCAGAGTTGGGGCAGGGGATGGTGTCACCTTCAAGGCATCAGGAGAAATAGAAGCAACTAGTTTAGACATTAGCGGTGACGGTGATATTGATGGCTCGTTAATTGTTGGTACAGGTACTCAACCATTACCTGCAAACGGTGTAGTTACAATAATTAATGACGATACAGACACCACTAAAACATTGTTACTTGTGGATAATGAATCAGATGCCACTAATGGCCCTGTTTTAACTTTGTATAGAAATTCTGCTTCCCCTGATATCGACGATGTATTAGGTATAATAGAATTAAATGGTGAAGATGCTGGCGGAAATGCTAGAGCATACGGAAGTATAAGACAAGAATCCACAACCGTTGGCAACGGTACACACGATGGTACTATGTTCTTGAATGTCGCCATTGGCGGTACTCAAACTGACGTAATAGCAGTAGATGGTACAGGCGGCTACGGTGGTTTAACTCATACTCCTAGTGGAATTAAAACATTAGGTAATGTAGTGTCTGCTATAAGTACGGCTAACAATGGTTACATAACATTACTAGAAGTACCTCACGCCACTTTCAAAGCAGTTAAAGCATCAATTCATATTACAGATTCTTCATCTAACGAAGTGCAGACTCAAGAAACAATCGCACACTACGATGGGTCAAACGCCAATTACAGTAATTACGGTATTATCTTCGATGGAGCAGCAGCGATTGGTGCAATAGAGGTAGATATTGATAGTAGTAATATTCGCATAAGATTCAAAAATACACAAGGCGCGACAAGAACATTAGCAGGTAGCATACACGCAGTATGTCATCCATGAGGTGATTAAAAATGGGAGAACAAACATTTAGAGTTCAGGGAGACAGTGTGTCAACAGACTCATTGAAAGTCGGCGCATCCACCGGTACTATGTCTAAGTTAAATGTGAACAGCGACCAGTGGGATGGTTCAGCAACAGCAGTCCCGTCAACCGCACATCTGAACACTAAAACCGCAGCCGGTATTACTGCTGGGCCTTCGATTAAGTTCGCAACAAGGAAAGAACACGCAAGTGGGACTGTAAGGGGTATTAACTATCAATTACAAGGAAACTTTTCTTCTTATTGGCGTGGTCAGATAGCCAAAAGAGCGGAAGCAGTTCCGATATACTTTCCTCACGATATAGTCATAACAGGTTGTGCTTTTGGCGGTAGGGCGTTAACATCGGGTGGGGTTGCTGCTCACAATAGATATTTTTGTTTCTATACTGCGGGCGACTATACCGGCACAAAAAGAAGATACCCTAGTGCAAGAAAGGGTTGGATGAAAGTTAGCGTAGGTACGTTAAGCCAAAACGCATTTCTTAATTTCAGTAACACTGCCTTGGACGATGGAGATGACGGTAATATATTCGACGACGATGGGGATAATGTTGACGGTATACCGTTGACAGCAGGTTGGTATTGGCTTATCTTGGTAGTGGATGTTGATGCTTACACTAGTGCCAGCCCATCAACGAGTGTGGGTTTCGCTTGCCATTCTGCTGCTTCTATAATGAGCGACAGTATAGCGTGGAGACCACCGTATCAGTTACAAACAACTAATGGGAAGCAAGGCAATCGTATAGGACTTAAATCCACTGCAAGTGCTTGGCAACCGACCACTAGTAGTACCTTTACACCCCCGGCAAGTATTACTTTGGGCAATTGGAGTGAATGGGATAGAGCATCAGATAATAACGGAACTGGGGGTTATTGGCACACTAGAGTTTTACTTTATGGAGATGATAGTTGATGGGGGAACAGGGTTTTAGAACAGGCGGAAGTACCACTCTATCTTCAATAGGTGTGGGAGTCACCGATGTAACACAAGGTACTTTCATGCTATCCACTGAATCTTTTTCTGCGGCGGATGACAGAATACCAACAGCGAAAATGTCACAAGATAGAGTTGACACAGTTTCATCAGCAGTCGGGTTTCATCAAAAGGTATGGGGGGAAGTTCTAACCACTAGTGGCGTAGATTATATTCCAATAGACCCTTCTGTTAGTTCGGCTCAAGGTTCTGATAATGACCCCAGTACATCAAATGCTTCCGGTAACACGTATTTTTATTCTGCACCTAGATTTTATCCTTTTTGCAATAACCAAGAGATGTCATTGAGAGGAGTATCTTGGAAAGTCTCTCCGGTTTCGGATGGTGGCCCACTTTGGTTTTGCATATGGCAGAACACACAGTCTATCTCCGGCGTTTCTAACGGGCCGTCAGCATTAGTTGCTTACGTCAAAGCAACATTTAGCAGTAACCCATCACTCAACAGTTGCCAAATATTTGTTGATGATGGAAACGATGGTGTTGTTTACAATGCCTCACACGTCAATGGGCAAGTCACTATCCCAGTGGGGATGTATTGGTTTTCTATACATGCACAGCAGAATCAAGGTGGAACGAATAGTTACGCTATGATTCAAAATAGAAACCCTAATGAATCAAGATGGGCCTATGCCGGTGGAGGGCAAGGTCTGACAATGGGTTATGCGGGGGTAAGTTTCGGTAGAACTGCCACTGGAATCTATTATGACACCAGTGCTTTAAGCCCCGACTCTTCGTCTTGGACTCCTCCGGCCAGTTTTACAGATGCTACACAATGGAAAATAGATACGGCAAAAGGGCCATATGAGATGGCATTTTTAATGTTGTAGGTGATATAATGGGATTAAAAGGATTTAGAACAGAAACGTTTCATCCAAACAGTTTGGTGATTGGTAACAAGACAATTTCAGGTATCTTAGGCGCTAGTGATACTTTGGTTGATAGTGATGATTACCTTATGGCTACCGACCACATTGACGCTCTAATAAATGCTAAAGGGTCGCCACACATTCAAGCATCCGACGGCTCAGTAGACAATTATATTCACACAGATGGAACAAAATATAGAGCCATACAACCTTGGGCATCAGATGAAGCGTGGAGTGGTAGTGCTAAAAATTACGGTGGGAATGCTGAAATGTTACCAATGTATATTTCCGAAGACACAGTAATAAGAGGCTTTCAGTATCAATGCTATAATGCGTCTACGAACTCAGGTGACGACTATTGCTATTTGTGTTTTTATGAAGCAGATAATGGGGCAGATGATGCGGCGAATGTTAGAAACTTTCCAAATGCATTGGTCGGCTACATAGTCCTAGAAAATCCAAACGGTGCATCAAGTGGGTATGTTTACTATTCTTCTGTCGCTATAAGCAATCAAGGAGTTGGAGACATGACTACTAATACTGACGCAAAAATATACAATGCATCGGGTACAGCCGTTTCTTCATTATCATTATCAAAAGGCCACTATTGGTGTATCACCACTGCAAGTGTCAGCGCAACAATATGGGGTAGTTGGAGTTACAATCATAGGTTAATACCACGATTATTTAGATTAGGTGGGCAAAGCACAGGCTTCGCAGCAAATGGATATAAGATAAATCCAGCCCAATCTTCTTACAATCCAAACTATACCGATGGTCAATGGTTGACAACATGGGCCTATAACGCCAGTGGTAAAAACGACGGGTCTTGGACACCCCCAAATCCATTCGATGTAGATGATGGTGGGAATGCAAGCGCCTCGTATATTTATCAAGGATTTCAAGACTATTATAATATAAATTATCCCAATGTAAAATTATTATGTGACGGGTTGAGTTGAGGTGAAGAAATGGTAGAACTATATGTAAACGGAGTAAGAGTAGATGCAGATGACCACATGACGTGGGATGAAGTAAGAGGGATGAGAGACATGCAATTGTCTATGTCTGACAAATACATGATAAGTGACAGGTTTGCTTTATTATCTGACGAAAGGCAAACCGAACTTTTGGCTTATCGACAGACTCTAAGGGATTTACCACAAGACTATGATACGATAGATGAACTAGAGATGCCTAACCAACTAGAGTGGATGACAGAGGACTAATCAATATACTGAAACAATGCTATATTGATTTGAAAACTAAAGATGGTTTTACCGAAGGCGTAGATTGTTAGATTAACATACCTAATTTTTTGGCTATCCAAGTCCAAAAGTTATTGTAGCCTTCCATCATTCATCATCCCATTCAAATAAACTTAGTATCATACTAATCCAACTATCCATTTTACCACATCAATTACTATCAGAGAATACTTTGTCCAACAAAGTTCGTTGAGTTTCTAAATAATCTCGCCAAACAGGTTTCTTAAAATGAATCTCAAAGGCTTCTATTTGTGCTTCCCAATAATCTATGTCCATAGTGCCTATACTCTCTAGTGTAGTTCTAACACTAAGTAGTTAATCTACATTGTGTAGATAATACAAATAAACGGTATGTTTTGAAAAGTTTCTGCCGAGGCGAAACCGGAAGGGGTCGGAAGGGGTCGTATTTACTTTTTACAAAATAAAAGTTTATTTCTATTAATAAAATAATAGAGAGTATGCTTTTGTTCCCGAATGATATTTTTGCGATAAAAAAAGAGGCACTATGGCCGGAATTAATTATCCGACCATAATGCTTTACATTCTCTACATTGCCATATCTTGATTTCATCAAGACTACCGACATAAACGCCTTTAATGCGTCTTGCTATTGTTGTTTGCTTGCAATATTTACAAATTTCACGAAGGGCCATTTCCTCTGCCTCGTTCCTCTGAAATTAATTTATCCATATATTCATCAATGCTACTTTCGGTATATTTACTATTTCCGAATGCTGCAAAGAACAATAATGACACAATAAGAACAAACACAAACCATGCAATTACCTCAAAAGTATCCATTTACCACGCCACCTCCAAGTCCTTTACTACTTCTTCCTCTAGGGAGAAACCTTTAACCATTTTGTTGTCAACCCCATATTTCCATAGGTCATAGACTAATTCACAATCACTTAGACAGTATTTTGCTACTTCAGAATAACCACCCGCTTTCCAAACTATGGGAGCGTCTGCACTGTCCATTAATTTCTCAGTACCAAGAGTGTGTTGAACTAAATTATTCAAACTGTATCTCTCTTTATGTTCTTTAGAAAGAATTGCACTTGTATCAATATATGATTTACTATCAAGATAGTTCTTAATACAATATATATCCATTGCATTTTTTAATACAGGCAAGTCAAAGTTTCGTATATTGTGTCCTAGTAATATACCACCCGCTTGATAATGGTCATCTAAATCAAACTTAAGTTGTGCCAAGGGTTTAACTTGTACGTTGCTTTTAGTTAAGTTATCAACAGACTTATCTATGTATATTGTACCTTTATCTCCATCCCATGTACAAACTGTTGATACTAAAAACATGTGGGTATTATCCCAACCACCTATTTCATACGAGAAGTTTTTAGTTTCTAAGTCAATTGCTAAAACAGAACTCATTTACTCTTCATCCTTAGTTGTCTTATCGCCTAAAGTCCAAAGTGAAGCAATCTTTTGTGCTTCTGAGTTCTTTGGGTTAGGAGATTCTTTTACAATCCCTCTTGCTAGGAACGCAACAATCTGCGTATCTCCTACATTCAGCATGGTGGATAATACCCAACCATCTTGACCAAAGGCATTAAGTTGTTCTATAATCGTCTTTGGGCCATCTCTTACGTCAAATACCAAAAATTGGTTTTCATATGTTGTTTTACTACTCATTTTTCATCACTCCTTTTAATTTTACATATCCATATCTGCCTACTCTTCTTTCGTCAAAGTTCTCCGATATTTCTTTGTAGTTTCTATATACTTGGGCTTGTCCTCTTCTTGTTGTTTTCATAACGAGTGCTATCATAATAGTTTTATTCACCCATTTTTCGTCATCAATCGTCCTAGCATTTGGTGTTTTAGCCAAATCATTAAACGCTTTTTTGAACTCTCCTACCTTTGCTCTATCTTGAATACTGTTGTGGTCTGCCTTAAGTGCTAAGTCAAGCCACGATACAAGCGATTTATAACACTGCCGTGTAATATAAGCACCTTGGGTAACATGTCGTTCTGTTACAATAAAGCGGTTTTCTTTCTTTCTGATAGTAGTTCCTGATTCAGCAATACAAGACAGTACTGCTAGTTTAACCATCATACCTTGCATTCTAGTAATGAAATTGTTCGCTATTTCCATAACCGCAGGTCTGCTACCTTGAACGAAGTTTTGGAACTTCCAAGTTTCATTCTTAACAGCATCATTGAAACCTTTACCAAAGGTAATTGTTCTCAAAGGGTCTTCTCCTGTTTCTTCATAGTGCTGTTTAAGTGTCTCAAATATCTTAACAAAAGAACCTGCGAATCCGGCAATAGGAGTGTCAGCATCTTCTATAACACCGTAAGAATCTGCTATTTTATTCCTAACATAATTCTGCTCACTAATTGGAACTTCTCTAATGTAGATTAAAGAACGTTGCATTGCACCTGTTTCAGTAATAGCATGAGGCAATGATTTTGGTATGTATGAAGTAGCCCACATTGAGCGCGTACTTCTACATTCCATTAGCCCACCCTTTAGTAGTCTTTTTGTTATTACCCAATTTTGACCCCAAAGAGTATTCATGAAAGTATTAATATATAAAATAACTTTGTTTTGATGTTGACTTTGTTTGAATATACCTGAATCTGCAAACTCATCATAAACTAATAGGCCACCACCTTCTAATTCACCATATAATTGTATAGGAACTTCCACCCTTCTTTCTCTACCTGTCTCATCGTCAACAACCATTTCTTCTTCGGTAGTCATTGAACCAATTAAACCGGCATCAGTAATATCTTTTATCTCTGCAACAGTAAATCCTGTACCTGTTCTACTAAAGTGAAAATTGGAACTGTTGTTCTCTTCTGCAACATCTAATGGAAACCGTTCATTTAATTGTCTAAACACTTCCTTTGTTATTGGCCCAAAGAAATTATACATTTCAGTCTTCCCTGTACCGCTAGTTTGCAACCAAATAATTTGTAATCTAGTATCTATTCTTCTTCTACCTGATGGAATACATACAAAGTCTTTACATATCTGTCCTAGCAAATTATAATACGACAACATTGCAGGAACTTCGTTGTTTAGCGAAACTTCTACTGCACTTGTTACATATTTCTCTACAACTTTAGGTATTTTACTAGTTTTAGTGTATTCTCTACCTTCTTCTAGAGACTCGTAGTACATTCTATCTATTTCGGCTTCCATTTCAGGATTTTCACCTATTATTAATTCATCTTCTTTCTTATTCATATTATAACTCCATTTTATCTTCTTTATTTAGTGTGTCATGTACTCTTTTTGCTAGTACTTTACCTATTCCATCTAACGCACACAATTCGTTAGACGTTGCTTCACCTATTTCCATAATAGAACCAAATTCTACTAAAAGCATCTTGGCTTTCTTCTCACTTAACCCTTTTATCATGGTTAGTACATCAAGTCGCAAGTCTGCTGTACTAATCTTTCTTCTTTTAACTAATTTAGGAGTATAAACCTCCCTATCATGTGGTTGCATTTTACATACAATGGCTATCATATCAGCCGCCGTTGATGCATCCTTAAACCAAAGTAAAGCACAATCGGTGTCGAGTATAATTTTACCCATTGACCCATAGAACTTTTTCTTTAGTATAACTCTTTGAGTTGCTTTGTGCATCGTTGATTTACTATATGAAGAATGTTTCTTGAATGCGGCATCGAAAGAACCGTAGACAATAACTAGGTTGTTTGTAAATGCTCTGTCCATATTATCCATTTGATTCCACAACCTATTATTTACAATAGATTGTAGGAAATCAAAGGATGACTTGGCTTCAAAACAAACGTCATTGAAAACATAATCTCCAATCTCTATAAACTGCTTTTCATATTGTATATTATACTCTTGAGCCTTTTCAATTACTTTCTCTGTAAGTTCTGAATTTTCTCTACTATCTATTATTAGTTTCATTAACTTTCCTCCATTGAATCTAACGCTAAGGTAATGTCATAAACTTTATCACAATAAGAACAAACAACGCTATTTATCAACCAACAACCATCATCGTAACTTCCGTCTGATATGTTTTCTGTAATCAATTCATCTATATGTTCACACTTAATGTTATTATAATCACTCATAAATGCTCACCTTTAAATCTAGCCGGTAATACTTTTGTAAGATTACACTTATCACAACAATAACCACCTTTAGATAACATATGTCCAAAGCCCTGAAATGTTTCTTTACATAGTTTACAT
>Ga0302127_10001072_pt1 | contig 15907 bp, 10 predicted proteins | sample CB4_SCM_MG_FD_204452 | JGI IMG/M metagenome (GOLD analysis project Ga0302127, IMG submission 204452) | Marine microbial communities from Western Arctic Ocean, Canada - CB4_SCM | ecosystem: Environmental > Aquatic > Marine > Oceanic | place: Canada: Western Arctic Ocean | collected 2017-09-24
CTTGTGTCGTGGCGTCCCGGCTGGACGGTATAGGGACAACCACCTGACAACCACCTGACAATGTCTATCCGATGTACACATGTATACGGTTTGGCCCGCCGAACGACCTGAAAAATCCTGGGGGTTGTCTGTGGACCACCACCAGTCTCCACCCTATACAGCGGCCTTGAGTATAACAAGCACACAGGACACACAACCCACAGCTCTCCAGGCACAGACAAAAGAACGAACGACCTTAGAACAATGTCGTCTTATGTCGACGATGACGAAATGGAAAAGTGGCTCGCTGACCAGCGCCTCATCGTCCGCGATACCCAGATTCCTGAGTTCAACAACTCGTTTGCGGTCGCGCCCCTTTCCAAGCTCGAACAGGCCATGCACGCAGTATCCTACTACGGAAATCGATACACTCGCCTCGATCCTTCGTTCAAGGCCAACAAGGCCATCTGCATTGCGGCGATTGGCAGCAAGCCTATAATCTACCTCAAGATGCCAGATTTGCAGAAGGCCGATCGCGAGATTGCCTTCGAGGCTATCAAGCGGCAGGGCTCACTGCTTCCGAAGATGTCAGAAGAACTTCAAAACGATCGGGCATTTTTGTACCAAGCAGTTCGGACATCCCCGTCATCGATCCAGTGCGCAACAGAATCAACCCTACTCGAGAATATTGACATCGTGTTGGGCGCACTCCGCGGTAATCCGACTCTCGAATTCTCGGACAAGATCCGCGCCAACCGCTCCGTCTTGATTTACATGATTGGGATGACGCCCGATTCTCGGGTGGTCTACGGCGGCCTCCCTGAAGAGCTGAAAAACGATCCCGACGTCATCATCGCGGCCCTCGGATACAAACCGTTTCATGTTGGAAAACAATCCGCATCGATCGCAGGAACGGCCAAACTCGAAATACTCTTCCGTGAGATGCCAGTCGCGACGGCAAACAACGTGACGACGATGCTCAGTGTCGTCCGGAAGTTTCCTGATGTTTATACGATGTTGTCGATGGCGGTTCGCATGGACCTCGACGTGTCCGGTGCAGCCATTTGCAGCAGCGGCTTGTCCCTCAAGGACAAGTTGAAGATCGTTAGCACTGTCCCACTACGCAACATCATGTTGAACAATACGGAGGCTGATGTGAAAGCAGTCGTCTCCAGCATTGTTCTCCATTCGGCGTCCTGTGGTGGGCAGATGGTGGGCCCCGATTTCTACGAGCACCAGTCGTTTTCTACCGTGCTCATCAATCGCGACATTGCGGTTACGCTCGCGGCATTGTCCAACGGCTTCATCATGAAGCAAATGGAGTGCATGGTGCATTACAAGCAGAGTGTCGGAGTTGGATCGGAGGTCTCCACGAATGAGGCTATGCTAAGCAGCTTCGACCTTGCCAGGAGCTTTGTTCAGGACGTCAGCAAGAAGTCGCGTCACTCGTTGACCCTGTTCAGCACGGAGATGTGGCGCTACCTTTTCGACCTCACGTCGGTGCCGTTCTTCCGCAGTGTCGAGTTTGCAATGATTGGCGTCGACTTCTATGCGCACAAGTACTCCATGCACACCACAAAACCAGACTTTCTGAACTGCATCAAAATCGACTCGACGTCCGAGGGCACTCTAATCGGGGCGCTGAATCTTCCTGTTTCCCTCTTGGAACACATTGTCATGACCGGTGACCGCGACTTGATCCGTCGCCTTCCCTTTGGAAAGATCAAGGACACCCGGTTTGCCCTGATGGCTTTGAATACTGGTCGCTTCGCAATCTCCCACTTCCTAGACGGCCACGTCTCCGCCGACGGGGTCAGTGCAACCACTCTGGTAACGGCGTGGCTGCAGTCCACGGCAGTCATTCGCATCGTGACCGAAATGGACCGTTCCGTGATCAAGGACAATCGCGCTCGAGCGCGGCAGCATTCGGTCAGGGCTGTTTTCAACAACTACGCCGAGGTCTTCGAACTCTTCCCCGTCGCGCATAAACTCGATCGCAACGTCACCCTCGACATCGTCAAGAGCTGGAGCCGGCGCATGGCCTACCACGAGCTCGAGACCCTCACGGCGGCAATGATCAAAGCCACCAAGCACCCGACCACTGGAGACCATGTGTTTCGCGACCCAGAACTCGAACAGCAGTTGGTCATCCATACCAATCGAATCGTTGACAGTGACGGCCTTTTGGTGAGGGTGTCGGACGTGAGTCAACGCAAACTGACATTCGATTTCGGGCGCTCGTTCGTCTCCGACCCGATCGTCCTCTCGCTTCTATCGATCGCCAATCTGAACCGGTACACGCATTCGAGAGGCGGAGCGCTCATCGCCTACACGGTCTGGCTGTCGAGCTTCGAGCACGACCTGGTAAAGTATAGCACCGGCGACGCCGAGAAGCGTTTCAAGAAGGCCAAAGCAGAGAAGGGCACCCCCGCAGGGTACACGGCAATCCTCGACGCAGACGAATGGACAAACTTCGCTCATGGCAACATGTCTGGCGACGCGTACGATGCGCTCGTTGCAAAGCAGAACAAGTGGGCAGACGCGCTTGTCGAGATCGTGGCCAAGTCGAAACGCAGCAACGCGAGGATCACCGACATTGCCACACGTATCTTCGAGTTTCTCACCCGCACAACCGGCTCGATTACTACTCGTCTGCAACGCCAGGAGTTTGAAGAGATGACGGACGACATCGCCGGCGAAGGAGCCGAGACGGCCGAGGAGCGCCGCGACAGAATGCGTCTCGAAATCGCACTCGCGAACGACTCCGAAGGCGAAGAGCAGGCGGAGAATGTCGGCGAGAAGCGGGGGCGCGAGGCCGAGGCATAGGCGCGTGGCCGCTGGTGGCGACCGATGGCGTAAGCAAATGACCGTTGGCCGTTGGCCAGACGCGTGCACATCCTGAACATGAACTGATGTGTCGGGTGGTTGTCCGGTGGTTGTCGGGTGGTTGTCCGGGTGGTTGTCCGGGTGGGGCGAGCACTGAGTCAAGGTCGCTATTGCACATGTACCACCCTCGTGTGTGTTCAAACACACTTGCTCCGAAATGAACAAAAGCACGGTCGACTTTGAGGCGATCGCCGAGGCCCTAAAACGTCGTTCTCTGTCGTCCAAGTGCACCCGTGGAGGATGCGTGGTCGACATAGGGACAATGACGTCGTTTGGGATTCTGTCCAGCATATTGAGTACGGTCACACAGTTCGGTCGCATGCTCACCACAACCATCTACTCGTCGTCGGATGCGATCGAGGTCACGGTCACGTCTCCTCACGCGGAGCAACAGACTGATTTGATGCCGGACGGAAATGCTGCCTCAAAGCGCAAGAAGAGGTCTCGTGAAACTGAAAACGACGATACAGAGGACGTTGACTCAGACAGGATCGAAGACACGCTGGCCAAGTTCAAGGAGGGTGTTTCGGCCGATCTGTTGACAGAGACCCGAAAAATTCTGAGTAGTCTTTTGGTGCTACGTGGCCCCGGGGGAGAACGCGTCGTACAATCGTATGGTCTTTTTCACCGGAAGCTAAGGCCATCGGACCCCGACAAACGCCTTCTATTGGCTTTCAGCCTAAACGCAGGAGTCGCTTGTCGCGTTGCCGCGCTCAGCAAGTGTTTGGGGGAGAGCTGGGCAGACGGTGTTGTCACAACACAAGAAGAAGTTGATGGAATCGGAAAGATCAGTCTTCCGCTCACGACGGAGGGGTCGGTTTCCGCAGAGTTTGGCAACATGCCCATCTTAATTGTCACCGCGATCACAGTACCCACAACCCCCAGTTCGTGACCCCGTCAGGTACACACACACATGTATACAAATGCGGTTTTAAAATGGTTCTCCTCGTGCCGCAACCCCCATCGTTTTTGCAGCCTCGATCTCCCCAAACGAGAGACGTCCCTGTGAACGCAGCTCGGCCAGCTGCGTGCGCGCCTGGGCCAACAGCTCGCTGCTTCCCCTCCGAAGAACGGTCGGCGTCAAAGGAGGGCTAAACATCGAGGTGAACGCAAACACGACTTCGTTGTTTCGTTGCCAGGATTCTGCCTGCCGCCGCGACGAGGCCTCCTTTGCAGCACGGGTCCCGAACGCCTGCGTGTCGTTTTCGCTCTGAACTGGCGAAATGCTCTTGGCGGACGGCTTCTCCCCCGACGGAGCGCGTTTAAGCGCGTAACAGGACGGCCGGATGAGAAGCGAACCTTCGTTGCGATACAGCTGTACAGTCACGCCCTGAAATCCCACGGCCGCGTTCATGGCTTGGAAGACTTGATTCAATTGAAGTGGTTGTACGCCAAAGACCGCACCCCTCTGTACCCTACAATTTGGATCGACCGCTTGGTGATTGTCCACCCACACGCCGTTGACGTCCGAGCTCCTCACATGTCGGGGGGAGGGCCGCCCCGCGTACGGGCCACTCGTCGGCGCGGCAATCCCGTCCGGTGACTGCACATACCAAATTCCACGGGTCCAGGCCTCGAATAGAACCGAAGTAGATTTGAACACGTCTACAGAATGGTTGAACGACGATCCGCAGGTATGGAGGGCAATCGCAAGGTCGGTCGTGGACACCCAGTTGCGCTTGAGCCTGTCCCAGTAGCTCCGGTCCGAGCAACACCGCCTGCCCTCGAATGCAATATCGCGATGAATAGTTTCATACTGCGCGGCGATCACGGGTTCGGAAACGGCAAACTCGAGCGGCATGCACAGATTCAACAGGATGATGGCGTCGGCGCAAAGGGTGGCGACGGCCTCCGTATCCACGCCATCGGGCGTGTGGAAGCGGTCGAGCAAGTCGAAGAGGGTGTCCATCGACTCCGTCGGCGACTCCTCACCGCCTTGCAAACCCAACGCCACCGCAATTTCTACAATCATCGTCAGCAACAAAACTGCACTTTCGCAGTTTGTTTCGATGCTTGAGAACACGTTGTCGGCAGGCTGTGTCGCCCGACACCGAATCGACGCAAAGAGTTCACTCTGTATAATCGAGTATTCGACGGCGGTGTTGTCTGCCCTGTACAAACAGTCGTTTTGCGGGTCCTGGGTTCCCGCGAACGAGGTTCGGTGCGCCGCTGCGACGTCGCGCCCAATCTTGCTCGAGACCGCCTCCGTAAACGGCGACATCGGAAGGACCTGGATGGAAGGGCAGGTCGACGTGGCGACCCCAAACAAGCGACGCACGCCTTCGAAGGCAAAACAAAGCGGGTTGAGAGCCTTGTGCAGGCCAGGAACCGTGCAGCGCGGAATAGATCTTGCTTCCGCCGGAACGTGTGCAAACGTCGTCGACGACACCTTCATGACGACGCGTCTGGCCATCTGCTCCGTAAGCTGGTCCACTTGCGCGTCGGGCATCATTACAGGCGCGGGACGACGCCCATCGGAAATAAAGGATGAGCCGTTTGTCCCCGCAGACGCAATCGCTCCAGAATCATAGAACGATCCGTAGACGCCCTCCCAAGGCGTCCCGACGAAGGACGGCGCAACGTTCGCGTGGTGAACGACAAACGCCTGGTGAATCGTGACGAACAGCCGCCGGTGCCGGTCCACATCGACGATTTTTGACGTTCCTGCAATCTGCTGGTTGACTTCTTTGGAGGCAACACTCGTTGCGAAGTCGGAAAGCGTGGCACACTGCACACCACCAAATAAAAGTAGTGCGCGGTACTGCCTCAAAAAGGAAAGCTCGCCCGGATTGGCGACGAATTGCTTCAGTATCGCCTTGGACGCCTGCGTTAATGGTACAGGACAGTCGCCCAACATGGTCAACTTAACCTCCACGTTCCGTAGCTCAACAATGTCGTTCCGCCCGCTTGGCATAGACATCGGAACAATGTCGGTGTCGGAGCGCCGGTGATACGTGACATCCAGCGGTTGGAACATGATCCAGGGGCGTTCGCGCGGGGATGTGATGTTGGGCGTCTTGAGTTCGGCTTCGGATTTTTGACACAGCGGGACGGCCTCGATGGTTTGTTTCGAGTGGATCTGACACTGCCCAGCACGAACGACTTCGGACATGTAAATTCCGACTGCTATGGCGTTGCTAGGCGTCGTGTGAGGCTCCAACGTGTCCTTTGCGACGGGCGAGGTTGCGGTGGTCTCGGTGCACTGACGCCGGATGGCATCGATCGCGTGGACCACGGTCGCATTTGATGGAATAGTCGATGTGAAGTGGATTCGACTCCGAGAGAGCCCCGACAGTTCGATTGGTAGCGGGCGTTCCGCAAGCTGTTCCACCTTGTTCTGGACCGATCGACGATCGGATTGCATCCGAAGCAATCGCATCAACTCATGGACTTCTGCGGTTTTTGTTCTCTGCGTGGCGTTCACCCAGAATACCTCAAGTGAACCCGTCGTAGCAAACCGGTGGCACGCGAGGACAACATGGGTCGAGGGGACGGTTGCAGCCGCCGAGGCGGATGAAGCCTCGCTGCTCCGCAGCAAGGGAATCCCATTCGTTATAGACGGAGATTGTTGCGCGCTCTGCCGCAAAAGCCGCATGACAGCAAGCCGAGACGCCTTTGCGCACGATTCTGAAGTTTTAACGAGCGTCGCGTCTTCTGCAACAGCAGAGTTCTGCAACTGCCAATTCAAAATCGTTCGCGCAGCACTCTCGGAAGTTGCCGTGCTTTCCGAAATCAAATGAAGGAGAAGCGAGCGTTGGTTAGAGCTGAACACAAACTGCAGGAACTCCAACGCTTTCACGCCAGGCGCGCCGTTGAAGTCGATCGTCGAGCTGTCCTTGATCTTCCGCGGTACCTTGCTGCTCGTTGGTTTTGGGCTCGACTGCGAAACGACGACAGCCGATTGTTTGCGTTTCTTGGAAAGCGTTTTGACCGTTTCCGCCTGCTTCACACGCGCCGCGTGCTCTAGACTCGTTTCCGAGCCGTCGACGACGACCAAAACAGTCGACGTAGAAGAGACCGACGACGATGCTGACGATGGTGGCAGCGGCGACGACGGAGGCGGCATCAAGAGTGGGGTAGGTGATAAAATATCCATCTGTTTCAACGTTTCGTACTCGCGGCGAGCCCGGTTTCCCACGACAGCTCGCGCGTACGCGAGAAGAGAGGACGAGATCGAGGCGGCAAGCTGGGTGAATCCATAGGTTCGCATCAGGTCTCCTACCGCCGGCTCGTGACGCAAATAGTCGACCAAACCAAGAGAAAACCAAATTCGCGCACCGCTGCACGAGCAGTCGTCGACGATTTTTTCACACGCGAACAGGACATGTCCCGTCGTCTGCGGTACTCGCGACGAAATCACACCAAACTCGATCTCGTCGCGAGCAATCTCCACTGCTGAAGCCAGGAAGTCAAAATTGTGCAGCGTCGCCGGCGTACAAACGGCAAAGTGTGAAGTTGACGACGAAGCAATGAATTGATCCCTGCACGTCTCCGACGTCGGCTCCGACGCCAAACCCACCACAAGCTTCACAACTAGCTGCTGGCTCAGCTCAGCAACGCCGATTCCAGAAATCGGAAATCTGGTTGTCTGCTGCGAAGACTGCTCGGAGACCGATCTCTTGGCCACAAAGGCAACTCCGTTTGCGTGGTTGCGAAGAACTGTGGAGATCTGCGAAACGGCGCTGAGCGCCGCGCCGTCGCTCAGGCGCTCGAAGAAATAAGCAGGTGATGAAAATATCCAGGTATGACTTTTGGTTTTCAAGCACAAAACATGCAGGCACAACCTTCTGTTGGGTCCTGTTCCCACGCCAAGGCCACCAGTGATAACCGACGATGAAACCGACGACAGCGCCGCAGTGGCTGGCAATTTGCGCTTCGTCTGGCAAAACAAAGAAAAACCGCGCTCCGAAAACAGAGCAGAACGCGTTTTAACGACGTGTGCAAACACGTCGACAGCCGCCTTCGATGGCTGTGAAGGCGTAATCGAGCGACAGATTCGCTGTCGCTTGGTTGGTGCTTCTTCGTCGTCTATGATGGTCAAAGTCGTCGTCGGTGCGGTCATATTGGGCTGTTTGTTCCGCTTGTGTGGAAGCGTGGGGTGTGATGGTTGTGGTTGTGGGTGAGGGGTTGGAGAAGAACTTTGGGTCGTTTCATGTCAAAAATCCAGGGGCCTGCCTGTGGCACACCACCAGTGTCCACCCATCACACCACAGACATCTACAAGCACGGAAAGAACCCTCCATCTACAAGCACGGAAAGAACCCACCCTAAACGATGTACGGCGGCGACGACGACGATGACGGCTACGACTCGATTGACGACGAAATCGAGAGTTGCTATCCTGATGTAAAGGACCCGGAGGCGAAAAGAGCACTGCGCCTCAAGTTGATCGATGGGAATATGGCTGCTCTCCTGGTGGAGCAGCGGGAACGTGCGGAGTCCAAGAAACGGAAGGCAGAGTCGACGGAACCGCCCGCCAAGAGGCAAAAGAAGAAGGGCAAACCAGAACCCGTCGAGTTCTACGCCCGCGCGGGCGTTGCAGCGCTTGGCACCGTCGTTAATGGCCCCGCGGGGTACGGCGAGTGGCGCACCGTCCCGGGGTTTTCAGCCGCCAAGCTGCGCGTGAGCAAGACGGGCTTCTACCAAGTCTTCAAACATGGACGGTGGCTCAAGCCGTCTCGTGGATCCGAGAAGCGCAAAACGGACGGAACGATGCGGCACATTGCCTCCGTTTACGAGACTCCGTATTTCGTCTACCGCTTGGTCCTGCGCGCCTTCACGGGACCACAGCCGCCAAAAACGACCGCCGATCACATGGATCAGAACACCAGCAACAACAACGCAGACAACCTCGAGTGGAAAACTCCATCGGATCAGATCAAGAACCAGCGCACCGACAAGAAGGCCCAATCGAACGGCAAGCCGGTGCGGATCCGGCACAAGGACTGGCCGATTGAGCGCGGCTGGGAATCGTTCGAGAACGGATGTCGCGCGGCCAAGAAATACGGACTGCACCAAGGAAACGTGCGCTCGGCCGCCAACGGCGAGTACACGCACACGGGTAGCTTCTACGTCGAGTACCTCCCGGCCGATGAGTCGCAGCAACCACTGGCAATCGGCGACGACTCCAACCTCGAAGCGCCGCCGCTCGACCCACTGCCCGCGGACAAGCTTGGCGCAGGGCCGTCGACGACGATCGAAGAGTGGAGGCTGGCTCCGGATGTCACCAACTTGCGCGTGTCGACGCGCGGGCGGGTGCAGACCAAGGATCCAGCCGGCAACGGGTGGAGCTACATGCGCACCCCCGTCGCCGGTGCCGGTGCTGTCTACGCGTACGTCAGGTACAAGAAGAAGTACATCGCTGTGCACCGCTTGGTGTGGACGACGTTCGTGGGGCCCATTCCCGAAGGAATGACCATCGACCACATGATTGCCAACCGCAAGTTCGACAACCGACTCTCGGCGCTTCGTCTGGCGACGCAGCGCGAGCAGAACCTCAACCAAGACCACAAACCGATTTCCGAGCGGTCCAATTCCATGAAGACGGCCGTCCGCGGCCGCCCAGCAGGCGGTGGCGACTGGGAGGAATTCGAGTCGCAAATAGATGCCCAGCGGGTGCTGCACGCGCGCTTTCCGGAGAAGACGTTTAACAGCGCCCACATCGGGAGGAGCGCGCGTGCCGCCTCGGAGGGAAAGAATCCGAACAAGCCATGCGGATGGGTTTTTGAGTACGTTTAACTCTTACAGCACGAGAACTCAAATGAGTTCCCGTGAAGATACAAAAAAGCTAAGGCGCGCAGACATAAATGTTACTTACGTAGAGGGAACCAAGCGTGGCTGGTGGTAGCGATGTCGCTGCCGCTTCTGGCACTGCCTTGCATAGAGGCGAAGGCTGGTAACGTGTCCCATGAAAAGGAGGAAAGGCGCAAAGTGCGCGCTGTCGAACGCGAGAGACCACTCGCGTTGGTGGTCCTCAGTAGCGCCGGACATTTCTCGTTCGCTGTAGTATTGCCAGGAATGCAGGATCGTCAGGTCCTGCGCGTGATTGCAGCGATGAGTTTGACGCTTGACCATTTGCGCAGCAATGTGCTCACTGACCACACTTTCAAGCTCAAGCGTCGCGGGAGCGAGGATGTGGGCTTGCAGGATGTGGAGTTTGAAACCACGGACTCTTTGTCCGAACGGCTCGAAAAGTTGGACGAGTACTTCCCGTCGACCTCCAGAAATCCTAGAGATCCGCCAGGTAGCAGGTTTTTCTACGTCAGTTTTGACCGCACTGAGGTCAAAAGGCTTGCCCCCGGGCAGCCACACGGAGGGCGGTTGATGGATACCATTCATTCATATTTCCCCGAATTTGCTCGTGCGACCCTTGATGCGCTCTCTTCGGCGCTGCAGGTAGTCACGAACGCACATTCACGTACAGAGGACACCTTTGCCGACACAGTATTCCCATCTATTGACGTTGGAGACGGAAAGCCTCGCATGCCAGTTGACGAAAGCGTGATCCGGCTGGTTCGAGCGTGAAATCGCAAGCGTGGCCGAGGAACTGCTTAACGGAGAAAACTTGCTGTATCACATGTGATACACCGGTGCTGTAAGGGTTAAACAGAACACAACCCTACACTAAAGAAGAAATCAACTGCTGGAGATCAAAACCGAGGCGACGCGTGATCTGAATCTTCTCAAGTATCAACGTCTTCTCGTCCGAAGGAATCATGTCATCGATGCTTGAAATACTGCGGTGGACGGAACACAGCCCCCGGTGCGACGATGCTTGAAGTTGTCTTGCCGATGGGAGAACTTCAGTAGACCTTAAAGTCGGCAAATATCGGGTGAGTTCTGGTATTACGGGCAGAACAGCCCCATCTGTCATTTCCACGCCTCTTTTCAAGCCGTACACACATCCACTCACAAATGGCCGAAAAGAATCTCCGGTTTGCTGCTCACAGGGTTAAGAGGAGGCAGGTGTAAGCAAAGTGTGTGTGTGTGTGCACAAGAGGCCGTGCGACGACCTGTTGTAAAAAGTACGGCGACAGGCACAGCGCCGACCAGAGCGATACGATCATGCTTCCCACGAGTTTTAGCACGTTGAAATTTTGACAGATCATTACTTCTTTTTGTTTTTGGTCCTGGCCATCGGACAAACTTTTCTTGTTTTTCACGAATCGAGCAGCGGCAATTGCGACATCGTGAATCGTACTCAAGTTCATTGGAACTCGTTCAGCTGCGCACGATTTTGCATATTTCGTGAGGCCCACGCTGAACACGAACTTAAAGTTCTGCAGACGAGGGTCCGCCGCTTGGACAGCGGCGGCCGACGATGCCGCGGTGGCGGCGGCGGTGCTTGAGGACGCCGCAGCAGCCTTCGTTCTGGCTCTGGAGGCTTTGGCTGAGGTTGTGTTGTGGGCAAACAATTTTCTCAGAACGTTCACACTGTCCTCCCGGAGCCGCTCTCTTGTCGACATTTCTTGTAACCCGTTGGCTCTTTTCTCGGCCTTCTTCTTCTTCGTCTGTCGCACCGCTTCCTCGTCGATTTCGTTGACACACGGGGCTCCGCGCTTGATTTGCAATTTTGGAGTCGTGTCGCCGATGAAAATTACTTCGTCGGTCGAGATGGTGGAAGCAAGTCTGTAGGCGTTAGAACTTTCATTGAAAGCATCTTTCTTGAACCTCCAGCTTCGAGCGGCCGATGCCTGGCCGCTTATCATGTCTGGGTCTGCCGAGCCGCACGACCGTCCTGTCCAAGACGCTTCGTGTCCGGCCTCGATGGGCGTGGCTATTGTCCTGCTCGTGAGCGAGCAGACGACGCTGTGATCGGCCTCCGAGCTTTCTCTTGCGAATGGACAAGTTAACCCTGGGCAGACGTGCCATGTCCCATCGAAAAGCAACGAGACTCTTACATTTCCGTCGTCGCGAGCTGTTTCGGCGTCGCCTTGAGCCTCCCATGAATCGAGCACGGTGTCGTCTGTGTCATCTCGATCTTGTGATTTGGCTCCCAAAAAGGAGTCGAATAGCTTTTCAATGTCGAGGCCGTCTTCCATTCAGCGAACTGCTGCTGATTAGCTTTTTTAAAAACAACGTTGGGCATAGCGAACGGTCCTTTGTGATCGTTCGCTTGTTTTGAAAACGGAATTGGGTCGTTTTTTTGAGAGAAAGTCAATTAGAAAGAAGCCTACGAAAAACGTGTATGTGTGTGCGTGTGTATGTGTGTCTCAAACGAAGAATCATCGCTGGGTCGGCACCGCTTAGAAACGAATGCCGGTTCCGTCGCCTGCAGCGGCTCCGAGCAGAGCGTGATTGTTAGAGCTGGGGGTAAAACGTGACGAAGAAGCGCTCGAGTTCGAGTTGATGAAGCTGAAGAGGGCCGCTCCGGCATCCATCATCGGCGGCTTGCCGCGGCTCGCGTTCTCGGTGACCACCGCCACGGCCGGTGTTGTGGACGTCTCACCTGCAGATGACGCGTCGGCCTCTCGTGCAGCCGTCTTTGAGAAGTCGAAACGCTCAGAGAGAGCTCCGGCCTTCTCGAGCTGCGTCTGCAACTTGGCACTGTTTTCGGTAATTTCGCGGAGCGACGTGTCGAGTTCGCCAATACGCCTCAGCTGCGTTCCATTCTCGGTTTTTAGAGTCTCGTTCTCCTTGAGGGCGCTCGCGAGCTGTTCCGCCGTAGCCGACTGGACAGATGCGTCCTCCCGTGTTCGCTTGAGTTTGCTTGCGAAGCTGTGGATCAGCTTGCCGAGGGGGAGCTGTTGCTCGACGTTTGGACGCTCATGGCAGCCTCGTGTCCAGTCGAGCATGGAGTTGAAATCGGCCTTGTCCTCCGGAGCGGCCGAATCGTAGCACGCCTTGACTTCGGGCTCGAAGGCCGCCGACATGGCCTTGAGTTGCGAGCGGCCACGCTGTTGGTAGACCTCGAGTGATGCCTTTGCCGCCGCGAGTTCGCTGCCGCGGTCATCGGCGAGCTTCTTTGCGTCCTCGTACGTTTGCTTCGAGACGGAATCTGTTTCCATCACAATTTCCGCGACAGGAGGGGAAACCTCAGCCATCGGAAGTTCTTGACTATTGGAGGGACCGTTTGGGTTATTTTTTCAGTACTAGCGAGGGCGCTCTGTTCGCCGTTGGTTCGACCAGTCACGCTCTTACCGGCGGGAAATCGCGAAGAGAAACAAGCAACTTCATGGACTTGCTTGTCCCCAAGGTGTGTGATCCAGGTGCCTGTCCGTCGTCCCTCTTCACAGATCGACAACTCTTTTTGCTTTCGACTCAATGTATTTCCTTCAATGTCTTGTACACAGTCGGTTCCCAGACTCAGGCCACGAAGCTCCCCACTCGACACACGACGTGCGGTGTCCGCGTCACTGATCTGCCCCATCACCCGAAGTTCACCTCGACTCCCCATGTACGAGGTTAGAACCGAACCGACCGATGTGGACGAGGTGTCGTGTTCAATGTGGAGTGGCAGCCCGTTTAGACTTCCGGACGCCACGCCCAACAGTTCACCGGCACACAAATCCGCGTGATGATTCCTATCCGCCCTGCCCGGGCCATGAGCAACGCCTCGAAACGTCAACGGCATTCTTCCCCGTGCTTTTGTGTGCGACACGTTCCATTATGCCGGCGGCGTTTGCCCTACCGACATAGCGTCGTTTCCTCGTCCCCGCGTTTCCACACACACACACTCATGCACACTCACGGACACTAACGCTCGGCCAGGTACTTGTGGAACTCCTTCAGTAGTTTCATCGTCTTTTGCTTCGTCGCGATCTCCTTGGCCAGCCCAGAAATGAGCAACTCACATGTATCGATGCTTTCTTCTTCGTCGTCGCCGTCGTTCATGAGTACGTCGTCGTTGGCGACGGGAGGGGGTGCCGGAGGTGCGAGCTTTGACTTTTTCGAGGGAGGTGGACGCTCATCTTCTTCTTCTTCTTCTTCGTCGTCGTCGGTGTGGGCGACAGGACGACGAGCATGTTTTGAAGCGGTCTCTGCCTGCCGGTTGGCAAGTTGCACCAGCGTCTTTTGCTTTGGACCTGCTGCTTTGGTCGACAGCGACCGCTTTTTTGGCACCGGACCTCCTGTAATGTTGAACGCAAATGCGATGACTTTGTCGTTAATTTGTTCGAATCGCTTGTACACGTGCGACTTTGCAGCAGGTTCCGCCGTCGCGGAGGCCTTCGCCTTACCACGCGTCCTGATCGGCGTGTAAGCAGAAATAAACTGTTGCGGGCAGAAGAACACCGCGTCCTGGAGCTGCTTCATGGCAGCTTTCACGACGGTCTCTGCGAAAGAGAGGACTACCTCTCGCTTCTCCTCTCCAATGAACGTCTCAAAGGCCGGCCACGCCGCCACCGCCTCTGCATTCGGTTCCTCTTCGGTATCGCGCGGAGCCGTGATGTTGAGACGCACAAAGTAGCAAAACTGCTTAGGTGTCTCAGTCTCTTTCGTGGCGATGATGGACGCCGCCATCAGCTTCTGCCGGCCCCACGGATCCTGGTCGCACAAGTTGGCAAAGAACTTGTCCTCGTCACCGGAAAGAAAGACATCGAATGGCATGTCGATCGATTTTATAGTTTTTCTCTTGCCGTCGTCGTCGTCTTCCATTTCGCCGCACGGCGTGGTCAGAGCTCCCGCGAGCTCTACAGGAACGGCCGGGTCGAGTGCGAACTCCGCCTTTGTTAAACTGAGGCCCTCTTCTTTGAGGTGCTCGGAAAAGCTGAACATGTTGACGCGCTGCGAAGACTTCTTCTTCTTCGTGCCCCGCGTGAGGAATTGCACGTCTTCCAGCAGCTCGGTGAGAAACTCGTCGGTCTTCTTAACAACTGGTGCCGCGGCTGCGTCAGTGGCGGAGGTTGTGGGCGGTTGTGGTTTCGGGTGCGGAGTCGGAGTCGCAGCCTGCGGCTCTTCCGTCGTGTGTGCTGAAACACTATCGCCAAACTCGTTTGTTGTGTCTTCTTCGTCGTCGTCGTCGTCGTCGTCGTCGGATCCCTCCTCGTCGGCGACGGTCGCGGGTTTGGTGGATGGGCCCGAATTAACTCCAACGAAGAGGCTTGTCGTCCCCTCCTCGTCCTCGTCCTCGTCTCCGCTGCCAGATCTGGCCGAGACGAGGGAACTCTTCGCGGACGGCGCGACTTCACCGGCGACGACGTCGCGCTTCTTTGCTTGGGGAGCCGGAGTCGGAGCCATAGCACCACCAGCTGCCTTCTTCTTCTTCTCCTTTTCCGCAGGCGCTGCTACCGGATCGGCGTCCGGATCTTCATTCGAAACGTAGACTTGCCGGTTCAATGTCTTCTTCTTCTTTACAGGTGCAGCCACAGGTGCAACCGCTGGCGCGGGAGCTGGCGCTGGCGCGGGCTTGGACCGTGGTGCCGGAACCGTTTCATCTTCGTCTCCATCGTCTTCGCTGCTCGGGTATGCCTCTCTGCGAACCATCCTTTGTTTTGGTCGTCGTCGTCTCTTCTGGAATATGGGGGGGGTCGACTAGCGACCTGTCGATACGACCTACTTGTTTGGGTCTTGGTCAGCGGCTGGGTGTGCACGCATCGGTGGTGCTCCCTTGTGCGATTCTGGATGAGTTCGGTGCGTTGTCAAGTACTTGTCAGCGTGTCGTCCAAAACGTATGCATGTGTTTGTCATGTGGTTGTCAGGTGGTTGTCCCTATACCGTCCAGCCGGGACGCCACGACACAAGAGTTTTCCCGATTTGGGTTGATTAAATTCCTACGTTTGGTCGCCCGATTAGGAACATCACCCAAATTAGGAAATAGACCGATCACCCAAATTAGGAAATAGACCGATCACCCAAATTAGGAAATAGACCGATCACCCAAATTAGGAAATAGACCGATCACCCAAATTAGGGTTGCAAACTTAGATTTCATCACGACCCAAATCGGGAAAACTCTTGTGTCGTGGCGTCCCGGCTGGACGGTACAGGGACAACCACCTGACAACCACTTGACAATGTCTATTTGGCATACACATGCATATGTCTGTCGGGTAGTTGTCGGGTGATCGTCCAAAACGTATACATGTGTATGTCAAATAGACAT
>Ga0302127_10001073_pt1 | contig 15898 bp, 8 predicted proteins | sample CB4_SCM_MG_FD_204452 | JGI IMG/M metagenome (GOLD analysis project Ga0302127, IMG submission 204452) | Marine microbial communities from Western Arctic Ocean, Canada - CB4_SCM | ecosystem: Environmental > Aquatic > Marine > Oceanic | place: Canada: Western Arctic Ocean | collected 2017-09-24
ATCGGATACTTTCTCGGCGTGTCGAACTTTGCTCGAGCGAGTTGCGCGTACGCGCATCGAGAGAAGCGGAGCGTGGCGGAGTCCATCTCATTCATCGCGTCTTCTTGGATGATGGAACTCTCCTCCTCTTCCTCCTCCCTTCCCGCATTTGAGGCGGCGGCTTTATTAAAGTTCAAATTGCGAAAGTCTTTCGAGCTTCGCACGTCCGCAGGCGTCCGCTCGTAAAACATGCGAGTCGCCAATTGAATGAACGTTTGTTTTTGCTTCATCGATTTCATCCCACATTGCAAAGCTTTCCGAACGCGTTTCGGAAGTAACGCGCGAGCGAGATGTCTGGACGTTACAATCGCCTCCTCGGTTTGATATTTCTTCATCTTGATCTCTTTGAGATGCGCGTCAATCGCATCGCCTAACCTGTACTTTTGCGGATCAGAAGCTTCAATCAACGCATTCAACGCGTCCAAATTCGTCTTCAGCGCATCCGCTCTGTCTTCTATTTTTTCTTCGTCTTCCTCTCGTTCCTTCCTCCTCGATTCGTCCGCCTCGTAAACGACGTGCACCGCGCCGGATCTAATGAACGTCCTCCCTTCCGCCACGTCTGGCTCCACCCATTTCGGTAACACGTGCGAGCATTCTACCAATAAAAACTCACCGTCGTCGTCGAAAACTCGAACTGATATGTCTTCAAATCGTTCGCTTAATCGAATTAAGATGGACGCTACCATCCACTCGTCGTCTAAAGCGTCTCCAAATTTCGTCGATCCTTTCAAGCACCATCTTTCTGTCGCGTCGCAGAATGAACGGGTGAGGTTGAATCCTTCTCGGTGGTAACAGTAAGAGTCGTAAACATCTCCTCTTCGCTTCATTTTCGATGATATTAATGCTTCTTTCGCTTCAAAGTCTGCTTCTAAATGTTTGAAAATTTCGTTCTTTTTCTCCTCCAACGCGCAAGAAACGTCGTCGAAGTAGATGGAATAATGCACGCAGTTTGGTTCGAGAGTGCGAGAGTTATACTCATACTCATTATCACCGACAGGGAGGTTTAGGTTTATTCTGTTTTCCTTTCGTTCGGATGCATTCATTTTGTTCTGTTTGTTCTGCTAAATTGTGAGGAGAATTCCCCTAAAGACTTAATTGGTTGTTGTGTGGTACTGTCGCTGGTACGGGCATCTTACCCGCAGAGGGATACTGAATTATAGGCAAGCTAAGGTAGCATTTTGTAATAACCCACGAGTACTTCTTTTGGCAAGGTACTACGAGTATAATAATGGTACAATATAGTATGATGATGATATTACAGCAATTTAATAAGTCTCTTTCACTTCTTAACTTTTTTCTCTTCTGGTGGATTCGCTTGGAGCGTTTGGAAAAATTCATTTAACATGCCAACGGATTCGTTGAGGCCGCCGCTCGTACGCACGCGGCCTCGAACCCATTTGCTGATTAAGTTTATATTCTCGCGGTTGTGACAAAACCTCTGGTCGACCAAGAAAATAGCGGCGTAATCGTGTAAATGCCTAACGCATCGACCTAACGCTTGGTTATACGCTCGAAACGCTTGGTGTTCGTACCATCGATTGCCGTCGAGTAAGTTTTTCTGCGCTCCGTGCGCGGACGAGTTGAACTGTTTCTTGAGGTTCACTTTGACGTCGCCGAGGTTCGGGAACGGGATTCCGATGCAAAACACCGCCCGCGCGGCGTTGTCTTTAAAATCCAAGCCTTCTGAACATTTGCCACGGAAAACGGCAAAGAGTAACGAGCCTTTCTTTTTCAAACCGTCTCTGAAGTCTTCGAGGGTTTCGTCGAAACCTCGAGATCCGCCGGTTTCGAACACGATTTTCTTGTGCTTCGAAATTTGCGCGTGGTGTCCGGTGGTGTGGAACCACTCGTCCGAGATCCTCTGGATGAGTTCGTAGGACGGGAGAAACACTAAAACGCCTCCTGGAATGTGTTTGCAATACCGTAAAAGCATGTCGCCTAATCGCGCGGAAAAATCTTGGCCGCTCGATTGTAAATTTCTCCTCGTGATGGCACCGAGCGTATCGAGACTTTCCACGAAGATTTGGTTGTTCGGAACGACGTGCGGGGCGTCGACTTTAATCGGGAACGGAACGCCTAATTCACCCTCTAACGAAGACGTCGGAGATAACGTGCCTGAGGTTAAAATCACGCACCGCGCTTTCTCGGCGACTCGTTCGAACGCCACCGCCGGCCGGAGACACCACAGGGCAAAACCGCCAGTCTTCTCGTCGTGTTTTGGTTTGTCCGCTGGGTTGTTGAACGCGTCGTGCGCGAATTGCGCGATGCATAAGACGTAATCGTTGGAGTACTTTTTGAACAAGGAGAATTTCGTCGCGATTTCGTTCGCGAATCGCATGGCTTGCATGCCCAAGACTCCGGTGACTTTCTCGCCTCGTTCCGAGATCATTTGCATAGTTCGCGATTGCTTGGCCGTTATCGCTTGGACTTCTTTCAAAACGGAGTCTAACGTCTCCTTTTCTCGTTTTACGTTACATAACGCGTCATATAACTCTTCGATTATGACGTTTTGATCGATTATCGTTCTCGTTTGTTTGTATCGATCGAACTCCTGTCTCTGTTTCATCTTTCTCGAGATCCACGCGGCAATTTGAATCAAGAAGTTCTTCACCGGTAAAGCTTCCGGAAAAGTGACAACCAATATCCCAATTTCGTTTAAATATCTCTCTAAATCTTTCTCGTAGACTTCCACCGACGCGCCTTCTCTGCAGACGTCTTCGATGTTGTGTCCTTCGTCTATGATGATAGCGGCGTTTGTTAAATCGATATCCATCGCCGCGCGAATGCCCTCGTCGAAAATGTAATTATACGGACACAAAACAAACTCGGCATCTTTGTATAACTCTTTCGTGACGTAAAAAGTGCACGCCTCGTGTTCCTCTGCGGCGTACTTCAAATCTTCGATGTCCCAAATGTGCGCTTTTAACATCTCGTCTAATAAGTGCGCCTGGCGATTGAAATACGCGCACTTTGAGCTCGTCGAATGCGGCGGCACCGCTTTCACGCACCCTCTGGTCATCTCTTGACACTCCTCGTCCGTTTTCTTGGCCGGACAGAACTGTTGTCGAGATCCTAACACCGAAAAGTTTGGCCTGTACGGGCACCTCTTCAACTCTCTCGCTAACTGAGCGATTTGCGAATGCGTTCGCGAACACAAGAAAATTCTGGGAATTTGTTCTTCCTCTCTATCCAACCTTTCCATCAAAATCTTTTTCATCGATTGTTGTTTTTCGTAATCCACCATTCCCTCGGGTTTCTCGCTATTGTTGTTGTTGTTCGTCGTCGTCGTCGTCGCAGCTTCTTCTGACTTTATCCTCGTTTTATCTTTTTCTTCTTTAACTTCTTCTCCTGTTTCCATTTTCACCGTTTCCGCCTCTCTCGCGCCGACAAACATCCCGTTCGCGGCTCTCCACCCATCCGGCAACCCTTTATTCTCCGGCGTCGTCCCAATTTTCGCCCGTTTCTCCCAAATCTGCCTCCTCATCTCCTTCTGAAACGCCAACGACGCGCACAGCAAGGCTAAACTCTTCCCCGTACCGGTCGGCGACTCCACCAACGCGTGTTGCTTCGTCTTGAGCGCTTGCAACACTTTCGACATGACAATCTTTTGCGGGATCAAAGGCGTCAAGCCTTTCGGAAACGCCACCGGAATCCCCATCATCGGGAACGTGTTCGATGCATCCGGTCTTTTAGTTTCCGGGAGGACGTAATCTTTTCGTCTCTTTTGATGTCCTTTCACGGTATTCGTAAACTCTTCTTCTTTCAGTTGTTTTTGCAAAATCGTCTGCACGGAATCTTTCGAATCCGGAGTCGAAAAATCTTCCTCTTCCTCTCGTTCTTTCTCGTACTCTAACTCCACGACCTTACTCTTAGTAGTATTCATCGAATGCACGTGTTCGTTTCTCGCTTTGGTCGCTTCCCGGAAGAGAAACTTGACCGATTTTTCGCTCTTGTATTTCTTCTTCGTATTCGTCTCTTTGTTGTTATTATTGGGGAGATGATTTGTCTCGTCATTTTTTTCCTCTTTCAACCCTTCTTCTTCCTCCTCCAAAACAACAGCATTATTACCCTTTTTTGAAAACTCATCTTCTTTCTCTTTATTCTCGTCGTCGCTCATTATGTGTGCGTTCTTGTTCTTAAGAGCGTTGTTCTTCCTCTTCTTCTTCTTCTTCTCACAACAATGAGGCGAACGAGATATTTAAAATGTTCGAAACGGTTGTATTTAGGGTTTTCAGGGTGTTTTCTCTGGTGCTCAGATTAGTGCACAGAGTGATTCTTTTCTGATCACAAACTCTTCCGGAAGACGAGACCAAGCGCATAACAGAAGCACGAGAACGGCTACGTGTCATCGTAACGGCTGGTTTGTCTGGTGCAATTGCGTATATTATACGAGCGCGGCGCGCAAAATAGTACACTCAAGGAGGGCAGTAGGACCAACAAGTGTTCAAGTTTATTACTAGGTCATATTTTCAAACTTTTGTTTGACAGACAGCCTTTTTTTAATGTGATTGAAATTTAGTCAATTTCCCCATAAAACAGACACATTTATAGCATCAAACGGACACGTAAATACTGCATAAATACATGAGAGCAGCAGAGCATTCATCGATGCTTCGTTTTGGTTCAATTGCCTCACGAAACGAGTCCGGTTGTATCGCCAGAGGTCGGATAAAAAGAAGCAGAAAATGCATCAATTTTTAAAAAAAGTGTCCGTTGTTCTTCCGTTGGTTTTAGATATAAAAAAATAGGGGAAAAAAAATCCTCACAAAAGAACAATCTCTATATCCGTCTCTCCGAGAACGAACACGAATGTTGTTTCGCAGCAGAGGAGGAGGAGGAGGAGGCAACGGCGAGAATGGCGAGCAACAACGAAATCGACAAAAACGGTCGCCTCTGGCGGACAGAAACGAACGAAATGTAATAGGTCATTTTATATCGACATCGACGGGGAAAGAAGGAAACAAAAATCACATTATTGACGAGAATAAACGAGAAGACTTTGTAACGAAAGCGATAAAAAAGAAGAACGAAAAGACGACGACCAAAACAACCACGTCCGTTTCCGTGTGCCCGGACATCATCAGAGAGTACCGAGAAACGACGAGCACGAGAAGTTTAACCGAAAATGAGATTCAAATCAATTCGAGACGCAATCCTTTGGGGGAAGAAGAAGCTGCTTTGACGAAGATATCGACGACGGGAAGAACGAAAAATTCGTACAAGAAAATGAAACTTCTCGGTAAAGGAGGGTTTGCAATCGTATACTCCGTGAAAGATTTGAACAAGAAACCCTCCTCTTCTCGCGATGATGATGGCGTCGAATCGCAATCATCTTCGTATAATTATTACGCAGCGAAGGTTGTCTCGAAGAAAAATTTGGAACGGCAAAAGCAAAAGGACAAGATGTTGGCGGAAATTCGAATCCACCGCAACGCGGAGCACGAGTTTATCGTGAAATTTAAGAAATGTTTCGAAGACGAGATGAACGTGTACATATTGATGGAGAAGTGTTCGGATAGGACGTTGGCGGATGTGATTAAATACCGAGGCGCGATTACGGAAACGGAAACGAGCGTATACGTTTGGGAGATTTCGCAAGCGATGCAGTATTTGCACGAGAAATTAGTCGTTCACAGAGATTTGAAGTTAGGGAACGTCTTTATAACGGATTATGGCTTGAAAGAAGCGTCGGCGATGGCGGACGAGAGCGAGAGCGTGTTGAGACGGTTTCAGACCGGCGAGGAGAGGTTGAAAGCTTTCGAACGGATGGAGCGGTCGTTTTTGTTAGAATCTGGAAGTAGTAGTAGTAATCATCATAGCAGTGGATATCGTCAACCCAGAATCAAAATTGGCGATTTCGGTTTAGCCGTGCAGTTAGCGCATAAGCGCGAGAAGAAATTCACGGTGTGCGGGACGCCAAACTACATCGCGCCGGAGGTTTTAGCCGGAAGTCAAGGCCCGGGGCATAACTCTGCATCCGATATTTGGTCGTTAGGCGTTATAATATACGCTTTGTTGTGCGGCGAACCGCCGTTTCAAACCGAATCGGTGGAAGCGACGTACAATCGAATTCGGAAGACGGATTTCGGATTTCCAGACGATCGACAGTGTCTGAAAGTGTTGTCGAGCGAACATTTATTGATGAATGTTACCACCACCACCGCGAAGAAGAACAACAATAATAATAATAGTGATGAAAACAACAACAAGAGCACCAAGAATGAAACCGTTCCAAACCTTCCAAAGTATAGGTTTCCGATAAGCGCGACCAGTCGAGATTTAGTCAAAAGGTGTTTATTAGCCGAAGCCGAGAAGCGCTTAACCGGCGTTGAGATTTTAGAGCATCCATTTTTCGATGTCGTTTGGGCAGCTGCGAACAATTATCAAACGGCGGCGACGATTCAGACGACGAGGATGACTGAATACGATAATCGCAACAGAAACATTATCATCGCCGACGCGATGACGACGTCGTCGACGACGCCGCGACGCGCCGCGAGCGTGCCTCCTTTGGTTTCTTCGTCTTCGAACAAAGCTCATCAAAATCAAAGTCCAATGCATTCGGCATTAGAATCGATATCTGGTTTGCGGCAAATGAAAGCCGAGACAAAGCATGCTTTACAGCAACATCAACACGCGCTGAACGGTCAAAAGAGTTGGACGAGACGAACGAGAAGCGCCACGATGGGTGGATCTACTACTACTACTACCGAACGAGAAAACATCGAATCCGCAAGGGTAGCGTTGGCGCAAATTTCCGTCAACGCCGGAAATGGTGGTGCGCAAACGACGACGACGTCTCCGCCGATAACAATGACGAGCTTCGCCAGAACCAACGACAAAAACCGTTCATCGGGGTTATCGACGTCATCCTCGGCAAACAACAACAGCAACAACAACGACGACCATATGCCGCTCTCTGCGAGAATCAAGGTAAAACATTTTACGAACCAAACCGAGCAGTGGGGTCTCGGCTACGCGTTAACGGATAACTCTTTCAGTGCCATTTTCAACGACGAATCGAGAGCGGTGTTGACGAAATGCGGCAAGTGCGTGTTTTATTGGCCAAACAACGTATCGGCAACGACCGCTCATAATAGTAGCAGCGCGGAGAAGAGAATCTCGCCTCGTAAAAAGTTTAGCTCGAAAATGTGCATCGCAGTGCCTCTTCGCCACGCGCAAAGTGGAAATGCCGGAGATGATCATTTCAATCGCGATTTAGCCAAGAAGACGGCTATTTTGTTGCGTTTTAAAGAGATTTTGTTGAGAAAAGAGGAAGAGTTTAGTAGAGGTTGCAACGACGAGAACGAGATTAACGAGGACGACGACACGACGACGACGACAGAGAAGAGAAAGAAAGTCGAAAAAGAAAACCTTCAACTCGATCCGCACGATCCAAACTACTACTACGACAAGAACCCGCTCTTTGATATCTCAAAATCGATATCTTTATTGCTCGACCGAGGCGCTATGATCAACTACTGGCGAACCGGACGGTCCAACGCGACGACGTTCACGTTCAACGATGGGAGTTTTCAAACATTATTCGGCGACGCGAACAGCACGAGCGTGTTTTGCTGCGACGACTACAACCATCATCATCATTCTTCGAATACGAATTTGAGAGGAGACACCTATGGGGGCGTTCTCCACGGAGGAGGACAAGGAGTTACCAAGCGACGCTTAGCCGTGTGCGAACAGCGAAAGATAGTATTAAAAAACCTCTCCAAAGTCCCGGTGAGCAACACCAGTCGATTATCCTCTGTATCGAATAGCCCCGCGAGTCCTTCGCCTTTGGGAAAGATGAAAGCGTCCTCCGGATTATCCTCCTCCTCTGCGACCATCCGCGCCAAAGTCTTGGACGCGCGCGAGATCCTCTCTAAATCCGCTCGCTCGGATACAAACTTGGAAAAGTGCGTCCGATATTGCCACGAAAGTGGCACGAGATTAGAAATGCAAAACAATAATTACAACAACGTTTAAGAGACGAGAACGTTTAGTAGTAAAAGCGGACAACAGAAGAAGAGAGGTTATTATGCGATATATAATTGTGTTCGTAGGAACACGTATCATCCGGCGAAAGAGAGAGTTAACTAGAGGCGGATTTTCCCGCTTCGCCGCCGGCCGCGCGAGAGTACGCGAAAGCTATTTTATTCTAACTTCGAGGTTAAAACTCCTACGCATAAGCATGTCTACATAAAATGCGATGACGTTATTATTAGTGTATTGTATTATTAGAAACATCCGCATCCATCCGCATCCGTTTCAACTTTGTTTACTTCTCCTAAAACTCAATCTCGCTTTCCTCGCGTCCTCTTTATTCTCGTCTACAATACTATTACTATTACTACTACTCCCGGTAAAACCACTACTATTACCATCTCTCATGTTCGCCACGTTCAGTTCTCTCTTTTGTATCGTTTTAAACAGGAATGGAATCGCGCACACGACTAAACCGACGGAGACGCCGAGGAACACTTTGCGCTGATCCGCCGGTTTCTGTTCCATCTGATTTTGTTGCGCTTTAAGTTGTCGACCACCGGAAGAAGAAAACGTCGATGACTTATTGGAGGAAAGAAGCGTTTGCGAAATGATGTTTGGATGTTTACGATTTGCGATCGTTTTCATCGATCGTATCGTCGCCATATTCGTTGCTCGTTTCCGATGAGATATTTTACGCGTAAATGTCGGCACAAATAATGACGCTTTTTACGCTTAAGAGTACGAGTACTACAAGCGCGACGCGAACGCGCGTTTTCGCGAACGACGAAAGAACGAGAAAAAGATGGAAATATGCTTTGCAGTTTTACGCAATTTCGTCCAAGAAGAAGCGTTCTTTCGAGTCGGAAAACGATTTTTCCGCGACGATTCCATCCTCATCGTGTAACGGCGTAACGGCTTTCAATAATAACGGTCGGGGGGGGTTGTTGCGAACGTCTGCGAGTCCAATGCTCGCTTCATTCTCGATCCAACCCATAGACTCCTTTGGAATTTGGGCCATATTATTAGCGTCCTCGCACTTCGGCACGTGGGCGGAAACGAAACCGTGGGGCGCGTCCCTAGGCGGCGCGTGTTTAATTAGTGCCTTGACGACCTTGATTTTAGCCAACGTAGGCGTCATACCGCACGTATCGCCGACGTACGATCAAATCAACCACATCATTTTACCGCTCGCGGTACCGTTACTTTTATTCAGCGCGAATTTAAGAGTGGTGTTTAAATCCACGGGAAGGTTGGTGCCTTTGTTTTGTTTCGGATCGATCGGGACGTTGCTCGGCGGCGTCGTCGGGTATACGCTCGTGCCTCTGCTTTCCTTGGGCGACGAGGCGTGGAAAGTGTGCGCGGCGTTGACGAGCAGGCACATCGGCGGGGCGGTGAATTACGTGGCCGTGGCGAACGTGTTGAACGTGAGCCCGAAAGTTTTAGGCGCTGGGTTAGCCGCGGATAATTTGTGCAACGTTTTGTATTTCGCGTTGTTGTTTTACTTGGCCAGGGACGCGGAGTATGTTAAAGATGGCGAAGAAGAGAAGAGTACGAGTATAAGTAGTAGTGGTAGTGGTAGTGGTAGTGGTAGTGGTAGTAAAACGATTAGTACGAATAGTAATTCGTCGTCGTCGGCGGAAAAAGCGGAAAAAGAAGAGATTGAGATTGCAAAGGAGGACTCTTCCGGTAAAGGTTTCAGCACCTACAACGCCTCCGCGGCGCTCGCGTATTCCGCGGCGTCCTGTTACCTCTCCAAATCGTTATCGACGCTCATCAACGGCTCGACGTCGCTCACCATCCCGATCGCGACCATCTTTTCTGTTTTAATCGCCACAACGTTTCCGAAACAGTGCAAAGAAGTCGCGCAATCCGGCGAAGCTTTAGCCGCGTTAGCCATGAACGCGTTCTTCGCCACGGTTGGCGCTTCCGGGTCCATCCACGACATGTTGTCCACGGCGCCGTCCTTGTTTTTCTTCTCCATGTGTCAAGTCTTGACGCATTTAACGTTCCTTTTATTCGCGGCGAAACTCTTCAACTTTCGTCGCTCGGAGGCGTTAATCGCGAGCAACGCGAACGTCGGCGGTCCGACGACCGCCGCGGCGATGGCGGCGAGTTTGAAATGGTCCTCGTTAGTCGTCCCCGGGATGCTCGTCGGCGTGCTCGGGTACGCCGTTGCGACTTTTATAGGTTTGGGTTTCGGCGAGTTCGTGTTGAAATCTTTTCTGAAACTCACTTAGTAAAACGGATTTTAGAGAGAATTTTGAGATATTATTTAGGGTTTCTATAATGACCTAATGGATAAAAAACCTCTTACACATAATTTCCTCCATTTTTGCGCGCAAATACTATACACAAACACATACTTTATTATTATATTGCTCTACTTTATAATAATGTCATCGTCATTGTCGTCATCGTGTTGTGCTTCTTTTTTCTCTGTCTCCTGTTTTAGTAGGGTAAAAGTTAATGATGTTTTTGGGGGCAAAAATGAGCGCAAATTCAGCCGCCAAGACACCTCTTTAAAGCACCAAAGGAGGAGGAGACTCCGGACGATGAAAGCGCAATCCAACGCGGAAACGACACACGAAACAGAAACAGAGCAAAAGACAGGACAGTCGAATAAATTTATCCCCGCGCACATGCGTAAAACAGTCTCGAGAATCACGGAAGCACAAATGAAAACGAACGGGGTGGAGCTTTCCAAAGCAGCCACTCAGGTGCAAGAATCCATCGCCGGGTTCCTCGCGTTTGAGTTTTTGAGAGCGAGAGTGAAAAACGTTCCCACGTTGAAAGTTTTAAACGTAGACCCACCGATTTTAACCGCACCGATGTTTTTAAGCGAGAAAGAGTGCGAAGATATCGAACGAGCGATGTTTGGAATCGATGGTGGCGAAGAAGATAAAGAAGAAAGCGAAAGCGGTTCCAGTGGTTCCACATCTGTCGGGCAACAACAAAAGGTGAACGGTTTGAGTTCTATGAAGAAAGCGGAATTAGTGCAGTGCTGCGAAGAGAGAGGTTTGGACGCGAGCGGGACCGTGGCTATTTTGAGAGATCGATTGAAAGAGTTTAATACGAATGCTAACGACGACGAAAGCGGCGCTGCGCAAAAAGCTCCGTCTCCGTCCTCGAGATCCGAAAGCAGCATGGCGAACACCGGGGATCCGTTTCGAACGTCCAACCCAGACGCGTTGGTGAACGCGTCTTCCCGACCGGAAGCCGTGAACCAGCTCTTGAAACGTTTGAACTACTTGTTCCCGGATTGCGTGGAGGAATTCGAGTCTCCTTCGGCGAGAAAAGAGAACAAATTGTGGGGCATAGAAGTCGTCGCCGAGGCGTACAAGTCGAGCGAAAATTTGCGAGCCTCTCACGCGGCGTACGAACAACACGAAGCGATCGAAAAGCACTACCAAATCAGAGCAAACTGCACGTTCTTCTTAAACGAGAGCAGCGACGAAAACGGCGGCGGCGAAATCACCTTCCCGGCGTTACCCGGCTTATCCGTCACACCGGAAAAAGGCATGGCTTTAATCACGTTCCCGTCCACCGCGGCGAGTCTCCTCGACCCGCGCGCCGCGACCGCCAGAAACGCCTACGATAACGGCGCAAAAACATTAAACTCCATCGAAGTCCTCGTAAGAGGCGCGACGCCGAAAATCTTGACCGAAGAAGAAGCCGCGGTGGAACGTAAACTTCGCCACGAGGAAGAGAAAGAGCGAGCGAGAATATTGGCCATCCCGAGAAGCGAAAGAAGAAAGATGGATAACGGGGAAGACAAACCGAAAAACTCCAGGAAGAAATCGAGAGATTAATGAATATACTACTTAAATATGTGCCATTCTATGTGTATATATGTGTACTTACTTACATTCGCTTCGTTCGATTTTCTCATCCGGTTTAATAAGTCTTCACTTAATTGCACGCACAAATCCTCCCTAAACGCTTAACAACAACAACACCATTCTCATCATCAACCCTCCACTCCTCGACGCAAAAGTAATAAAACAAGAATGTCATTCTTCGGCATCGGCCCATCTGCGAAATTACTCACCGTGGATGTCACCTTCATCCACCCGAAACGCGCGTGTGTGGTGAAATCCTACACCATCGGCATGTCTGGGGGAAATCTCAGCGGAGACTCCGGAGCGACTTTGATGCACTCGGGAGGCGGGAACATCGCGAGAGAAACGCTTCCTTTGATCACGTCTGGTGAGTAGTGTTCTTTGATCAAAGTTTTCGCTCATTATTACTTCTTAAACTCTTCTTAAACTTAAACGTAAACAGGAGAATCAATCGAAGGCGTTTTGCACGTCTCTCCAGGTAAAATTTTCGCTCACATGCGAACGAACGAATGTTGAGACAAAGATTACGATTTTGCTTTTAATGATGCGATAGATCTCGATAGATCTCTCTCACTCTGCGTCTTCGTCTTTGTCGTCGTCTGAATCGTCGTCTGAATCGTTTTCTGTTAAGATGTGAAACTTTGCGTAGTATTAGTATCGCCGCCAGAAGCGTTTACGCTCGAGATGATGTTTCTTGTTCTTGTTCTTTTTCTTTGGGTTCGTTTTGATGAGATCTCAAAAACTTCGGGTGGTCGTTTTGTTGTCGTTTTCGTTTTGTGATTTGTATATACGTATGAACTGACCATATGGATGATGATGGTTTTGTGTACTCTTTTCAACAGTTCCCGGGAAACGCGTGGAGCATTTGGGGGTGAAAATCGAGCTCATTGGAAGAGTGGAAGCGTATTTCGATCGGTCCGGTCGCGAAGGAGACGGGGATTTTCTTTCTATTTTGCGCGAAATTGAACCTCCCGGGACGCTTTCGGAACCAATCTCGAAACCGTTTTCGTTTAAATCGGTGGATTTTCCGAACGAGTCCTACAACGGGAAAAACGCGTCTTTGCGCGTGTTTTTGAAAGTCACGGTGGTGAGAAGTTACGCGTCGAACATCGTCAACGAGTATAAATTGTGGGTGCGAAACGTGAGGGAACCGCCGGAGGTGAATAATTCAATCAAGATGGAAGTCGGGATCGAGGATTGTTTGCACATTGAGTTTGAATATAGCAAGGCGAAGTATCACTTGAGAGACGCGATCATCGGGAAAATATTCTTCTTGTTAGTTCGAGTGAAGATTAAACGGATGGAGATTGAAATTCGAAGAAGAGAGATTTGCGGTTTAGGCGCGAACGCGCACGGAGAGAACGAGGTGATTGCGAAGTTTGAAGTCATGGAAGGCGCTCCGGTGCGAGGGGAGTGCATTCCGGTGCGGTTGTTTTTGTCTCCGTACGATTTGACGCCGACGTATAAGAGCGTAAACAATAAGTTTTCGGTGAAGTATTACTTGAACTTGGTGTTGATCGACGACGAAGATAGGCGGTATTTCAAGCAACAGGAGATTATTCTGTACAGATCCGAGTTGCTATAATAGGTTAGAATAAATAGTAGAATAGTAAAGTACGGCAGATATGCGTTTTGTATTTCAATTCATTCCAGTTAGTTCTTCTTTTCCGTTTGCCTTCATGACCGCAAACGTTGGCTCGTTGTTCTCCAACAAGTATAACGTCAACAGCCAAAGGTACCCTAACGTGTTCCCTAATCCGTGCATACCTTGTTTATACCCGTTTTCTGCGTCGAATCCTAAATTCTCCAGCGCTTTCTCCCCCGTCGGTCCGGGCGCGAACTTCAAGCCGGTGAACTCGTTGCAACACAAACACTGGAACCCTTCTCGAATTAACGAGCACTTGTTTATCCATCGAAAACACAACGGCACGGTTTCCACGTTTACGTAGTACCCGCCAAAAACGATGAAAAGAACCATGATGCCCGGCCCCATAGCGATGGCGGCTTCCGTGCTCGGCGCGACGGAGGAGATGGCTAAACCCATCGCGGACGCGCAAAAGGATTCCATAATAATCGCCGAGGAGAATTTCAAGAATTTAGGCACGGTGGGTTGTAATCGAGTCATCGGATAGACGACGCATCCAAAAGCGAGCGGAAACAAAGCGCTGACGGGCAACTCGGCAAAAATCTTCGCCGCGAAGAACGGCAAGATGCCGTAGCTATTGTTTGCGCGTTCGCGAGTGACGATGGTTTTCTCCTTTGTAAACGCAGTCAACGTCTTCATTAAAGCTGCCATGGCGGCGTTGATGGTACTGACTTGGAGCAAACCGAACCTGTTTTGCATCGACGCCGGGTCCATTTTGAGCTTCCAGAATATAGATCCGAAAACGAGCGCCGAGTTGAGGTTTGCGGTCAATCGAATCCTGTTCGTCGTCTTGTCTCTCGCGACCTGTTTAAACGCTCGATGGAAGAGAAGCGGAAATTGACCCCAGAATTCTAGGATTGGATTTTTATTCTTACTTTTTGTTTGTTCTTCGACTGCTCCCTCCGCCGATGTTACTGCGGGCGGCGAGATAGCATCAGCAGTGTCACCACCACCACCAAAACTGGCGGCTCCATCATTCTCCCGAGAGGCATGCTTCGCCACCTCTGCGATTAACTTTTCGCTCTCCAACATCGTCTCCGGCGTGCTCGCGTCGACGCTGATCAAATCAATCACAAACTCGAGAATGTTGTGCCCTCTCGGGCACTTCTGGCCTAACTTGTTCTCAAAATGTCCTTCCAAATTGTTCATCGATCCATGATACATCAACTTCCCGGACGATAAAACGGTCACGTCGTCGAACAAATCCACAATTTTCTGCCTCGGTTGATGAATCGAACATACCACGATTGCCTTTCTCTTCTCGCACAATCTCTTCAGCGCTTGAACCACGTTCAGAGCCTGATAAGAATCCAACCCGCTCGTCGGTTCGTCTAAAAAGATCACCTTAGGATTAGACACCAAGTGACACGCCAACGACAACCTCTTCTTCTCCCCGCCACTACAACCTCTCGTTTTCGCGTCGCCGACCTTCGTCTCCGCACACTTCATCAAACCCAAATCCGTCATCAACCGAGAGCAAATCTCTTCGTCTTGTAAAACCACATCCGATTGAGCGAGTTCATTTTTCGATCTCGCCAGCTTTATCGCGAATAGGAGCGTTTCCTTGACCGTGAGTTGTGCGAAAAATGCATCCTCTTGCTCCACGTACGACATCCGTCCTTCCCTTCTCAAAAGGCCACTTAACTGTACATTCTTCCCTGGAACTCTCTCCGCGAGCGCGTTCAACAGGGACGTTTTCCCAGACCCAGATGGTCCGACAATTGCGAGCAATCTTCCGACGTGCGCTTCTCCGGAGATTTCGTGTAAGATTTGAACTGTTTTTAATGGTGTTTTGCGCGTCTTTTTGTTCATGGATAAGTGGATGTTTTTCCATTGCAACACGGGGAGTTGTTCATCAATTAATTCATTCTGCTTTGTTTTCTTCTTTGTCTTCTTATTCAGGAGGATGTTTTTCGCGACGGCAACTGATACGAGCAAAGGAAACTTTATTGTGTTCGGGAATCCGGCGTATATCGCGGTCCCCAAAAGGAAAGTAGGCCCGACGAGCATATTTTCTTTCCTTTTGTCTTTATGGGGAAATGCAGAACTCTGAAAACCTTATGAAAGACGAGCGACGAACGAAGATTTAAGCTTTAAGGAGATTTAAGAAGCGTCGAAGCTTTTGCGCATATAACTCGTCGAGCTCGATACTACCGTTTTATTTATTACTCGATGATGTAAATCTATGATACTTTATATTAAACTCTAAACGTTTTGGTTTCGCGCGTATATTTAAGACGACGAGCGCTTTAAGACAAACGCTAAGGAGTCTACTGAGGCCCCATCCCGGGTCGAAAGCCCGGCGGCGGCATCATCATCCCCGGAGGCCCACTCCCTCCAGGTTGTTGCTGCCCTAACCCCGGCGGCGGCATCATCCCCGGCATCATCATCG
>Ga0302127_10001076_pt1 | contig 15863 bp, 15 predicted proteins | sample CB4_SCM_MG_FD_204452 | JGI IMG/M metagenome (GOLD analysis project Ga0302127, IMG submission 204452) | Marine microbial communities from Western Arctic Ocean, Canada - CB4_SCM | ecosystem: Environmental > Aquatic > Marine > Oceanic | place: Canada: Western Arctic Ocean | collected 2017-09-24
ACGCAATGGTCGCAACCATCACTTCGACCTCGCCGCTCAGGAATGCATCCTGCCGTTTGCTGCGTTCCTCGCCTGCCATCCCAGCGTGATACGACAACGCACGTACGCCGTCGCGGCGCAATCGTTCCGCCGTGCCGTCGGCAGTTGCTCGCGATTGAACGTAAATAATCCCTGAATCGCCGGGCTTCGTCCCTATGAACTCCATCAGTGACCTATAGGAATCGCGCTTCGGTCGCACTTGGTAGCGGATGTTTGGTCGATCCAAACTGCCCTGCACTATCAGCGGGTCACGCAATGCCAGTTGCGTCCGGATATCGGATTGAACGCCAAGTGTCGCAGTCGCCGTAAACGTCGCGATCGGCACCGCTGGGAATCTCAACCGGAGCTCGCTAAGCGCTCTGTATTCCGGGCGGAAGTCATGCCCCCATTCGGATATACAGTGAGCTTCATCTATCGCGAAAAAGCCAATGTCCACTCCGTCCAGCATCGACAAAAATAGAGGCATCATTAGGCGCTCCGGGGCCACGTACAGCAGCTTCACCCTACCCGCCACCACGTCGGCCTGCCTGCGCCGTGCCTCTTGGTAGTCCAGAGAGCTGTTGATGAAAGTCGCTGCAACGCCCGCTGCGACCAGCTTGTCTACTTGATCTTTCATCAGTGCTATTAGCGGAGAAACCACTACCGTCACACCAGGTATGAGCACGGCTGGCAGTTGGTAGCAGAGGGATTTCCCCCCGCCGGTCGGCATAAGCACAAACGTATCTCGACCGTCCATAATCGCGCTGATGATCACTGATTGAAGCGGCCGAAGTGAATTAAAACCAAACACCGACAGCAGCGCGTCACTGATCGTTTCCTCTATCTGGCTGGGAGGGGGATCAGTTGGTATCTGAAGCATGAGTCGAATGCTAAGCACTGCCATGCTCCTCTCACAAGGGGCATTTGGCGCACTGAGGTTGCAGAATGGCGCATCGAGTGCTCCAGATGGCATAATGCCGCCCATGCATTGGACTGACGCCATCATTGAAAGTCTGCGATTCCACGACGTCTGGCTCATCCCTTACGTCCCTGATGCCATCGGTTGGCAGGTGTTAAGCAAGCTTGAGCAAGACCCCTTCTTCCACACGGTGCCCGTTGCACGTGAGGAAGAAGCCATCGCTGTAGCCTCAGGTGCCTACGCCGCAGGCAAGCGATCCGCCGTATTCGTACAGAGCAGTGGATTCGGCAATACCATAAATTCTCTGGCCCAGCTCGCTCAGGCGCACAAAATTCCCGTGCCAGTTTTCGTTGGCATGCGCGGAGGGCTCAGCGAATTCAACCCCGTCCAAATTCCGTCAGCGCACCCGATACCAGGGTTCCTCGACGCCATGAACATTCCGCACTACGCACCCCTAATTGAAGCCGACGTCACCCCGTACGTCGATGGGGCACTTGAGCTCTCATTCGCCTCTCGTTTACCGGTCGTGGTCCTCCTTTATTCTCAGCTCGTAGGAGCCAAACGTGCTACGTCCTGACGGCATTCGTGCCCTACTCGACCGAGTAACTGACGAGCCGATTATTGCCAATCTTGGCTCGGCGACTTTCGACCTCTATCACGCCCAACAGCGAGATGCTAATTTCTATACGTGGGGCGCCATGGGGATGGTCTCATCCATCGGGCTTGGCGTCGCCCTTGCAGCGCCCGAGAAAAAAGTCTACGTCATCGATGGCGACGGCTCTCTACTGATGAACCTGGGCTCGCTCGGCACCATCGCCCGTCAGAACCCCTCAAACCTTGTCCACATCGTCATGGATAACCAGCAGTGGGGTGAGACTGGCGGGCAACCCACCCATACTTCCACCGGAACCGACCTCGCAGAGATCGCCCGCGCGTCGGGTATCGCCCGCGTTATACGCGTTGCCTCGCTCGAAGATTTCGAGGACGCGCTCGACCGCGCTGTCAGCGAAGACGGCCCTTGGTGCATCGTCGCTGACATCGAAGAACACGGCCACGGCGCACGTCCTCCTGTCAGTGTTGAGGAAAACCTCTTACGCTTCCGCCGTACCTTCACCGGCTAGCTAGCGATAGCTTTAGTCACATGTGGATGAACAAAGAGAGAGGCGTCCATTACTGGGCGCCTTTCTCTTCCTCTAGAATTCATCTTCGCCAGGCTCTGCGCCCGACTAGCTATCGGACTCCATTATCTCGATTGTCGTCAGCGCATCACCAGGGAACGACCTGTCTGAAGGGTCACGGACCGTAAGGCTCAGCAACACATCCATACCCTCGACCACGTGTCCGAATACCGAATGTTTGTTGTTAAGATGGGGAGTAGGACCGAAAGTCAGGAAGAACTGGCTACCGTTCGTCCCAGGGCCAGCGTTGGCCATCGACAGGATTCCTGCCTTATCGTGCACTAAGCTAGGGTCGAACTCATCCTGGAAACGGTACCCCGGGCCACCGGTACCTGTACCGGTGGGGTCGCCGCCTTGCGCCATGAAGTCGGGAATCACGCGGTGGAATACCGTGCCATCGTAGAATCCTTCACGGGCCAGGAAGACGAAATTATTGACCGTTACCGGCGCCTTGTCAGCGGCCAATTCAACGGTGATATCACCCTTCGCTGTCTTGAAAGTCGCCTTATATGAGTGAGACGTATCTAGCGTCATTTCGGGGGAAGCGCTGTACTGCTTTGCCATTTTGGTTTCTCCTGTTGGTGTTGAGGTCTCTGTCGCTTCGGGCCGTTCGGTGCCACCGCAGGCGGTGAGAAGAAGCACAAGCGCTAAGGCGATTGTGATCTGCACTGCCCATCCAGCTTTATCCTGCTGTTTAGTCATTCAAGGACACCTCTCGAGCAAGTAAGAGCCGGGGCTGTTGCCCCGGCTCTTACTAATTCTTTGTTAGGTCAGTTTACCCGCTACTTCGCAGCGTCGCCAACCGTCTCTACAATCCGGGCAGTCACTTTATAGGGATCCATATTGGCATTCGGGCGCCGATCTTCGATGTAGCCCTTGCCATCCTTCTCAACCTGCCAGGGAATCCGCACCGACGCTCCGCGGTCGGAAACACCATACGAGTAATCCTTGTACGACGCGGTCTCATGGAATCCGGTCAACCGCTCTTCAATCCCGAACCCATATACGGCAATGTGCTCCTCAACCCTCGTGCCTAACGCCTCTGCAGCATCGATGTTCGGCTGGTAGCTCTCTCGCATCGCGTTCGTAGAGAAGTTCGTGTGGGCGCCCGCTCCGTTCCAGTCGCCACGAACCGGTTTCGGGTACAGCGTTGCGCTGACGTCGAATTCTTCGCCAATTCTGTACAGGAGATAACGTGCCATCCAGAGCTCATCGGAAACCTCCAATGCACCTAGGGGGCCTACCTGGAATTCCCACTGGCCGGGCATCACCTCAGCGTTGATACCACCGATGTGGAGCCCGGCGTCCAAGCAAGCCTCGAGGTGAGCCTCAACCACGTCGCGGCCGAAAACCTCATCGGAACCCACTCCGCAGTAATAGCCGCCCTGCGGGGCAGGGAAACCGCCGTCGCTTGGGAATCCCAACGGCCGTGCTCCCTTGAAGAACGTGTACTCCTGCTCAATCCCGAACAAGAATTCTTTATCGGCGTGCTTCTCAGCCCATACACGAGTCTTGGCTCGTGCATTGGTGGAGTGCGGAGTCATGTCAACGTACATCACTTCACACAGTACCAGTATATTGTCGTCACCGCGGATGGGGTCCGGGCATGAGAACACCGGTTGCAATACGCAGTCGGATTTGTCCCCGGGCGCTTGGTTCGTGCTCGAACCATCGAACCCCCAAATCGGCAGGCTAGAAGCATCTTTCAGAATCTTGGTCTTCGACCGCATTTTCTGTGTCGGCTCGGTCCCGTCTATCCAGATGTACTCAGCACGTATGGCCACGGTACCCTCCTCCATTATTCGCCCGCCTAACCAATGTTCGGCGGAGCCCAAAACTAATTATGCCCCACAGATTAGGGGAGACCAACGAGCGCCACAATAGCTAATAGGCCCTTCTGCCCATACCGTAACCGACTTGTAACAACTCGGCCTCGAGAATCAGCCCAGAGCGACTGAGCCGATACATGAGGGTTAGCGATGAGGTTCGCAGGATTGTGACTCGACTGGAATCTGTAATCGAATCTCATGCACCGGGTTTATTCCGGTAGATACCCATAGCGGGTGCCAATCAGGCATATATGCGCGGGAACACCCTACGAAAGGCCGTAGAAAGCGCGTGCCGTCCCGCCGAACACTCGCTCATGCTGGGCGTCAGTCATCGGCCCTGCAGCCAAATCCGCCGACTCACGGACCTGGTGATACGACGCAAATTCAACGTGGCCCGGCCAGTCACTGCCAAACATTAGCCGATCGTAACCCAGCATTCGCACCATAGAAGCCACAAATAATCTCTGATGTGCGACGCTCCAAGGCTGCGCATCTAGTGCTACCAAGCCCGACAACTTTGCATACACGTTCTTGTGGGGAGCAACGTTCAGCATATGCACACCCCACGGTTCCCGTTCACTTCTTGCAATGAACGGTGACCCGATATGAGCAATGACAATCTGGAGCTCAGGTATCGCCCTCGCCAATTCACCCACGGACGGCAATTGGCGAGGCTCTATTTCCAAATCCAGTCGAAGCCCACGCTCGGCCACCAAGCGCAATCCACGCAGCGTATCGTCGTCGAGCAACCAGTGGTTGCTCGGCTCTTGCCCAACGGCAAGCGCCACGCTTCGCATCTTCGGTGACTTCATCAAGTCATCTAAGTGGGCGCCAACATCCTCAGACGTAACATCTACCCACACGGCCACCGCAGCAATCTCATCAGCGGAGTCGGCCAAGTCGCGCAGAGAGCACGATTCATCCATATTGGGCGGCCCAATCAAAACCGCGCAGCCAATGCTATTAGCCTCCATAGAGGCCCTGTAGGCCCCCCAGGACCCCGCAGCTGAATCACCGTCGCCGGTTGAGGTTACTCGAACGTGAGCATCTACCGTATTGGAAAAAGAACTCGTACTCAAAGCTAGGTCTATCCTCAATCTGCCTGGTCTTCGATTCTCAAACGGCGAAGGTCAGGGTTCAACATCATCGCCACCAACGCAACAAGCGTACCTGACAGTGGCTGGATACCCCAAACAATAGTAGACACCCAGCACTCGGCCACGCATCGCATCGCGTCGGTAATCATCAGCGGGGTCGAGTCCATAGTCCCTGTGGTGTACACCATCTATGTCGCGCCCAAGAAGAACATGAATCCCAGCGCAAGCTGAAAAGGCCCCACGGTATCTACGGTCAGAGCGAACCCAATTATCAACAGATCATTAGTGATTGGGCCTCCGACCACGAACCAGCTCCTTCGCTGAAGCAACGGTAGGTCCAGCACCGCAAGCGTCACGGTGACCACCGTCGCACCCAGGGCAGCGGCCGCTAGCAAAGCTCCCTGCCCGGCCTCGCCCACATTCAGTATGTCCAAGGCGATTACAGGCATTAGGACCACGTACGACCATCCGAGCAATGCTGATGCGAACGCCAGAATAGTTAGCGTAAGCAGGTTCGGGTTCGACCGTATTTACATCAACCCATCACGCAAGTTGCGAACGGGGTTCCCCTTGGACTGCCCGACCGCGCTCGTCCTGACCCATGCCACCGCTACCACCATCGCAACGTAGCCCGATGAAGCGATATACAACGCAACCGCCATTCCGTCCAGAGCAACGTTGGCAACCATCCCCACAATCACACCGGCGACCGCCGGACCGACGATTCGCGTCGATTGCCAGATAGTGGAGTTCAGCGCAACCGCGCTAATCATTGCCGACGCTGGTACCAGGAGCGGGTAGTATGCGGAGCGCGCCGGTGCGTCAAACGCCCCTACGCTGCTCACCAGTATAGCCACCCCAATCACGTGCCATACCTCTACCAGGCGAGTCGAAGTCAGGAGCGCTAATAGCAGCACTGCGGCCGCTGACAGCCCCTGCGTCGTGATGATCAGGCTCCTTTTCTCCCAGCCGTCAGCAAATACCCCGCCAATCACTCCCAGCAAAATCATGGGCGCTGCATTTGCCGCACCAAGGACGCCCAGCGCAACCACCGAGTCAGTCAGCTCATACATCAACAGGAACTGTACGAACTGGAATATTTGGTGCCCCGACACTGCCAGGAAAAAGCCGAACCAGTACACTCGGTACTTCGGGTAGCGGAAAGCCGGAGGAATACCTACTGTTCGCCCACGAGTCCCCTCGCTAGCCAGTACTCCTTCACCTGGTTCTGATTGAGGCTGTGCCATTTCTTTTCCTTCTCTAGGAATCACTGTGGATCTGTGGTTCAAGCAGTGAGCAAAACCTCAATCTATTGAACACCGAAATCATCTGAACTATATGACCCATGGCTTTGGAACGGTCGGTCGCGAGCAGTCCCACTGCTAGCGCACGCGAGTAGGTATGACATACTCATACTCGATTTCCAGCCAGCAGAGGAATTACAAAGGGAAGGCGCTCGAAGATTCTGCCTAAATAGCTATCCATCATCGAGCAATGCCAGACCAGCCGATCATGGAAATTTGCTCCTAAGGGAAGCCAAGTCGATATGCGGTGCGGCGCCACGACTACCCATTCGTTTACACACAGAGCACCCGTTTGCTATCGTTCGAGGGTCACTCGACCCTCTATAGTCGGGTTTGCGTTCCATATTAAGGAGCAACCGTGAAGATCGCACTTGGTACCGACCACGCCGGATTCGAATTCAAGAACCAGTTGGTGAGCATCCTTGTAGGTCAAGGAGTGGACATCTTTGAAGTCGGCGCCTTCTCTTACGACGCCAACGATGACTACCCCGATTTCGCCGAAGCAGTCGCCCGGGCGGTTGCCGACGGCAAGGCTGAGCGCGGTATCCTCGTCTGTGGCAGCGGGGTAGGTGCCAGCATCGCCGCCAACAAGGTGAGAGGAGTTAGAGCAGCCATGTGCCATGACACCTACTCAGCCCACCAGGGCGTCGAACATGACGACATGAACGTCCTTTGCATGGGTGCGCGGATTGTAGGGATAGAACTGGCACGAGAGGTAGCCAATGCGTTCCTTGGTGCCATCTTCAGTGGTGAGCCGCGCCACGCCCGGCGCCTGACGAAAGTGATAGCTATCGAAGCCGCCAGTTAGCTTCTAACCGCAACTGCGCTTCCCGCGCATCAATCGGAGCCTTCGTGGAAAACATCATCATCAAAAACCAAGCCCTTGGCCAATCAACCTGGGTCGATTACATCCAGCGTTCGATGCTAATTACCGGCCAGCTCAGTGGTCTCATCAAAGAAGGGGTAACAGGGCTCACATCCAATCCCACGATTTTCGAAAAAGCCATAGCCACCAGCACCGATTACGACGTAGCGCTGGCGGAGATTCCCAATGATGGTCGATCCGCCAGCGACATTTTCGAAGCAATCGCAATCGAAGATATCCAAGGTGCTGCGGATATACTCCGCTCTGTATACGACAACACCGGCGGTCGTGACGGGTACGTTTCGCTAGAGGTGCCACCAGCCCTCGCTCAAAACGAGCGCCAAACAGTCGCGGAAGCTCGGCGTCTGTTCGCGCTCGTGGGTCGGCCCAACCTCATGATTAAAGTGCCTGCAACCGAGCCCGGTATATCAGCGGTCCGCGGCCTCATCGGCGAAGGCATAAACGTCAACGTAACGCTCATTTTTTCCCTCGCCACTTACCAGGACGTCATCTCCGCATACATGAGCGGCCTGGAAGACCTCGCCAGTGCCGGTAAAGACCCTGCAAAAGTCGCGTCCGTCGCGTCCTTTTTCGTCAGCCGCATCGACACTGCTGTTGACGCGGTACTCGGAGCAATAGGCGGTGAAGCTGTCTATCTCACGGGCAAGACCGCGATTGCCAACGCCCAGGCCGCTTATGATCTATTCCTCCGTGAAACCGGCAGTGTCCGCTTTCAAGCCCTCGCGGCTAAGGGCGCCAAGCCGCAACGCCCACTATGGGCGAGCACCAGCACCAAGGACCCAGCGCTACCAGACACGCTCTACATAGATCAGCTCATTGGCAAAAACACTGTTAACACCGTACCTCCTGCGACCCTCGATGCCCTGTTGGATCACGGTCTATCCAGCGACACGCTCGCCGGCTCCGGCGCGAGCGCGGAGAAGCACCTTCAGGCCCTCGCGGACGTAGGGGTGGACCTCAACGCCATCACAGCACGACTTCTCGACGAAGGACTTGCGGCCTTCAGCAAGTCCTTCGTCGAACTCCTCGCCAGCATCGAAAGCAAGCGAGCCCTGCTAGCAAAACCGTAGCCAACGGAGAACACCATGGAAATCGGGATGGTTGGTCTAGGACGGATGGGTGGAAACATGGCCTCTCGGCTCGCGCGTGGCGGGCACCGTGTCGTGGCCTACGACCGGGACCCAGACACGCGCGCCCACGCCGCAGCTAATGAACTCGAAACCACGGACACCCTTGAGCACCTTGCAGAGCAGCTTCCCTCGCCGCGCGTCGTGTGGGTCATGGTCCCGTCGGGCAACCCCACCGAAGGCACTATGTCTGCCCTTATGGGAGTCCTTGAAGCAGGCGACATTATCGTTGATGGCGGCAATGCACACTACAAGGACTCCATGCGCCGAGGTGCTGAATTTCAACGTCTTGGCATGTCAATGATTGACGCCGGAGTTTCCGGCGGGGTCTGGGGCCTGGACGACGGCTATTGCCTCATGGTCGGCGGCGACGACGAAGCCGTGGCCAGGGTTGAGCCTTGCTTCCGGACGCTTGCCACTTCGAACGACAACGGTTACGCGCACGTCGGCCCCCTCGGAGCAGGCCATTTCGTTAAGATGGTTCACAACGGCATCGAGTACGGATTAATGCAGGCATACGCTGAAGGGTTCGAACTCATGCGAGCTAAGGACCTCTTCCAATTGGACATGGCCCAGATATCTAATCTTTGGGGTCACGGTAGCGTCGTGAGGTCGTGGCTTCTAGAGCTCACCGCGAGCGCGCTAAATGAAGACCCTGGGCTTTCCGATATCGAGCCCTGGGTTGAGGACTCTGGCGAAGGCCGCTGGGCAGTCGAGGAATCCGTCGAGCTTGCGGTCCCCATGCCCGTCATCTCAATGGCGCTTCAGGCTCGGTTCCGGTCACGTCAATCAGACGCCTTCGGCTTCAAGATGCTTGCAGCAATGCGTAATCAATTCGGCGGCCATGCGGTACGGCGTCGAAGCTAGTCCCACCGGGGTGGCATTCGCGCATTCAGCGGACGAGGCAGACAGTAACGAGTAACGCGGATGCTCTGTACCACGTTACTCGTTACTGTCTGCCTCGAATGGACAGCGCTCCAACAAGCCCTACCTGAAAGCTAACTTGCCCGTGGTCTTGATGTGGGCCTCGGCCCGGCCAGCGGGACAGTAGCGTAGTTCCTTAAAGGTAGTGCTCCCTCGTGGCTATAGGGAGTCGACCTCATCTTCGAGTAGCCCCTAAGTGCCAGCAGCTGGATTCACACCGGAATCGCCACCGCTGGGCGAGCCATATTCGTTTATCTTCTGCAAGCGACCATGTACGCTGTGAGAGCAATCCATCAGGTTCGTTGATGTTGATGGGGCAGAGGTGTTTGCCATGTGTGGCATCTTCGGGTGTGTCGGATACCAAGAGGCGCAGTCGCTCGTCATGGACGGCCTCACGAGCCTTGCTTACCGAGGCTACGACAGCGCAGGTATCGCAGTAGTCTCTGAGAGCGGCTCAATCGGAGTGCGCAAAGCTGCGGGCAAGATCGACAACCTAATTCGCGCCACAGTAGCCTCCCCGCTGACGGGCAAACTCGGAATCGGGCATACGCGCTGGGCGACCCATGGCGAGCCCAATTTAATCAATGCGCACCCTCATCTAGATGGCAGTGGCTCGGTAGTAGTAGTTCACAACGGCATCGTAGAGAACTATGCAGAGCTCAAGGGACGTCTGTTGGCCAATGGCCACGTCTTCAACTCCGCCACTGACACCGAAGTCATACCTCACTTGATTCAAGAGCTTGTGGCGGGAGGCTTTCCATTCCCTGAGGCCGTCAGAATGGCTGCCGGGCAGTTGCGCGGTGCCCACGCCATCGCGTGCTTGCACGCCGATCACCCTGAAGAGGTTGTGACGCTCCGCATCGGCAACGCTGGGGGGGTAGCCATAGGTCATGGAGTGGGTGAAATGTTCATCGCTAGCGACCTGACAGCGCTCGTGCCGCACACTTCCTCCGTCACGCCGCTCGAACCCGGAGAGATGGCCATCATTACCCCTGATGGCTGCAACGTGATGACCTTAGATGGCAAGCCGGTTGGCTCAACCAGCCTCACAATACCCGTCAATGCCGTATCAGCGGCCAAGGGCGGGTACAAGCATTTCATGCTCAAAGAAATCATGGAGCAGCCCGAAACCGCCATAAGCGCGCTACGTGGACGCCTGGCATTCGACCCAGATGAAGTCACCTTGGAATTGCCCTTCAGCGAGCAAGAAATCAGGTCTATCACGCGTGTAGTCTTCATCGGAATGGGCACCAGTTCGCACGCGGCCCAAATTGGAGCACGCTACATCGAACGGCTCGCCCGCATTCCTGCCACATCAGAGAATGCAGCAGAATTTCGCTACCGTGATCCTGTTCTTGACACTCACACGCTAGTTGTCGCAGTCGCGCAATCTGGCGAAACAGCTGACACGCTTCAGGCAATGCATCAGGCCGCGACCGTTGGTGCCCGCACGCTCACCATAACCAACGCCGAAGGCTCGCAGGCCTACCGCCAAGCCGAAGGTGCCATTCTCATGCACGCCGGACCGGAAATCGGTGTCGCTTCCAGCAAAACGTTCATAAATTCCATGGTCGCCATGCAGTTGCTCGCACTCAGGCTTGCTGCCACTAGGGAAACCATCACGCTCGCCATGAGCGCCGAGTACGTCCATGCTCTATCGCAGCTTCCTGCCCTCTTGGGCGAAGCCCTTAGCACCAACGGTGACCTTTACCGCGACCTCGCCTCCAAATACGCTCGCTCGCGCCGATTCCTCTTCATCGGCCGGGGTCTCCTCGAACCAATCGCCAGAGAAGGGGCACTTAAATTCAAAGAAATCAGTTACATCCACGCTGAAGGCATGTCTGCCGCTGAGCTCAAGCATGGCCCCATTGCCCTCGTCGACCCCGAAACTCCCGTTGTGGCCTTCGCCCCTCGAAACACCATGTACGAGAAAATGCTAGGGAACATTTCAGAAGTGCGAGCCCGATCAGGCAAAGTAATTGGCATCACCACCCTAGGCAACAACGAATTCCGCGGACTAGTGAACGACACTCTTTACATCCCCGAAGTGCCGCCGCTCCTTGAGCCTATCATCGCCACGATTCCTGCCCAGTTGCTCGCCTACCACATGGCTGAACTGCTGGGCAACGATGTGGATCAACCGCGAAATCTCGCGAAGAGCGTCACCGTCGAGTAGGCCGAGTCAGTGGTTATTTCCCTGACGCACTGTCGGGTTTGAGGACTGCTCCCCATGAGGGTGCGAGATGCCATTTAGAGTTCATCATGACCTACCACATACTGCGCAGCAGCCATGTCTAGGATTGACGATTCAATTGCGATTTCTGGTGTGTCACAGTCAAAGCCAATCCTTCGGCGAGCCCTACCTGCCACTGCCAACCAGTCTCGCGCGCCAGCTTTGCAGCGTCCAGCGTCACCCGACGTACATCCCCTAGGCGTTCATCCAGGTGCTCCACGCGTCCTTGATACCCACAGGCCTTTTTCAACACTCGCGTAACATCGTTGACCGATGAACCCACCCCTGTGCCTACGTTGTAGGCGCCTTGTAATCGGCGGTCAATCGCCTCCACGTTCGCTCTAGCCACATCGCCCACGTACACGAAATCACGCTGGTGCTCTCCGTCACCGAATATCACCGGGACATCGCCCTTGAGCATTCGAGCCGCAAATATAGCGACAACCCCAGCCTCCCCTTCCGGCGTTTGACGAGGCCCGAAGACATTAGCGTAGCGAAGGGCAGTGTATGAAAGGCCATAGGTATCGTGGTACATACGCAGGTAAGTCTCTACTGACGCCTTCGCTGCCCCGTACGGGGACAGTGGTGCGATGGTCGTAGCCTCATCCGCAGGGATAAGCAAAGGATTGCCGTACAATGCTCCGCCGGTCGAAGCAAACACCAGATGCTCCACCCCAGCCGCGCGCGATGCCTCAAGCACTCTTAGTGAACCCACCACGTTGGCCACTGCGTCCGCAGCAGGGTCACGTGACGACAGCGCGACGCTAATTTGCGCTGCATGATGATCTACAATTTTCGGTTTGAATGCAGCGAAGACTCTCTCCAATTCCACCGCGTCACCGATGTCGACATCGTAAAATTCGGCCGCAGGATTAAGGTTTTCACGAGAGCCCGTTACCAGGGAATCCAAGACTCCAACGACGTTACCTCGCTCAATAAGAGCGTCCACCACGTGCGAGCCGATAAAGCCCGCTCCTCCGGTTACCAAAATGCGCGTCGACTTAGGCATCGTTCTGCGCCCCTAGCCGGCGACGACGACGGCGTTCCGTCGAATGCGAGACCTTTCGTGGTGTGTCTTCAGGGGCTGGCGGCTCCGTGGAGTGGCTTCTAAGGTGCCTCGAAACGAGCAATGCCATGCTCGCAACGATAAAGACGATGCCCACAATCTGGGCGGTGGGGATGGCTCCGACCTTCCAGTTTCCGGTACGTAAGAACTCCAGCCCAAAGCGCTCTGCTCCATACCAGATGAAATACAGCAGGAATATATCGCCCTGGATTACTCGCTTCACGAAGCGCCGTCCTACGTACAGAAGCGCCAAGACGCCCAGTGCGCTCAGGAGTGACTCATAAAGAAAGAGAGGGTGAAAGTGAGTCTCGCTGAGGTATAAGAGCGGGCGGTATGCCTCGTCGATAGGGATACCCCACGGCAGGTCTGTCGGAGGGCCAAACAATTCTTGATTAAAGAAATTCCCCCAACGCCCTACCGCTTGGCCCACCAGAAACGCAGGGGCACCGATGTCCAGCCACCGCAGTAGTCCCATTTTTGCAGCCTGCCCGCGCCCACGACGCGAGCGATTCTGCATCCAGACGTAAAGCATCAATCCCAAAATCGCCCCTGCGAGCGCTCCGAATATGCCGATGCCTCCGTTCCAAATTTTGATAATTTCGCCGGGGTTGGCGCTGTAGTATGGCCATTCATTGCGGTCAAAAACATGGTATAAACGCGCGCCGATAATCGCGAACAGTGCTCCTATCATCGCCAGATTGACCACGTGTTCAGGGTCTTCTCCGTAGCGTCGGGCTTCGCGATGAGCGATGAATATTCCTGCGCCTATCCCCGTGAGTATCAACAGTGAGTAGAAGCGGACCGCCAACGGCCCAATGAAGAGCCCCTGCATCGTGATATCAAATGTCATTGTGTAATCCTATAGCGATGGCCACCCCATCGTGTCGGGGCGGACCTGCCTCTGTGGCATGATACGTCTCCGCCCTGCGACTGTCCTAGGAATACGGCATTACTGCTTGCCTAGCCAATCCGTTCGCGTGAAGCAACCAGGCCATTTGCCTTCCGTCACGAACCGCCTGATTTGTATGCCCTTCGCCAATATCCCCATCGCCACCCATCCCTACACCGCACCGCACTGCTCGGATGCTAAAGGATATCGCCGCCACCAATCAATGAGCCGGCCCCCACGCAGGATTCGCCCCTTATGCCATCGCTACGCAACCTTTGACACCCCTGAGCCAGCGCCACTATAGTGCCATGCGACGTGAACGGCTCCGTCTCCATTCCCTCCACTTGGTTTACAACATGGGCGTCCTCTCAAGCCAACAGATTCGCAGTCTCATCAACAGTGACCAACCGCTCGCTTCGGGCTTGGTCGACATCGACATACAACTCCAGCCAAACGGCATCGACCTCACTCTGGGGTCACTAGAATCGCTCACCGGCCCTGGCCAGATTGGTCTCACCAACGATGACCGCATCCTCGCCTCGGCCGTTGACGTTCCCTTTGGTGGCGACGGTTTCGTCCATCTCATCCCTGGCATCTACATCGCTCGCCTCAACGAAGCCGTCGCGCTTCCAAGCAACGTCATGGCCCTCGCTAAGCCACGATCGAGCCTTCTCCGCAATGGCATCACCGTGAACAACGCGGTATGGGACGCGGGCTACGCGGGTCGATCGCAAGTGCAACTCATGGTCAGCAACCCCCATGGATTCCGTGTCGCAAAGAACGCTCGCATCGTCCAGATGATTTTCCTAACCTTAGATACAGCTACCGACGTCCTCTACTCGGGGATCTACCAAGGAGAAAGCCTCAATCAGGCGAAGCGTGACTAGCAGCCAAAGCTCACCAACAGCCATCATCGTTGGAGGAGGAGTCATCGGGTGCGCCGTTGCTTACTTCCTCGCCGCCGAGCACGGAGTGAAATCACTCATCATCGAGCGCAATGGCATTGGCAGCGAAGCATCCGGCGGTGCCGCCGGCGAACTGGCAGCGGCTGAGCTCACCGAACAAGGCAGCCACCGGCCAGCCGCCATATTCACCAAATTCCTTCAGGATGGCATTTCGCTCCACCGCAATCTGGCACAAACGCTCTTACAAGAATCCGGCGTCGATTACCTCCTCGCCCCCGTCACCATGCTCCGGCCCGCTTTCACCGAAGGCGAAGTCTCCGACATGATGGGCGAGTTGGACCGACTCAATGAGGCAGGAGTGGAAGCCGCCTGGGTGGATCCTGAGGCCATCCGAGCCATGCACTCATGGCTCGCCGATGATGCCATGGGCGCAGTCCTCTCGACCGAACTGCAGCTTGAGTCCTACCCCTTCGCCCTTGCCCTTGCGCAGGCCGCTGAGCAACATGGCGTTCAAATTCGCAACGGGGAAGTCACAGGCCTCGAACGCTCCGGAGGTCGCATCACTGGCGTGCGCATGGGGAATGAGGTATTGAGCGCACCAATCGTCGTCATTGCCAACGGCCCGTGGTCCCAATTCGCAAGCGAGTGGATAGGCTTAGATATCCCCGTCATTCCGATTCGCGGCCAGATTGTCCACCTGGAAGTACCGCTAGGCGCTCCCCATCCCCGCCAGGCCATTTTCCATTCCACCGGATACCTCCTCCCCAAGGCTAGCGGCGCCATCTTCGTCGGCACCACCATCGAGGACGTCGGCTTCGACAGGGAGCCCACCAGTGATGCCCGCGACTCGATTATGGAAGCAGTCGCGCGCATCGCGCCGCAGATTATCGACATCCCGATTAAGCAGGTGACCGCTTGCCTGCGCCCTTATTCCACAGACGATATGCCCATCATCGGCGCGGTACCAGGCATCGACGGACTGTTCATCGCCACCGGCCACGCCTTCAAGGGCATAACACTCTGTCTCGTCAGCGGAAAGAACCTCGCGGAGCTCATAGTCCAAGGCAGCAGCAGCTTCCCCATGGACGCATTCTCGCCCGCGCGCCTTATTGCTAAGTAATGGACAACCCCCTCACAACCGCCACTGCCAGCGAAATAGCGACGCTCGTCCGCGACCGACAACTATCGCCAGTTGAAATCGTCGCCCATTTTCTGGACCGCATAGCTAGGCACAACGAAGAAATCAACGCATTCGTCACAATCGCCGAAAGTGCGGCCATGACAGATGCCCATCGCGCCGAAGCTGCATTACTTTCCGGCGAAGCGATAGGGCCCCTCCACGGTGTGCCCATAGCCATCAAGGACCTGAACTCGACCAAGGGTTTAACGACCACTTATGGCTCGCTGCTCCAGCGCGATAACGTCCCTGATTACGACGACATCATTGTCGAGCGACTCCGCGCGTCTGGTGCCATCATCGTCGGTAAA
>Ga0302127_10001081_pt1 | contig 15852 bp, 16 predicted proteins | sample CB4_SCM_MG_FD_204452 | JGI IMG/M metagenome (GOLD analysis project Ga0302127, IMG submission 204452) | Marine microbial communities from Western Arctic Ocean, Canada - CB4_SCM | ecosystem: Environmental > Aquatic > Marine > Oceanic | place: Canada: Western Arctic Ocean | collected 2017-09-24
GACTCGGATGTGGGTTGCGACTGCTGGCTAGTCTGGGGCGCAGTGGGGTAGCGGGCCAGTGGTTGGTCCCGCGGCCGCCACGGCCTTCAGATTTTCCTCGGTGAAACACCGGTGCGTACCCTCGGCACCTAGGCCAGAAACCGCGCGCGGTCTTCGTGCCGCCCCCATTCACCTCCAGCGGCTGTCTACGATGTCATTCGCCAAGCCACTCGCCATGTTGCAATGTTCCTTGGCGCTTCCGCAGGATATCACTCCGATTCTGTTCGCGGGGAAAGTCATGTAGGCGACCTCCCTCGTTGTGCTGATCGGTGTTGTGATCAACGTGTGGCGTAGGGAGTTCATCCCTGAGGTCTCGTATGGGGAGTTGCCGCTCGCTCCGAATCGGATGCGATGGCTGTGGACGAGGTTTCTTGTTGGATCAACGCTTGCGGCGGTGTCTGGAGATCCCGTGGTGATCTCCACGTATTCGTTCGAAGAGCCCGACATCGAAGCGAGTCTCCCGCCTGGCGCCGAGAGGACCCAAGGCAGCCTCGACCTTCCGCTGCCGTTCTATCTGTACACTCGCCAGCGCGTGACGAGCGACGGAAACATCTTGGAGGAGACGGTTACCGAGGGTATTCCGTTGCCATGGGGTATGATGACCGCTTTTTTTGCGTACTTCGTTCTCGTAGTGGATAGGAATCCGGAGAACCGATGGGCGCTCCGCGGTCTCCGGACTGCCCCCAGAGGTGTCCGACTGCGGCCACATAAGCGACGTCTGGGTCGGTGGGATGGGTCACGACGCGCCCGATCGCGTGCGTGTCTTCGAGGCCAAGGTGCTCGAACGTCTCCCCGCCGTCTAAGGAGCGGAACACCCCGTCGCCCCACGCCACGCTGTTACGGTTGTTTGCTTCTCCGGTGCCAACTCACACGATGTCGGGGTTGGGCTGGAAGACGGCAATGTCCCCAATCGAAGCTGCCGAGTAGTCGTCGAAGATCGGATCCCAACCGGAGCCCGCACTCTCCGATTTCCACACGCCGCCGGACGCAGTCGCCATGTACACCGTGGTGAAGTCGGTGTCGAAGCTCTCTATGTCCACGATCCGGCCGCCCATGTTGGCCGGTCCGATGTTGCGCCACTGGAACGGCTCCAGGACTTGCTCCGTCGTGGCCTGTGCCGCAAGCGGGACGGACATGACAAAAACGGCGAAGAGCGAGGCGAGAGCGTAGCTCACGAGCGCGTCACCTGATGAGAGCCGCCAACGCCTCGCTCGTGAGCAGTTGGCCCTTCGTCACAACCGCATGCACCGTCCGGGTGTTGTGGATGTCTTCCAGGGGATTGGCGTTCAGAAGTACGAGGTCTGCGAGCCGTCCGACGTCGACCGTGCCCATCTCGTTTTCCAGCCCGAAGAACTCCGCAGGGCGGAGCGTCGCGGAACGGAGAGCTTCGATCGGTGAGAGGCCAGCTCTGACGAGCATCTCGAGCTCATTGTGAAGGCTGTAGCCCGGAACGGCGAAGCCGATCGGGGTGTCGGTGCCGGCCCCGATGGGGACGCCAGCCTCGTGCATCTGACCGATGAGGGAGAGGCTCCATTCCGGGAATGTCATATCCGTCGTAGCGGTCCGTTGCTCGCGCTCGGTCGACATCTGAGCCCACGGTGCAGCGGCGGCTTCGGGTAGACGACTCAATGCGTCAGCCCAGTCGTCCCGGGCGAACGGGGGCGCGAGACTCATCGAGTTCAGACGGAGCGTGGGGACCTGAATCGTCGTCGCCATCGCGGCGATCACCGCCGCGCATTCCGCCGCGTCGTACGCCTCGATCGCGGGCAGGCGCTGCGAGTTGTGGAGGTGGGACCGCAGTGATGCGCCTGGGACAGCATCGGTGTTCTGCAGGATCGCGCGGCGCTGCTCCAGGAGTGCGGCGGGTTCCTCGGCGCAGTCCATCTCGATGTTGCGTAGATGTTCGAGCGAGTTCACTCGTGGTCCGACGTTGCGGGCCCGCATTGAAAGCGGCACGTGGCCGTCCATGGGCAGGCCATGCTCGTTCGCTGCTGAAACGAGCGCCTCGAATACTTCCGGCGAGATCATCTCGTAGATCTTCACAAAGTCCACGCCCGCCTCGGCGAGCATCGCGACATTTTCTCGGGCGGTCTCGACGTCGGGATTGCCGATCCCGAGTTCGGGTCGGTTCACGCCGTCATAGACCACGTACTCACCGTCGAGAAGCGGTCCCGCGAAGAAGACGCGAGGTGCGATTGCCCCCTCGGCTTCGAGTCGGTCGACGACCGGCTTCAGGAGAGCGAGTGGCCCGCCTGTGTCGCGTACGCTCGTGATCCCGTAGCTGAGGAAGAGCCCTGCCATCGCGTCGGTGAACGCATCGTCGTAGGTGAGGTGAACGTGGAAGTCCCACAAGCCGGGTATGAGATACTTACCCGTCCCGTCCACGACCTGCTCTGCGTTTACTGGACTCCCAGGCTCCCCGACCGTCACGATCGTTCCGTTGTTCACGACGACGTTCTGCCCGGCGCGCACCCCGTTCACGGCGTCGATGACAGTGACGTTGGTGATGGCGAGGTCGGCTGGCGGGTCTACTGGGCTGCAGGCGGTGACCGCAGTCAGGGTGATGACAAAAGCGGAGTGTATGATTCGACGGAGCACGGGCGACCTCAATTGGAGTGTGAAGCAGGTGAAGCTAGGCGGGGCAGGCCTACATCGCGATCTCGTCAAACGCGTCTCGCACCAATCCAAGCCCTTCCATCAACTCGTCCTCCGGGTTTCCGAACCCGATCCGCAGGTATCGATCCATCCCGAAGTGATCCCCTGGAACGACCAACACAGACTTCTCAGTCCGCAATTTCTCGGCGAAGTCCGTTGAGTTAACCTGGGCGTCATACGCGGTATAACAGATCGCCCCGGCATCCGGAGGTCGATAGCTGAAGCGCCCTTCCTGGGCTGCCATCCAGTCCTCGACCAACTGAAGGTTCGCCCTCACGATTCCGCGGGTCCGCGCCATGATCCGGTCTCGCGTCTCCGGCTCGAGCGCCACGCACGCCAGAGCGTCGGACACGGATGCAACCGCGATCGTCGTGTAATCGGTGTGCCCCCACAATTTCTCGATGAGCTCGCTCGGCCCAAGGATCCATCCGAGCCTTAGGCCTGGAAGCCCGTACGCCTTCGAGAGCGAGTTCGTCACCAGCACCTTGTCGTGGCATCCCCAGAACGACCGGGTCTTCTCCACGCCTGTCTCTGCCCCCGCGTACACCTCGTCTGCCATGATCCACGCGCCATGGCGTGCAGTCATTTCGGCGATCGCATCCATAGATGCGTCCGAGAGTGCCGCGCCGGTCGGGTTGTTCGGGTTGGTGATGAGGACGAAACGTGCGCCGGCCTCGAGTGCTGCCTCCAGCGCCTCCAGGTCGGGCTGCCAATCGTTCTCCTCGACCAGATGCACCGGCATGATGCGGCCCTCGAACGAATCGATCAGGCCGGGGACCTGCCCGTAGGTGGGCAGGATGACTGCGGCCTTCTCCTCGGTTTCGAACAGGTGCCAGAAGCACGTGAAATTGGCCTCGGCACCGCCCACCGTAACAAGCACGTTGTTCTCCGTCGCGCCCTCGTACTGTGCGGCGATCTTGTGGCGTAGCTCATCGGATCCGTTCGACTGACCGTACCCGAGTCGGATGCCACCGACGCCCGCGTCTGTGCCCGCGATCTCGAGGAGTTCGTCTACGGTGAGCGGATGCACACCGCTCTCTGACAAGTTGATGCGCACGCGGTGCTCGAATGTGGACTGGTACCGCTCCATGGTGAATGGCGTGAAGCGCACGTTTTATCTCCTAGAGGAGGGCCGCCGACTGGGTCAGCCCTGTTGATTTAGCAGTGTGGGTCACAACGGCGAGAACATGCTCGGCCTCGTCCTTGCCGTAGATGTCTTTCACGAAGAAGTCCCGTCCGCCGTCGACGTAGTCGGCGTATAGGTGAGCGTACTTTATCCGGAATCGATTGCCTTCGACATCATCCCAATCGTCTTGGTCCATCGGCTGTGGCGAGGTCGGGCGCGACGCCCTGGATACGTAGGGTTAACGCTTCCATTTCGACCATCCTAGGCGAGACCCAACCGAATGCAAGCTGTTAAGATTCCCCGTATGAGAAACGTGCTGCTCGTGATCCTAGATGGCTGGGGCCACTCTGACTTCGGCGATCCACCAAACCACGCGAATGCGGTTGAACTCGCTGATGTGCCTCGGTTCCGGAGACTGTTCGAGGAATTCCCTCGCACGCGGCTCGCGTGTTCGGGCCAGGACGTTGGTCTTCCGGACGGTCAGATGGGGAATTCTGAGGTCGGGCATCTCAACCTCGGGGCCGGGCGGATCGTGTATCAGGCCATCGCGCGTGTAGACGGGGCGGTGGAAGACGGATCGTTCGCGGACCGTCTGGAGCTCGATTCTTTGGTGGCTGGGCTGCGAGAACGGGGCGGCACGCTACACGTGACGGGCCTCGTTTCGGATGGCGGCGTCCACAGTCACCTCCGGCACTTTCAGGCCCTCATGGACTTACTCCCTGAGGACCTTCCCGTCCGCCTTCACTGCATCACAGACGGGCGTGACACGTCTCCGACGGGTGGCTCAGGGTTTGTGGGTGCGCTCGAGGATTTGTGTGCCCAGAGTGAGTCATGGGCCATTGCCTCGGTGATCGGGCGCTACTGGATTATGGACCGGGACAAACGCTGGGAACGGACAAAGCGTGGGTACGATCTGATCGTGAACGGTGTCGCCGAGACTTGGGCTGATTCAGTCGAGGTTCTGAACTCGAATTATGAAGCCGGGGTCACGGACGAGTTCATTGAGCCCACCGGCATCCGGGGCGTGGGAGAAGATGGCGTCAGTGCCCAGGACACGGTCCTGCTTCTCAACTTCAGATCGGATCGCATGCGGCAGTTCGCGTCAGCGCTGAGTGTTTCCGACTTCGACGGATTCGCCCGGGGCGGTTCGATGCCCGCACAGGTCGTCACCCTCACGGAGTACATGGCGGGACTGCCGGTTCAGGTCGTGTTCCCACCCCTGCCCATCGAAGCCTGCTTGGCGGAAGTGCTTTCGGAGGCCGGCAAGAAGCAACTCAAGGTCGCGGAGACTGAGAAGTATGCGCACGTGACCTACTTCTTCAATGGCGGTGAAGAGATTCCGTACACCGGCGAAGACCGAGACCTGGTCCCTTCGCCGAAGGTCGCTACGTACGACCTCCAGCCCGAGATGAGTGCAGCGGGTGTCAGTGCAGCCGTTGCCCGAGGCATGAACAGCGATGACTACGACTTTATCCTCGTGAACTTTGCCAACCCGGATATGGTCGGTCACACCGGTTCGATCCCGGCGGCATCACAAGCGGTAGAGGCGGTGGACGAGCTGCTCGGGGGGCTGGTTGACCTCGTTCATGACAAGCCCGAATGGGTGGCGCTCGTAACGGCGGATCATGGCAACTGCGAGAAGATGCTGACAGAGGACGGAGCAGTGCACACGGCTCACACAACCGAGCCGGTAGACTTCATTGTCGTGGACCCACGAGATCCCAGGCGTGCTGTTCGCGCACAGGGGCGCCTTGCTGACGTCGCACCGACGGTGCTCGCCTTGATGGGAGTCCCACAACCGATCCAAATGACCGGCTCCAGCTTGGTCTCTGACGCGGAATCTGTATGAGCGTGATTGAACTCGAATCCCTCCTGGGACAAGCACTCATCTATGCGGACGACGGGGATTGGCAGTCGGCGATGGAGTTCCTCCGGCGCCATCTCGAGGACTTCGAACAAGAGCCGGCGGTGCACTGCGCCTTGGGTGTGGCCGAGCGCGAGCTGGGTCACGAGGGCATCGCGTATGAGCTCTTCAAGAAGACACTCTCCCTAGAGCCGGACGATCCCTATGTGATGGCTACCGCAGGGAACGGCATCGCGGCCTTCGATGATCCGGATGCGATGGATGCGCTCAAGAATGCCGCGCTGCTGGCTCCCGACGTGCCAGTTACCCGCCTGCTCTATGGGGCCTATTTGGCGCGAGAGGGCTTTCACGAATGGGCTATCGAGCAGCTGGCGGCCGCGTGGGTCCTTGATGCGGAAGATCCCCAGATCGCGTATGAACTGGGCGTGGCGCATGCTCTTTCCGGTGCAGTGGAAGCTGCGGTGGACGCATTGTCCGACTCGGTCCGACTCGATCCGGAGGACGGATGGACTCGCCTCGTGTTCGGCCTCTTGTTGCTGGAGGACGGACAGCCCGCGGAGGCGTCGGGGGAACTCACCGAGGGGGCACGCTTGCTGCCCGAGGACGTTGAGGCGCAGTTATTGGCCGCTCTGGCAGCAGCAGCAACCGGAGAAGAAGGAACTGCGTACGAGATGGTGGAGCGGGCTCGCATGCGGGCGGCAGAGGGTGACCTCGCGCTCGTGGCTTCGGTAGAAGAGCACGTGGATTCCGGAAGTGAGGCTTCCGAGGCACTTCTGAAGGAAGACCTCGCGCCGGACTCGCTTCGCGCCCGATTACAGGAACGTCCCTGACGTTCCAACTGTCCTCCGCCCGCGATGGTCGGAGCGATCCAACTCGATCCTAAGGAGCCTGGTGTGAGCCGACTTACCATCCCCATAGAGCGGCACAGGTTGGACAACGGACTGAAGGTCGTCCTTTCTCAGGACCGGACCGTGCCGGTTGTCGCCGTAAACCTCTGGTACGGCGTGGGCTCCCGGAACGAGACCGAGGGCAAGACCGGATTCGCTCACTTGTTCGAGCACATGATGTTTCAAGGCTCGCAGCACGTTTCAAAGAACGGGCACTTCGAGATGGTCGAGCGCGCCGGTGGTTCGCTGAATGGCAGCACGTGGTTCGACCGGACGAACTACTACGAGACGCTCCCGTCCCACGAACTGGAACTCGCCCTCTGGCTCGAGTCGGACCGGTTGGGCTTCATGCTTCCCGCGATGGATCAGGACAAGCTCGACAATCAGAAGGACGTGGTGAAGAACGAGAAGCGTCAGCGCTACGACAATCAGCCCTACGGGGACTGGGATGAGCGGCTGCAGGCGTTGGTCTACCCGAAGGGGCACCCCTATCACCATCCGGTGATCGGATCCATGGAGGACATCGACGCGGCTACGCTCGAAGACGTCGCCTCCTTCTTCGAGACCTTCTACTTGCCCAACAATGCTGTCATCACCTTAGCTGGTGACTTTGACAGCGGGGAAGCACTTGGCCTCATCAATCAGTATTTCGCGGACATCCCGCGAGGTGCGGACGTACCCCCGCTCGCGAAAGACCCCACTGTGGCGCCGCTCATTGGGGAGACAGTTCGCCAGATCGTGGTGAGTGATGTGCCTCTCCCGCGCGTCATCATGGCGTTCCGGATCCCGCCCTTTTCTTCGGATGACTTCGCCGTTGCCGAGGTCGCCCAGGCGCTACTCGGCCAGGGCAGGGCTGCCCGGTTGTACCGGCGTCTGGTTCGTGAGCGCAGAGTCGCTAAGAGCGTGGTGTCCTATGCGTTCCCGCTCTTGTCGGGAGCTTCGATGCTACTCGTGTGGGCCACGGGGTATCCCGGCATGGAGCATCAGGCCCTTGAGGCCGCGATCGCGGAGGAAGTCGAGGACCTCAGAAATGCTGAGACCGCCGAGGTCGAGCGGGCGATCGCACTGACCGAGACAGACTTGGTTCGGGCGCTAGAGCGCGTCTCGGAACGTGCGGACTTGTTGTCAGCGTTCGAGTTGCACTTCGATGACCCTGATCGCGTGAATCGAGAATTGGATCGTCTTAGGGCCGTGTCTGTTGATCAGATCCGTGCCTTTGCCGATTCACATCTGGGTCCGGATAATCGGGCCGTTTTGATCTATGACCCGAAGGAGTCGTCATGAGCCCCCTGGATAGAACGCTCCAGCCAGCCAGCGGTGCGATCCGGCATTTCGACTTCCCGGAAGTCGAGCGCCGGCCGCTCAGTCAGGGGTTGGATCTGAGGGTCGCCCGGCTCTCCCGGTTACCGATGGTCAGCGTGAACCTCTTCTTTCGTGCCGGCGAGGCCGGACTATCTGACGAGTGGGCGGGGCTTGCTGTCCTGACAGGCGACGCACTAGAGGGTGGCACGAAGCGCCGCAGTGGGTCTGCGTTGGCTGAGGCGCTAGAGAGCATCGGTGCACGAACCGGGGTCACCACGGGGTGGGAGGGGACCAGCGTCGCGTTGTCCTGCCTCGCGGACCGTCTCGAGGAGGCCATGCCGCTTCTGATCGAGACGATGCGCGAGCCTGACTTTCCGGAAGACGAAGTCGATCGGGTCCGGGAGCAGCAGCTGGCCGCCCTTCGCCAACGGAAGATGGATCCGGGTGCCCTGGCCTCGGACGAAGCGACTCGCCGTTACTTCGCCGCCGGCCAGCCCTATGCGCGTGGTCAGGGAGGGACTGAGGAATCGGTGGGTGCGGCCACCACCGATGCGATGAGAGGTTACGTCGAATCGAACTACCGACCCGAGGGTGGCGGGCTCGTCGTAGTCGGCGACCTCGATCCCGATGAGGTAGAGGTCCTTGCCGAGCGTTATCTCAGCGAATGGAGAGGAGCGCCGCCTGCGGTCGTGGACTTCGACCCACGGCCTCCGAAGCAGGAGCGCGCCATTTTTGTCGTGGACCGGCCCGGCTCGGTCCAGTCTGAGATTCGGGTCGGCCATGTTGGGGCGTCACGGTCCACTCCGGACTACTTCGCGCTCTCGATCGGGAACATGCTGCTGGGGGGGACGTTCACGAGTCGGCTGAATCTCAACCTGCGCGAGAAGAACGGATTCACGTATGGGGTTCGGTCCAGCTTCGGATTCCGATCGCGGCCGGGTCCGTTCCAAGTCTCCACGGCCGTAGGGTCCGAGGTCACTGCTGATGCCGTCAGGGAGACCCTCTTCGAGATGCAGCATCTCGTGGAAGGGGGCGCGACGGAAGACGAGGTCGCAGCGGCCCGAGACTATTCGGCCGGGATCTTCGGCCTCCAACTCGAGACGGCCGGGCAGATCGGCTCGCGCCTGTCACAGATCTTGATGCATGGGTTGGATGACGATTACTACCACCGCTATCGCGACAACGTGCGAGGCGTGACGACGGAGCAGGTTTCTGCCGCGGTCCGCGCGCATATGCGCCCTGACGAAGTTCAGATCGTCGTCGTTGGCGATGCGGAGGCAGTCGTGGGCCCGCTCCAAGAGTTGGGTGTCGGCTCCGTAACCGTCGTCTAGCTGCACATTTTTTTGGGAGACGTTGATGTCCATTGAGGATTCCGGCACCCGTGTCGGCATGATCGAGAGCAGGGTCGTTCACGAGGGTCCCCGGCTCAGGGTAAGCATGGATCGGGTGCGCTTTCCGGATGCCTCTGAGGGTGAGTTGGAGATGATCCGACACCCGGGGGCGGCTGCCATCTTGCCCATTCTGGACTCGGTGGAGGATAAGGACCCCGAGGTCGTACTGATTCGGCAATACCGGTATGCAACCGACGGATACATCTACGAGGTCCCCGCCGGCGTCCCAGACTACAAGGGGGAGCCTTGGGAAGCGTGTGCACACCGAGAACTCGAAGAAGAGACCGGATACCGAGCGGGCACGCTCATCCCTCTCACGCCCATCTACACCACGCCGGGCTTTACCGATGAGATCATCCACCTCTACGCGGCAACCAATTTGACCGCAGGTGAAGTCAACCTAGACGTGGACGAGTTCGTCGAGGTGTGCCGGTTCCGCTTCTCAGAAGTCCTGGAAATGGTACGCACCAATGAGATCGTCGACTGCAAGAGCATCGCTACGATCCTGTATGCGGCGCAGTTCGTAATCGGGAAGCCTCAGACGGCGTAGGCTAAAGAGGCCCCAGGCGGGCGTGTCACCTTTCCGCCGAACGATGCGTCACAAGAAGTGGACGGAGGGGAGCCGAGGCCTGACAAACCACGCGGTTTCAGGTCTGGCATGGTGCCTGCACCATAGGGCACGGTGCGGGTTGCGTTCCTGCCAGTGTGGCGGGACAACGGCGAACGTGGAGGCGGATGTGGCCAGGGCAAAAAAGAAGAAAGTCATCGAGATTCGTCGGGGAACGGGCGAGGCACGCGAACATCGACTGATGCTCCGGGACCTCTCGGACTCTGACGTCGTGCAAGCTTCGCTAGACGGTGACGCGCGGGCGTTCGGGGAACTCACTCGGCGCTACGATCAGCGCCTTCTGAATTTCGTCTACCGGACGATTGGTGATCGCGAACGCGGTCAGGACCTGGTCCAAGAGACGTTCGTCAGGGTTTACCGACATCTCCATCGCTTCGAGCAGGCCAAGAAGTTCTCGACATGGATCTATACCATCGCGAGCAACCTGGCCAAGAACGAGCTGCGGAATCGGTCGCGGAATCCTCTGGTACTGTTTCAGACCATCAAAAAGAACTGGGACGCCGACCACCGGCCGCTGGAATGGGAAGACACGCAGTACAAGCCGGATGATCTGTATCGCAAGCGGCATCTCCGTGCGAAGGTCGAGGAAGCGGTGAAACAGCTTCCCGAGCATCACCGCATCGTGTTCGTGCTGCGTGAGATGGAAGGCAAGACGTACGAAGAAATCGCGGATATCACCGGGTGCAACTTGGGCACGGTGAAGAGTCGGCTGAACCGGGCACGCAACAACTTTGCACAGATTGTCGCCCCAATGATCGACTGAGTTGGCGTCGCCCCGAAGCGCTGGGGGAGAGGGATGGGTGGAGGCCCCGCCGGGTACGCTCGGCGGGGCCTACGTGTATGCATGGAACCCGCCTGCTCTGTCCGAAGTATGAAGTCCCATGAACTGCTCTAGGTATGTAGCTGACTTTTCCATTTTTCTCGACGGGAATGCGCCCGAGGACGAGCTTCGAGATTTCGAAGCTCACCTCGCCGAGTGCGATGCGTGTCGTCGGTATCGTCAGGTTGTCGAGCAGGGCTCAGAGGTACTGAGGGCTCTTCCAGGGCCCGAACTGACTGAAGATTTCGGTCCGCGGCTGCAACACCGCTTGTACCATGTGGACGACTCCTTGGCACTCGCGCACGGTGCATCGGCTGCGCCCGCGATGACGGTTGTGGGGATGGCACTTCTTCTCACCGCGATCGCCTGGTCGCCCACACTGTGGCCGAATGCCCCGCAGATCGCTTTGGAGCCCATTGTCGTGGACCAGGCGCCGCGTCGTACGTCACGCACGTTGCCTGTTCGTCCCGCCATGGCGATGCCTGGTGCGTTCCCTCAGCGTCCACGTGAGCCGCTCCGGGACTTGGAGGGCGGGCTGTGGGACGATGCCCAGGCGCTCATGTACGAGTATTCACCGCTCTCCCAGCGGTATCGCCAACGGGCGTCGGTTCGCCGCACCGGCCTGGATCGAGACCGTTAGCCACTCATGGGCGGCTGGGAGTTTCGCTTGAAACCGGAACCCCCGACATTCTTCGTGTGACCGACTCCGTACTTCCCTCCGCTCTCGCCCGCGCTCGCGGCGGCGCGTTCTACCTGCATGGTGACGACCTCTTCCGAAAAGAGGCAGCCGTGCGGGCGTTGATCGCCAATCATCTGGACCCCGCGACCAAGGACTTCAACCTCGATCCGCTCCGAGGGACTGATGTCGATGCGGAGACGCTGGCGTCCGTGCTGGCGACGCCTCCGATGATGGCCGAGTGGCGCTGTGTCGTGCTACGGGAAGTCGAGGGACTCGCTTCTGGGAAGCACGCGCGAGAGGCCTTGATGAAGGTGGTCGCCTCCCCTCCGCCCGGGCTCGCTCTCATCATGAGCGGGACCGTCCCCCAGGGTTCCCGCGCGAAGTTTTACAAGGAGCTGGCAAAAACAGCCCAGTCCTTGGAATTCCCGGAGTTCAGTGAAGCGGATGTTCCAGGGTGGATTATGGACCGCGCGCGGGAGGTGCATTCCGTCGAGTTCGAGATTGCTGCCGCGCAAGCACTGGGAGCTGCCATAGGCACCAACTTGGGCGTCCTCTCTCAGGAACTGGAGAAGTTGGCAGGATTCGTAGGTGACGCTGCGGTCGTTACAGTCGCCGACGTGGAGGCCGCGGGGACGAAGCTCCCCACTCAGGACCGATGGCGTTGGTTCGACATGGTAGGAGATCGAAAATTCAGGGACGCCGTCGAAGGCCTTGGGATCCTTATGGGGCAGGGGGAGTCGGGCGTTAGCCTGGTCATTGGTCTCAGCACGCAGTTCCTGCGTCTCGGAGTGGCTTCCGAAGGGGGTTCGCGCGAGCTAGAAGGTGTCCTGCCACCCCACCAGAAGTGGCTCGCGAAGAGGATCGGGTCTCAGGCCAAGCGATGGCCGCGGCGTGAGCTGGAAGCAGCGCTGGATGGGCTTCTTCGGGCGGATCGGCTTCTGAAGGCGAGCCCTCACACAGACCATCACTTCGTAGAGGAGTGGCTTCTCGCCCTCATGGCCCGAGCCGAATTGGCATGAGACACCACGTCTATCGCACGCTGTTCTTGGCAGTGGTGCTCGTCACCCTCCCTATCTCCGTTCGAGGCCAGACGGAGCTAGATGAGGTCGAGCAGCTCGTAGCAGCGGGTCGCGCCGATGAGGCCCGAGACATGTTGATTGAGTGGTGGGAGGTCGAGAGAGACGATGCGTCCCGGATCGACCTTCAACGTGGTCTGTGGCTGCGTGGTTGCCTTACCGTGGAGCCGAATCAAGCCTCCCGAGATTTCAGGCGCCTGGTCGTCGAATATCCAGGTGGTGCGTATACGGACGCCGCACTCTTCCGGCTCACTCAGGGAGCGCACGCCGCGGGGGACGAAGAGCGTGCCCGCGGCTACATGGCTTCGCTGGTCCGGGACTTTCCGAACTCGGTCGTACGTCGTGAGGCCGAGGCGTGGCTGGTCGGGGCGGGCCCACCGCCGGCTCCTGCGACACGCGGCGAAACGAGGGCCATTAAGGCTGAAGTGGCGGCGGGCGCCGAAGCTCGGGCGACTCAGCCCCCCGTGGAAGAAGTCGAAAGAGATACCGTTCAGGCGTCCCCGGAGCGTCCGACACGAGTGGACCCTCCGAAGACTACGGGCCGATATTCTGTGCAACTGGGAGCCTTTTCGGGTGTCGAGCGCGCAGAGAGTCTCCGGCAGCGCGCCAAGGACACCGGATTGGATGTCCGGATTGTTAAGGTGCGGGGTAGTCGCTTGCTCCACGTGCGTGTTGGTAGATTTGACTCGTCGGGAGAAGCCAGTGTCTTTTTTCGAAGCTTGACTGATCTAGGATTTACTGCGGCGGTCGTTCGTGACGCCGACAAAGAGGAGTTCGCACGTTAAATGAGCCGACGACGCCGGCGCGAGAAATGGAACGTTCTCCTTGCCGAGGACAACGATGACCACGCCCTACTTATCCAGATGGCGCTTGAAAGAGCGAGCCTCATTCCCGTTGAGGTCCACAGGGCCCGCAACGGTGATGAGGCGATCATCATGGTTGAGGATATCGTCCCGGATCTCATTCTCCTCGATCTCAAGATGCCCGGTCGTAACGGACATGAAGTTCTGGAGGCCATCAAGGGTGACGATGAGTTTCGGAAGATCCCGGTCGCCGTGCTCACGTCCTCAGATCGGGACGAGGACATGGCGCAGAGTTATGGGCTCGGCGGGAACCACTTCATCACGAAACCGGAGAATCCGGCGGAGCTTGAGCAGCGGTTCCGCTCGCTCCTGAAGAACGTGGAAGAGCTTTCATCGATTCGTCGCGGCAGTGGTGACCTCGAAGCGACCGCAGCCAGTGCGATCAACGCGGGCAGTAGGGTCGTCCGGAAGTTCTTCCTTTGGGTCGCGCTCGCGGCTGTAGTGGTCTTCTTGGCGGTCTTCGCGTACTCGCTCGGCGTCATCTAGAAGGCATCGTTTTATCTGACTCGGCAGTAGGTGCGAGGCAGGGCGATCCGCTAGGGATGTGACCCTATGGGTTGAGCCGAACGCTCGCCTGTCTACCTTGTCGGATGGCCGGCGACGACACACCGATGATGCAACAGTGGCGGGACGCGAAATCTCGTCACCGTGACTCCCTTCTCTTCTTCCGTGTGGGCGACTTTTACGAGCTCTTCCACGGCGATGCGGAGGAGGGTGCCCGTCTTCTTGGGTTGACGCTCACTTCGCGTAATAACGGCGCGGCGGCTCGGGTTCCGCTGGCAGGAGTTCCGGCCAAGGCGCTCGACGACTATCTGGCGCGCCTGGTCCGGCTTGGGAAACGAGTCGCGATTTGCGACCAGGTCGAAGACCCAGCTCTCGCGAAGGGAGTCGTAAAACGTGAGGTGACGGAGACGGTCACGCCGGGCACGGTTCTGGCAGACAGCCTCCTGACCGCCCGTCGCAATAATTATTTGGTTTCCATCGTGCGCGGCCCAGGCGAGTCGTTCGCCCTCTGCGCGCTCGACGTTTCCACGGGGGAGATCAGCGCCCAAGCCGTGCCAGCGAGTGAGTTGCGCGCTGAGCTAGGTCGACTCGAGCCCTCGGAGCTCTTGTTCCCACGCTCCCTTGAGGACGCGCCGGACCTGGGGGGAATCGCTCCGGATAGTGTCATCCCGCGGACGTACCGGGACGACTGGATGTTCGAACTGGACATTTCAGAGGACGCACTGCTCAGGGCGTACTCTCTCCAAGCCCTGGACGGCCTCGGCGTTCAGGCGAGTGACACAGCGTTGGTCCGAGCCGCGGGATCGTTGGTCCAGTATCTGAGTGAGATCCGCCCGGCGGGTGTGACTCATCTAAAACCGCTGCGCCTCCGTCGCCCCGGCCGGATCATGCTTCTGGACGAGATGACGCGGAGAAATCTCGAGCTGATCGAACCGCTGCGGACGGGCGAGGAAGGTGGGACGCTCTTGGACGTCTTGGACCGGACGGTCACCGCTATGGGTGGACGTCGGCTGCGTCGGTGGATCCTCGAGCCCCTGGTCATTGCTGAGGAGATTTGGCCTCGGCAAGAAGCCGTACGAGAGCTCGTCGAGCGGGCGGACACGCGTGAGGGCGTGCGTGACGCGTTAGCCGGGGTAACGGATCTGGAGCGGTTGGCTGGGAAGATCGGGACGGGACGGGTGACTCCGCGTGACCTGCTCGGGTTACGTCGCTCTCTCACCAAGCTTCCTGCGGTCCGCCAGGCCGGGGCCGATCTCGCGTCTGATCTGGTCCGGAGCCTGACGGATGACCTGGACTGCATGGAAGATGTGCTCGAGACCCTGGACCGAGCGATTGCAGACGATGCCCCGGCCACCTTGTCGGAAGGGGGAGTAATCCAGAGTGGGTGGTCCGAGGAGCTGGACGATCTCCGCTCGGTGCGGGACGGCGCGCGCGACTTCATCGCGAGCCTCCAGACCCGGGAGCGGGAACGGACGGGCGTCACGTCGCTTAAGGTCGGGTTCAACAGAGTGTTCGGGTACTACCTCGAGGTCACCAAGGCGAACGTCGATAAGGTCCCGGACGACTTCGTTCGTAAGCAGACGCTGACTAATGCCGAGCGCTACTTCACGCCCGAACTCAAGGAGTGGGAAGAGAAGGTGTTTGGTGCGGAGGACCGTATCGCACAGCTCGAGAGTGAGTTGTTCGCGGATATCCGTTCAGGGGTATCCGGCGAGGTGACTCGGCTGCAGGACGGCGCGGGTCGAATCGCCGACTTTGATGTGCTTGCCACCTTCGCGGAAGTGGCTGTCGCGCAGGGGTATGTACGTCCCGAGGTCCATACTGGCTTCGACATGGAAGTGCTGGGCTCTCGTCACCCTGTGGTTGAGACGATGATGCCGCGTGAGGAGTTCATCCCCAACGATCTCGTCTTGAACGATGACGGGTGGATCGTAGTGCTGACCGGGCCGAACATGGCCGGTAAGAGTACGGTGCTGCGCCAGATCGGCCTGATCCAGCTCTTAGCGCAGATCGGTTCA
>Ga0302127_10001082_pt1 | contig 15850 bp, 20 predicted proteins | sample CB4_SCM_MG_FD_204452 | JGI IMG/M metagenome (GOLD analysis project Ga0302127, IMG submission 204452) | Marine microbial communities from Western Arctic Ocean, Canada - CB4_SCM | ecosystem: Environmental > Aquatic > Marine > Oceanic | place: Canada: Western Arctic Ocean | collected 2017-09-24
ATTTCGGATTCTAGATTTTGAATTTTAAATTAATAGTAATTTCTTCAAAATTTAGAATTTATCTATTTGTTTAAATGGTGGGCGATGAGAGATTCGAACTCCCGACCCCCTCGGTGTAAACGAGGTGCTCTAACCAGCTGAGCTAATCGCCCCTAAACAAATAGAAGGTATTTTCTAGTATATATGGGCTTAATTATCAAGTAGAAAATGTTGCTATTCAATGATAGAGAATTGTAGGTAGCATACTGGAGTTGTGGTAAGCAATGTGTAAACACCGCTTGCAGAAGAACATCCGGAAGTTAGGCCGTATATAGAGCCAGTGATTGAGTTTCCATCATCCGCTTTTTGATCAATATGATATGCCTGTCTTGTGGTTAAGGTTGTACCATCGCAAGCAACGCTAATCCCACCTAACATAAGGCCATTCCTGCTACTTAAATAATTAAAGTTAAAGCACGTGTCAGAATATGGGCTTTTAGCCACGTTGATTCCAATGGTTGAGCTGCTGCCAAGGCCGGTATAAGATTCTTTTATGACGTCAGCTAGGCTAAGATGTTGCCAAGCACGATAAGATTCATAAGAGACATCTCCAATTGTTTCTATATTTCCATCACCATCACCATTACAGGTATTTCCTGATTCGTCAGTACAAGCACTCCAATAGCTAGCCGCATCTATCATATCCCCTGGTAGCGTTTTATAAGTAAGTCTGAAGGTAGCAATAGCTGTGCGATAGTTTTCTGCTTGTCTGACTACTCCTCTCTGCTTGCTTTGATCTAGTAATTTTTGGGTTGCAGATACGCCTGCAACTAATATTCCAATTATAGTAATAACTATGGCAAGTTCTATTAAAGAGAAGGCTTTGTTATTCTTCATTGCGCAGATTGTAAATTTATAATGTTGTTATTATTGATATGTTTCTCAATAAAGTCAGTAATTTTATCTTTTATTTGATTGCGAGATTCTGCAAAAATTTCAGAAGTGTCAAAAGCATGGATATCGCTTGGGTCAGAAATAGGCCAATGTAATGTTTGAGCTTGGGTAGCCATAAAAGGGCATACCTCACTTTGACATAGGGTTATAATAAAGTCGGCTCCGTTTAGAATGTCGATGGGTAAATCTGCAATAGAAGTAATAGTTTGTTTAGATATATCTATGCCTATCTCAGACATCGTTTTTATTGCATCTGGGGAGATGTTTTTTTTTGGATGGGAACCTGCGCTATATATTTCATGATTTGCTCCCAGTAGTTTTTTAGCAAAGCCTACAGCCATTTGGCCTCTAGCTATATTATGCATGCATAAGAATACTATTTTAGCCATGATTGTCCTCCTTGTTTATTTGGAATCAGGATTAATTTCTCTAATTTCTTTCTCAATGCCGTCTTGATAATGATAGGTTTTAATCTTGGGATTTTTGCTTTTTCCGAGCAATTTGTAAAGGATAGATTTAACTACAAATAGACCAGTAAAGAATAGTGCTATAGTTAGAATGAAGCTAAAAATTATGGTAATGAAATATAGAATAGCAACAGTCGTCAAGACGAAGTAAATCTTCCTGGACAGAGACATATTTAAAAAAATGGTTTTAACTAATTGAAACATCTTTTACGGCCTTTGAAAATAGTTTAAAAAAATTATCAGTAGTAGCCTCTGCTAACTCATTATAAGGGATTTTTAAAAATTCAGCAAGATATTCGGCGGTATATTTCGTGTAGGCAGGTTCATTGGGCTTACCTCTTTTGGGGATGGGCGCAAGATAAGGTGAATCTGTCTCTACTAATATGCGCTCTAGGGGAACTACTTTAAGAGCATCTCGCAGGCTTTCGGCATTTTTAAAGGTAACAATTCCTGATACAGAAATATAAAGTCCCAACTTTAAAACTTCTTCAGCAAATTTTTTGCTGGCTGTAAAGCAATGAATTAGAGCAGGGTAGCTTTTCTCTGCTTGAGTTCTCTGTAAGATCTCCAAAGTGTCATCATCTGCATCTCTGGTGTGAATAATGATTGGTAGTCCAGTTTCTTGAGAGGCTTTGATATGTTCTAAGAAACTTTCTTGCTGCAGATCTTTAGGAGAGTCTTCGTAATAATAGTCTAAACCTGTTTCGCCAATGCCTATTACTTTATCTCTTTTTGCTAACTCAATTATCTCTTCTGCTTTGTAAAGTTTTTCACTTGATACATTATTGGGATGTATGCCTACTGAACAAAAAATATTTTTGTGATCATTTGCAATTTTATAGACTTTTTCAAATTCACTAATCTTAGTGCAGATAGTCTGTAGGTATTTTACTCCGGCATCATTTGCATTTTGAATTTTTTCCTTTAACTCTAGGTGAAGCTCAGGAAAGTCAAGGTGGCAATGGCTATCGACTATAATCATATAACAAATTTTAATTACTCATAATATAGATATTTTTGTGTCAGAATCAACCCTAATAGCAGTAATATTTTTTATCTCTTTCTTTTGTGAGAGTGTTTTTGGTTTTGGCGGATTGCTTATTGCATTTGCCGTGTTGAGTTTTTTTGTTGAGATCAAAGAGATTATTCCAATTGCAATTTATGTCGGAATATTTGCAAGTATTTGTGTGCTTTATACTGATCGCAAATCAATTGATTGGCAACTTCTTCTAAAGCGCATTTTTCCATTTGCCTTGCTAGGAACGATAGTTGGCGCCACACTTTTTAGTTATTTGAGTAATGCAATTTTACTTAAGGTATTTGCAATGTTTTTGATTGTAATAGCTATTAAATCTCTAGTTTTTCAGAAGTTATCTTTTATGAAATATCTTAAAAGGCCATTGCTCTTTGGTGGTGGTGTAATGCACGGTATCTATGGGATAGGAGGGCCATTTACTTTGCTTGCGATTAAGCAGGATTTTAAGAGTAAGTCGTATTTGCGCTCTACTATGGCTGTATATTTTATACTTTTTAATTTAGTTAGAATTATACAATTTAAAATTACTGCACAATTTGCTATTGCTGATTTTTTTGCGATGTGGTGGCTTGCCGGACCGATTTTTGTTGCAGTTTTTCTAGGATATCGTATTCATTTAAGGATCTCCGAGGAGGTTTTTAAAAAAATAATTAATATTTTATTACTGCTTGCGGGCATAATTTATATTTTGAAATAGATATTTTAGGTAAAATAAATGAAAGGAGCTATAGAAGGGCAAAAAATCACTATTACTTTTCCAGATGGTAATAAGAGAGATTATGAAAGCGGAGTTACTCCTTTAGAAATCGCAGAAAGAATTAGTAATTCTTTGGCAAAAAAAACTGTAGCTGCTGAAGTAAATGGTGAGCAAATAGATACTTATATTCCCATTAATGATTCAGCGGAACTTAAGTTAATTACTTTAGATGATAAAGATGGTGCTGTTCAAGAAATCATTCGTCATGATGCTGCGCATTTAATGGCGCAAGCTGTAAAAGAGTTGTTTCCTGATGTGCAAGTAACAATAGGGCCTTCTATTGAAAATGGTTTCTATTATGATTTTGCTAAAGAAGAGCCTTTTAGGTTAGAAGACCTTGCAAAAATTGAGAAGAAAATGAAATTCATTTCTGAACAAAATCTAGAGGTAACTAGAGAGGTTTGGCAGCGAGACGATGCTGTGAAGTTTTTTGAAAAACAAGGTGAGAAATATAAAGCAGAAATTATTTCGTCTATTCCTAAAGACCAAGATATTAGTCTTTATAAGCAAGGTGAGTTTATTGATTTGTGCCGCGGCCCACATGCGCGAAGCACTAATTTTGTGAGGCATTTTAAGCTTACTAAAATCAGTGGTGCTTATTGGCGTGGTGATTCAAAGAATCAAATGCTACAAAGGATTTACGGTACAGCTTGGGCTAAAAAGGAACAGCTTGAGGAATATTTACATCGCATAGAAGAAGCGGAAAAAAGAGACCATCGTAAGCTTGGTAAAGAATTGGATTTATTTCACATTCAAGAAGAAGCAACAGGGTCTATCTTTTGGCATAGAAATGGGGCTATGCTTTATAGTCTTATTCAAGAATTTCTATCTAAGACATTGGTTAAGAATGGTTACTTTGAAGTTAGAACCCCGCTTTTAATTGATAAAGTTCTTTGGGAAAAGTCAGGCCATTGGGAAAAATTCAGAGAGAATATGTTTATTGCTGAATCGGAAGATCGTCAATTAGCTTTAAAGCCAATGAATTGTCCTGCGCATATTCAAATCTACAACCAAAGAGTAACTAGTTACCGTGACTTACCTTACCGTATGGCGGAATTTGGTTGTTGTCACCGTAATGAGCCCTCTGGGGCTTTGCATGGTTTAATGAGGGTTAGAGGCTTTGTACAAGATGATGCGCATATTTTTTGCACAGAAGATCAAATCACTGATGAAACAAAAAAGTTTTCTGACCTTTTATTAAAAATATATAAAGTATTTGGTTTTGAAAAAGTAAAAGTTAAATTTTCCGATCGTCCAGAAAAAAGATCTGGAACTGACGAAACATGGGATAAAGCTGAGGGAGCTCTTAAGGCCGCTGTTGAAGAAAGCGGGTTGGAATACGAATTAAATCCAGGTGAAGGAGCTTTTTACGGTCCTAAATTAGAATTCGTCTTAACTGACACCATTGGCCGTGATTGGCAATGTGGTACTCTGCAAGTAGACTTTGTTTTACCTGAGCGTTTAGATGCTAAATATACGGATAAGGATGGGGAAACTAAAGTTCCAGTAATGTTACATCGTGCTGTTTTGGGTTCGTTTGAAAGATTTATAGGAATTTTAATTGAGCATTATGCGGGACGTTTTCCATTTTGGTTAGCGCCAACTCAAATAGTAGTGACTACTGTAACTAATAAGTTTGATGGCTATGCTGAAGAAGTATTTAAGCAGTTAGAGCAGCTTGGAGTAAGGGCTAAGCTTGATGTTACTTCAGATAAAATTGGTTATAAAGTTCGTAAATATAGTAACCTTAAAACTCCTATGATTTTTGTGGTAGGGGAGCAGGAAGAAAAAAATAAAACTGTGCAGGTAAGGAAAATAGGGACACAAGAGCAAGAAACTCTTGAACTTAGTGAAATTCCGAATAGATTAAGTGGCATTATGAATGTTCCCTTATGCGATCCAGTGTGTTAGTATAAGAGAAATAAGATACAAAATAGGTAATAATTAAGATTATATGAATAAAAAACATAAATTTCCTCGCTCTAATAAACTAATTAAAGCAGAAAAGGTAAGGGTAGTAGACCAGAACGGTGAAATGTTAGGTGTTCTAGAAACACAAGACGCAATGGGTAAAGCAAAAGCAGTAGGACTAGATCTAGTCGAAGTATCTCCCAACGCAGAGCCTCCAGTATGTAAGATCCTTGATTTTGGGAAGTATAAATACGAATTACAAAAACGTGCTACCGAAGCTAAGAAAAAACAAAAAACAGTAGAGATTAAAGAAATCAAAATTCGTCCAAATATTGGCGATAATGATTACAATATTAAATTAAGAGCAGCGGTTAAATTTTTAGAAGCAGGTAATAAAGTTAAAGTATCTATGCGTTTTCGCGGTAGAGAAATTGCTAAGCAAGATATTGCTAGAAACTTGTTTATTAAAGTTAGAGAAGATACTGCAGAAGTTGCTAAGATTGAAGTTGAGCCCAAGATGGAAATGAGGCAACTACTAATGATCCTAGCCCCCAAGTAAATCTTTATCTAGCACCACATATATTTCAAAAGCCTTTAAAAAATGACAGCTTGTGTACTTATGTACACTGCGCTTCCATTTTTTAAGGGCTTTTAAAATATCTGCAGCACTAGCTAAAGATTTACACACTCCGCTCTGGGCTTTTGACTGCTCGTTAATCTTGCTGCGCAGATTAACATCGTGTGTTTGGCCGTTTCCACTATTATACTGAACTGTTCCGCTGTCTGGCCTCCCCTCGGGAACTCCTGAACTATCGCCCATCGGGTCACTCCGGAACTGCGCCCATCGGTTACCCTGAATCTCTCCCCACGTCATCCTGAACTTGATTCAGGATCTTCCCGCAGCTAATAACTTATCTTACTACCCACCTGGTTGTATATATATCACTAACCTGCTATACTGAATGCTTAACTTGAATGGGTAAGATTATGAGTAAGGATGTTGGTGAGGAGCAAAAGCCGGAATATTATGGGCAATTACAAGAAATTTTAGAGCATAAGTACAATATAGGAGGGCTGGGTAATTTATGTGACGTGGCCTTTTATTATGGATCAAAAATCCTTTCTAGAGGGGGCTGATTGGCCAAGTTTAACTCGAGGGCAGAAAGATAACATAAGTAATTTAAGAGAGTCTTTTTTAAACCCAGATAATTTGATTGATGAGCTTGATTATGAGGTAGATAAACCAGCTATACGAGATGGAATTATAGATATATGCACAGAAGGAAGGTTGGTAATAAAGAGAGAGCTTGAATCCTCTCCAACAATGATTGAGCGGATTAGAGACGAATATCAAAAATATATGCGGGCTGTACCCAGTGGTATAGTGTCTGTGGCAGCTGCTGCAAGGATGTATGGAAGAGATGGAAATTATAGGATGACGCCAGGAAACGGATTGGCAATTGCTCTTGCTCTATTACCGTCTTACGTATTGTATAACAATAGGATGATGTCTGTGCAAAGTGAAGATGCATCTTCCGATAATATAATTATAGAAAGCAGAAGGGGCAATATAGAGTTGGACCATGGTAATCTAGGTTGTAAAGCGGATATCGAGTCTGGGCTTATGGAAAAGCCAGAGAGATCATCTGCAAATTACTCTTGCGCTACAAGCTATGGTGTTAGACAAGGGGTGATAAAAGTCCGCAGAGTTTTATTGTCTGATATGCTAATATCAATATTGTAAATTTGTCTTATGATTAATTTAGCTTAGACTGAGAGAATATGATTAGATATATTTCTCCATGAAAGAGAGTTCCTCAAGCCCTTGGGTATTGTACGTTATAAAATGTTCGGATAATACTCTATATACAGGGATTACCACAAACCTTATTCGCCGTATTAAAGAGCATGAATTGGGCATAGGGGCCAAATACACAAAAGGAAGAGGGCCATTTAAGGTTATACACAAAGAAGAGCACAAAAATCGCAGTGCTGCCTCTAAGAGAGAGTTAGAAATAAAGAAGCTGAGAAGAACGGAGAAGCTAAAATTGTCCCCTTGAACCAAGCAACATGTACTCCGTACCCTTGAACCAAGCAACATGTACTCCGTGTACCCCTGAACCAAGCAAGTCCCCCTGAACCAAACAATATGTCATCCTGAACTTGATTCAGGATCTATCTTTGATAATTACTCAGTAAATATTTAATTTTGGATTTAAAATTTAAAGTTCTAGTATAGAATACTAATAATATTTTGTACTAGATGTTATGCATATTTCTATATTTGATCTTTTTAAAATTGGTATTGGGCCTTCAAGCTCACACACTGTCGGGCCGATGAGAGCTGCGGTGCAGTATTTAGAGAGGTTACAAGAAAACTATAAGCTAGAAGATATAGCTAGAATAAAAGTGGAGCTTTATGGTTCGCTTGCTCTAACTGGGCTTGGGCATGGGACTGATAAGGCTGTTTTGCTGGGTCTGTGCGGTTATGCGCCTGATACAGTAGATATCGATGAAGCGGAAAAGGTGTGTGAGGCGGTTAAATCTGGTGAGCAATTAAATATCTTACTACGTCATAAGATAGATTTTAATTATAGGAAAGATTTAGACCTAATCTCTAAAAAACTTCCTGAACATCCAAATGGAATGAATTTTATTAGTTATAATGCTGCAGGAGAGGAGTTTTTTGCTAAGAAGTATTTTTCAGTAGGGGGTGGTTTTTTTCTCTCAGCAAAAGAAATCTCGGAAAACCACAATAACAAAGCCAAAGAAGTTAAATATCAATTTACTAAAGCAACTAGACTTCTAGAGATCTGTAGAGAAACAGGACTTACCATTGCAGAAATAGTTGAAGCTAACGAGGCTTATTTTTATAAGCCCGAAGAAATAGAGCAGAACCTATCAGCAATATGGAAGGTTATGCAAGAATGTGTTGATAAAGGTTGTATAACAGGAGGTATTTTGCCCGGAGGTCTTGATGTAGCTAGAAGGGCTCCTAATATTTATAAGAAATTACAAGCAGAAGAAGAATCCCCAGAGCAGATTTTTGATTGGGTAAGTTTATATGCTTTAGCAGTTAATGAAGAAAATGCTGCCGGAGGAAGGGTGGTTACTGCTCCTACTAATGGAGCGGCTGGAATCATTCCTGCCGTATTACATTATTATATGAAATATCAGGCAAAAGGTGAATTAAGCATGCATGAACTTAAGAAATTCTTTTTTACCGCTGGAGCAATCGGTTTTCTTTATAAAGAAAATGCTTCAATCTCTGGAGCTGAAATGGGTTGTCAGGGTGAAGTAGGGGTTGCTTGCTCTATGGCAGCAGGAGGGCTTGCTGCTCTTAAAAAGTCTACACCAGAACAGGTGGAGGTAGCAGCAGAGATAGGCATGGAACATAATTTAGGACTTACTTGTGACCCTATTAAAGGGTTGGTTCAGATTCCGTGTATTGAAAGAAATACTATGGGAGCTATTAAGGCTATTAATGCCGCAAGGCTTGCTGCTAATAATGAAGGAACACAGAAGGTGTCTCTTGATAAGGTTATTCGTACTATGCGTCAAATTGGGCGTGACATGAAGTCTCGCTACAAAGAAACCTCCAAAGGCGGCCTAGCCATAAACATAATCGAGTGCTAATTAGGATTTTTATTCCGGCCCACCTATTCGTAAAAAGGCTCAAAAGAGACGACTCATGTACAGATGTACACTTCGCCGCCTCTTTTGAGCCTTTTTGCAAATATCTGGCACATACTAGAAATCCTCAGAAAAGCTCTAATTTTCTGAAAGGGAGGGGGCAAGGCGCTGTGTGCTTGCATTTTTTTGATTGGTTTATCTATATGACTCCGTCAGGGAGTTACACTGACTATTATCCTTAGTTGGCCTAAACTAGGTTTGCTAAGAAAGTTGTCCTGAACTAGCAAACTGTGATCCTGAACGTCCAAATTGTCATCCTGAACGTCCCAACTGTCATCCTGAACGCCACAAATTGTCATCCTGAACTTGATTCAGGATCTATGGTTGCTTTGTATTTTGATCCTAATGAATATTTATCTTAGGGCCTGTTTTAACGGGCTCTTCTTTTGACGCAGCTTCATCTTCTGGAGCTGGTTTTGAGGTTGGGGTGTTTGTTGTGGAAGATAACTCTACTTCGAAGCCGTCTTTTAAAGTGTTTAAATATTCGTTGATTACTTTAAAAGATAATTCTTTTTTAAGTTTTGGGTACATTACATCTAAAGTTGGTACTTGGGCATCACGCTTATCTATAGTTTTTACGATATGCCAACCAAATTTAGTTTTAAATGGTTGAGAAACTTTCCCAACTGCAGTGCCGAAGGCTTTAGTTTCAAATTCAGGTACCATGCTTCCAGTAGTGAAGTAACCTAAATCTCCACCTTCTTTGCCAGATAAAGTGTCTAAAGATTTTTCTTTAGCAATCTCTTCGAAAGATTGTTTGTTTATTCTAATGTTGGCTAAAATAGTGTCAGCTTCGCTTTTAGTTTTTACTAAAATATGTTTTGCTCTAACTTCTTTCTTTCCTTTAATTTCAGTCTCAAGTTCTATGCTTAACCTAGCATATTCTTCTTCGATTACAGTTCTTGTTGCTGCTTCTTCGGCCATTTTTTCAAGAAAAGCTTCTTTGATGATTTTATTGTTAGAAGACTCAATCTTTTTAGCAATAATTTCATCTTTATGAATTTTTGATTTTTTAGCATCCTTAATTAATTCTTTCTCAAGGATATATTGCTGAACTAAAGATTTTTGCTGAGCTTCTGGCAAAGCGCTTAAATCAAAATTCTCAGGTGCATTAAAAGTCTCGCTTAAGAAAGTTTGTACATCAGAGCTATAGATTTTTTTACCATTTACTTTCGCTATATATGGGCCGCTACCACTATCTTTTGTGTTAACGAAATATATAATTCCCGCAAGAACTACTATTGCAGCCAGGATAATTACAATTCTTTTATCTAATTTTCCTTTTGATTTTTTCTTAGCCATTTCCTTTATTTAATTTTGTTAATTTATTTAGCTGTTAAATACAGCCCTAATTTTTCTAGCCCCTAGTAAAGACAAGTTTTTTATTTTTGCAATCTAAATCGGACATATCGGGGTTAAAAATATAGCCTTCGGAATCGAAGAATTTAATTTTTTGCCAATTACGTATTTCGTTTTTAATAATGTAACGAGCCATTAACCCTCTAGCCTTCTTTGCGTACATCATGATGGTTTTATACGAACCATTTTTGAAGTCTTGGAAAACAGGGGTGATGATTGCTGATTTTAGCTCGTTTTCTTTTAAAGCTTTAAAATATTCATTTGAAGCAAGGTTAATAATTACTTCTTGTTCTGCATCATTGATATGTTTAGTTAGCTTTTCTTGCCAGAACCTATATAGGTTCTTTCCTGCTGGATTGTTTAGCTTAGAGCCCATCTCTAGGCGATAAGCTTGGATTAAATCGCTTGGTTTTAATAGCCCGTAAAGGCCAGATAAAATTCTTAAATTTTGATTAGCAAAATTAAGCTCTTTCTCACTAAAATCTCTGGCATTTAAACCATTATACACTTCCCCTGCAAAAGTTAGAGCCGCTGGATAAGCGTTCTCTTTGGTTTCTCCAGTTTTAAAGTTTTGATATCGTTGCTCATTTAATTCAGCAATATTATCACTGATATGCATTAGTTCTTTTAAATCATTGGCAGATTTACCCTTTAGAATTTTGATTAATTCACTAGTCTCACCCAAGAACTCTGGAAAACTAGATTTTTTAGAGTTATGCTCAGCCTTTAAATCAAGCTTTTTAGCTGGAGAAAGTAGCACTAACATGGCAAATACCGATAGATTTAATAAACAGATATTATTAAAAGAAATTGGACATAAAGGGCAAGAGAAAATTACGAATAGTAGTGTTTTAATTGTAGGTCTTGGTGGGATAGGTTCTCCATTGGTTAGATATTTAGCTTCAAGCGGTGTGGGTAATTTATGTTTAATCGATGATGATATTATCGAGCTCGATAATTTGCCTCGTCAAAATAACTATAAGGTTTCAGACATAGATAGCGCAAAAGCAGACGTTACAGCAAAATTGCTTAAGGAGCTTAATCCAGAAATAAAGCTGAAAATCATCAATAAAAGAGCAAATCAAAAGCTTCTAGAAGCTTTAATTGTAGATTATGACTTAGTTATTGATGCTAGTGATAATTTTCAAACTAAATTTTTATTAGGAGATATTTGTTATAGGCAGGGTAAAAATTACATATCTGGCTCATTTCTGGGGTTTAAAGGATATGTTGCTGTTTATAAATCAGGAATAGATGATTCTTTACCATGCTTTCGCTGTTTTCATCCAGATGATTTGGACGCAAGCACAGAGAAAGCCTGCTATAAGCAAGGGGTGTTTAGTCCGGGAGTAGGAGTAGTTGGAACTTATATGGCGGCAGAAGCGCTTAAAGAAATCGCCAAAATAGCGCAAAGTTCAGCTGGAAAAATGATGATTTTTGATTTTTTAACAAATAATCACCATATGGTAAAAATCAGCAGAAAAACGCAATGTTTTTGTACTAAATAAAGATCCAATTATCCAGCTATGCAATATGGCTAAATTAAGATTGATCCAAATATTGGCAAAATTTTCTGTAATGCTAAGAAAACCCTCATTTGTTTATATAAATTACTAGGTGTGAAACCTTGTAGCGATGTGTTAAAAATGTTACATTAAGGGTGGAGTAAATATTAGGAAATATATGTCCAGAGATGAACCGCCACAACAACCTACCTTAGCTCAGAGATTATTTAAACAATGGGTTGCGCCAGCACCAGATCGTGAAAATAAGGATACGGAAGTGGAGTTAACTAGTAGGAGGCCCAGAAACAAGCCTAAAAGTTCAGAGCAGGTAGAGTCATTTGCGGAAAGAACTTATGATTCTCAAGCTAATAAGGCGGTAAAGCAGAGATCTCATGACGCTCAAGTCAGAGATGTTGTGCGGGTAACAAATGCGAGAATAGATAGAGATAATGAGGGTAAACGTCCTGACAAAAGGGAGCCTCATATAACTGAGGCTGATGTTGATCTTTCAATGCCAAGTAGAAGAAAAGGTAAGAGTAATCCCTCTATATCAAGCGTAGCAACTACAGCTGAGTCAAGCCTATCTAGTGATAGTGGTGAGTTTGATATAAGTGAGCAGAGAGCAAAAGCAACAAGAGAACTAAATAGACCTGAGGGGAGTAGAGGTGAGCGTCCAGTTGGTCCAATATTTGATCAAGTAGGTAAAGCACCAAGCCCTCGAGGGGCTGGTAGGAGCGTAACCTCAGGGCAATCTGAGGCATTGAAAAAATTGAACGCTAAAGGACCTGAGCATATAGAGTCTATAAAAAAAGCTGCGCTAGAAAAGGTGGTGCCACAGCAGAGGGATGTGGTAGCACTTGAAGTTTATCCATTGGGTGGTCATGTTGTTCGTGATACAGCAGCGTTAAAAGCAGCTGCGGAACAAGCTGCAAAGGATGAATCTGGGGTAAAAGCGGTTAAATCACTTCAGGCTGGATTTAGGGGTAGGAGTTCACGTCGTCCTGAAGGAGTGGTAGATAAGGTGGTGCAGGAAGAGCATGCTTCTAGAAGGGAAGCAGAGTCGAAAGCTGCCGCAGCTACATTAATCACTAAGGTTGCTAAGGGGTATATAGCTAGGAAAGAGGTTGATAATAAAAAAGTAGTTGAAGGTGGTGCGGCTCAAGTTATACAAAAGGCATTTAGAGGTGTAAGTGGTAATGGGCCTGAAGAAAGTGGTGCTGCAGAGTTTTCCTCAGAATACAGGGTGACGGGGAATGGAGACAAAGAAAATGTGGCGCCTCGTAATGAGGAGGTATCAAATGGTGCTGCAACTTCAAATGTAGAAACTAAGCAACCTGTTTCAGATTTAGGTAAGGCTGTGTTAAAGGAGTTCGGGGCTGGTGGTGATAGAGTTGGTGGAGAAGCAATTGCTAGTAGTGGAGAGGCTTATGATGCTGGTAAGGTTATGGGTAATAAGATGGATCGTTTGCTTAATAAGTTTAAGGAACCGGGAGAAGGTCAGTTGAATACAGGAGAGAGGACCATTGCAGCACTTATTGTGAAAGAATATGGCGCAATTGAAGGGGTGACAATTGATGAAAATGGTAAATATAAGAGTTCTGGCGAGGAAGGTGAGGGGGTGCAAACTGAGGCAGCGTCTGACAAAAAAAACGGCTCTTAAGGAAGATTTGCAGGAATTGGCTAGTGCCTTTAAAAAAGCAGGGGTTTCGGCTGCTGATGTTGGGGGAGGCGGAGTTAAGTCGACTACTAGTGTTAATGAAGAAATGGATAAAGGGATAAAGGGAAAGAGAGGGGTATAGTTTAGGTATGGAGGTAGTGAGAGATAGATCCTGAATCAAGTTCAGGATGACCATGTGTGGGGTTTTGGGGGACAGGTAGATATTGATGGAAAAATATGTTATAGTGCCTCGGTTAATTAAATTAGGTAGGATTATGAAGAATGAAAATGAAGCAGCAGAAGAGTTTGTTAATAAGGTCTTAGAACCAGCAGCACAGCGCACTAATGCAGCGGTGATAATACAGGCAAAAGTTAGGGGAGATATAGAAAGAGAGTCGCAGGACATAAGGGGAGGATCTGCTTATAGAATTCAGGAGGCGTGGACGGATTATAAAGGTCGTAGAGATGGGGAAGTGGAGAGTGTTAACGCGGCGAGATAGGTCGTGAATCAAGTTCAGGATGACTTTGCGAGCAACCCGTCATTCCGGACTTGATCCGGAATCTATGGTGTAGGAACCCGATGTCTTTAGAACATGTCTTGGATAGAATAGAGGCCTGGTTCTTTTGAGTTTGACCATTTAGCTGCACGTAACGCTCCTTTTGCGAAGATGTTGCGGCTTACTGCTTTATGGCTAAGTTCTATTCTTTCGTTATCTTCAGCAAAGATCACTGTATGGTCTCCTATTACTGAACCACCACGTAGTGTTGCAAAGCCTATTTCATCTTTTGCTCTTGGCTCTATAATTCCTTCGCGTGATAACTGAGCTACTTTATCAAAGTCTAACCCTTTAGCTTCTGCAATTGCTTTGCCTAAAGATATAGCTGTACCTGATGGTGCATCTTTCTTGTAGCGGTGATGCATTTCTATGATTTCTGTATCAAAGTCACTATCTAATGTCTTGCAGGCTTGTTTAATAAGCGCAGTTAAAAGATTAATTCCAATGCTCATATTTGAGCTCCACAGAAAAGCGCTGTTATTTGCAAATGATTGAAATTTAGAGAATTGTTCTTCGTTAAATCCAGTAGTACCACATACATATGTTTTACCCAGCTTTGATGCAATCTCTGCTGCCTGTAAGGTTAGTTCTATGCTAGAGAAGTCAATGATGCTATCTGCTGCTGCAATTACTTCTTCTAAGTTAGCAGAAGTAAGAATTCCATTCTTCTTATTAAAAGCTAGTTCGCCAAGATCAACTCCAGAATTTTTGTCTTCATAACGCGCAAAACCACTAACTAGTTCTAAACCGTCATCCTTAGCTATTTCTTCCATGATACTTAAGCCCATTCGCCCAGTAGCACCAATAATTCCAATCTTCATTATTTTAACCTTAATTTACTAGTCTTGAACCTAGTGATAAAAACCATTTCAGTCAATAACCGCGTAGGCGGCAGACATAAAAAAAGCCTTTCAAATTGAAAGGCTTTTTTAATTATATGATTGTGCTAGATGTGTTTTAAGCTACTTCTACTAAAGCAAAAGTTCTTGCTTTAGTCTTGCGGTAAGCAACTTTACCAGCAGATAATGCATAAAGGGTATGGTCTTTACCAATACCTACATTTTCACCTGGGTAATATTTTGTTCCTCTTTGACGAAGGATAATTTGACCAGGTTTGATAGTTTCACCTGCGTATAATTTTAGGCCTAATCTTCTACCTGCTGAATCTCTACCGTTACTTGAACTACCACCTGATTTTTTATGTGCCATCTTTTCCTACTGTTATGCTTTGATATCTTCAATTTTAACAATTGTGTATGCTTGTCTGTGACCAAGTTTTCTTCTGTAATTATGTCTTCTTCTTTTTTTGAAAACTATAATCTTTGGCTCTCTCTTATCTTCCACTACTTTAGCGGTTACAGTAGCGCCACTAACGGTAGGAGTTCCTACTTTAGGAGCTTTACCATCAGATACTAATAACACCTGGTCAAAAGTAACCGTGTCACCAGCTTTAAGACCAGCTAGATCAATTTTAATTTGTGAGTCTTTGGAAACCTTGAATTGTTTTCCTTTATTTTCAATAATTGCGAACATTTTTAAACCAAAAAATAGGATGCAGACTATATACCATGCGAGCATATAGTCAAATTATAATTTCTAGTTTTTGGATTTTAAATAAATGGCTGCATATGAGGCATATTAGTGGATTACTAAGATTTTTTCTGCAGCAAGGATATGGGTGTAATATATGACAGGTTTAGAGAGGTTTAGGCGGCTTTCTTTAAAGAGCTAATAGATTTTGCTACAAGCTTTTCTTCATCAGCTGACTTCTCTAAGTGAGTTTTAAACGTGGCTATACTACCTTGCACAGCATTAAGTCTGATCTCATGAAGAGCGCTTTTTTGCGTTTCTTTGATGAGTTGACTAGCTTGTTCAAGTTTTTGAGTAACAGAATGTTCTAATTGATCTTTTGCATCAATAAGCATTTTTTCTGCAGCTTTCTCTGCGTTTAATACGATGATTTTAGACTTTTTAT
>Ga0302127_10001083_pt1 | contig 15850 bp, 18 predicted proteins | sample CB4_SCM_MG_FD_204452 | JGI IMG/M metagenome (GOLD analysis project Ga0302127, IMG submission 204452) | Marine microbial communities from Western Arctic Ocean, Canada - CB4_SCM | ecosystem: Environmental > Aquatic > Marine > Oceanic | place: Canada: Western Arctic Ocean | collected 2017-09-24
CATCCTACAAAAGTACCTCCACCTCTCACCAGTTGCAATACCCTTTTCATGTGATTTATTTTTTGCTACCAAACCTCGTATCATCCACCACTACTCCTTACATTTGCATCCCTCCTAACCTGGGCCATTAACTCAGCTGGTTAGAGTGTTACCTCGACATGGTAGAAGTCACTGGTTCGAATCCAGTATGGCCCACACAACACAACAAGAAGCTCGCACAGAATGTGCGGGCTTTTTTTGTAACAGCGCGTCACAAATTTATTTGTGTAAGAGATGGGGCATAAAAAACGCCCTAAACGAGCGCCAGCTCGTGAGCTTCGGTTGTATTGTGTAACACCCCTAAGATCACCGACCGAGCGGTAGCGAGGGAGGTAATCCAGTATGGCCCACGAATAAAACAGAAGCCCCACGCAAACGAAGTTTGAGTGCGGGCTTTTTTTGTAACAGCACGTCACAATTTTATTTGTGTAAGGGGTGGTGCAAAAAAGCCCGAGACAAGCGACAGCTTGTGGGCTTCGTCGTTTCCCGAGTAAAATACTGGCTCACGAGCAAAGCGAGTAACCCAGTATGGCCCACACAACACAACCCCCGATCACCGACCGAGCCCAGCGAGTAATTAGATCAATTGTACATCAAATGCATTAGAGATTTATCACTCCAGCCAGCCGCAAACTGATTACTTGTAAAATAAATTATTAAGTCAGACGCAAACTGATTGTCAGTAAAGTAAATAATCTTATCCGCAGAAAATTGATTGCTTGTAAAGTGCCACAATCCTGCATTCTTTGTGGCAGAAAATTGAGAGTCACAACGATAAACTACTAAGTCCGCTGAAAACTGATTGTCTGTCACATAAACATTCACATCTGCTGCAAACTGGTTGTTGGTCGAAAATATAATTTGTGACTTTATCGATGTCGAGAGACACATACTAATAAGCAGAAATAATATTTTATTCATATTTAAATTGTTTGAAGAGGCGGCCGAATTAAGCTTAAAAAACTTTGCCAAATTAAAACACAAATCGTAATCCAAACGACGTATTAATTGTTTGCTCATGAGTTATTGAAACATCCTTAATCTTGAAGTCGGTCACTAGCTGGTTTGAGGGATTCTCAAAGTCAAGGCTTGGCTTAGAAACAACGTTCAAGATATTTAAGTTAACATGAATCTTTCCTATTAATGAAAGGGACTTATATAATTTAAAGTCAAGCCCAGCACCCCCTCTAAGACCTATTGAAGTAACATTAAAATTCTCAACAAGATTAGTATTAATGTAATCATAGCCATTGATTGTATATAAGCTATTTGATAATTGAAACGTACTTCTACCAATGTTTACACCACCTATGCCTCTTAATTTTAAAAATCTAGTCATCTTTACTTCTTTCATTAATCCTCCTGAAATAGTGGTATAAGCATCTAAATTTATATTAGAAAGACCCCCCATTACTACGTCATTACTTTTATCTACAAAATCAAAACTAATGTTGTTCTGAAAATTATAAGACATTTCACCAGCGACATAAAATCTAGATTTGAAGTTTGATAACTTAGCATCAAATTGTACTCCTTTATATGCAAATACTGAGAACTCTAAACCCATTGTAGGCTCGTTCTCTTCAATATAATTGATGAACTCATAATCGTGGGATTCTTTTAAAACTGAACGATATTGTACAATAGAGGCAGGGAGAGTGTCTACTTCATGAATGTTTGAATAAGAAACAGGATATCCGTTTAGAATAATTTTGACTTCACTACCCTTACCGGTAATAGTGATTATTTTATAAACAGGATCGACTACATATTCGCAATTATGCTCTTTTTTAAAGGCTAATAAAGCATTTTGTTTACCTGATTTCTTAACTGACATATAGTCAGGAACAATATATTCAATTTGCTCTCTTTTATCACCAACAACAACATCTGCTACTAAAGGTCTAGTAAACACACCAGACTCATATAGCCGAATTTCATTAGTGTCAGTTTTTGTAATCTTTGTGGTTGTATGACAGCTTGAAAGTATTGTCACTAAAAGTCCTAAAACAGCTAAGTTTTTCATGATAATTTAATTTTAGCTAAAGTAAGTTATCTAATCCGTAATAAAAAAAAACTAAAACTATCGAATTCTGTAATGCTTGCCACCCGTCTTCAGAGGTAGTGTGATAGCTAGTTCGATCGTTCTATCCCTGTCTTCATCAAGTCCTCCTCAAAAAAGTTCGATATATTGTCAGAGAGGCCCACGAAGAAAAGTAGAAGCCCCACGCAAACGAAGTTTGAGTGCGGGCTTTTTTCTGTATCAGATTGTCACAAATTTATTTGTGTAAGGGGTGATATTGTCTCTGCATTTGCCGCGTTTTCATGAGTAAAATACTGGCTTACGAGCGCAGAGAGTAACCCTACTTAGCCAAATCCTTTCTAATTGCCTTCGCCTTCTCTTTCGCTTCCAAGTTTCTCTCGATGGAGTGACCTGGTCTAGTCCATTTCACACTACCCTTAGTAACTGAACCATTCTTGTAGCTGTCGTTGCTGACTGGTTTATCTCCGTCTACAAATGGAGCCTTGCCTTTTAACCCTAGGATCTTAAAGAGCTTCATGTCTTCGTTGATGTCCGGGTTAGGAGTCGTTAATAATTTGTCTCCCGCGAATATTGAAGAAGCGCCAGCCATGAAGCACAGAGTTTGGCCTTCATCACTCATATTAGTTCTCCCGGCAGAAAGACGAACCACAGCTTCAGGCATCACAATGCGGGCTGTTGCCACCATGCGAACCATATCCCAAATAGGAACTGGAGTCTGTTCTGCTAATGGTGTCCCCTCGATGGGAACCAAGGCATTGATAGGGACAGACTTCGGTTGAGGGTTCATATTTGTCAAAGTCACTAACATATTGCAACGATCTTCATCGGACTCACCCATCCCCACTATCCCTCCCGAGCAAACACTGATCCCTGCTTTACTAGCATTTTCAATCGTTTTTAAACGGTCATCATAACCTCTTGTAGAGATGATTTCTTTGTAATGCTCTTCCGAAGAATCGAGGTTGTGATTGTATGCGTAGAGTCCTGCGTCAGCTAATCTTTGGGCCTGTTCTTCTGTCATCATTCCAAGCGTGCAGCAGACCTCCATATTTAAGTCGTTCACGGTCTGAACCATATCTAGAACCTGGTCGAACTCTGCGTTATTCTGAATATTCCTCCAAGCAGCACCCATACATAAACGAGAAGATCCATTAGATTTCGCTCGTAACGCTTGCGCCTTCACATGACTCACACTCATTAATTCGTTAGTCTCGATATCGGTATGATAACGAGCTGCTTGTGGACAATACCCGCAATCTTCTGGGCAACCTCCCGTTTTAATGGAGAGCAAAGTGCTGATCTGCACTTCAAGTGGATTGTGATTTTCGCGATGAATTGTCGCCGCCTCGTACAATAATTCCATAAATGGTTTATTGTAAACTTCTAGTACCAACTCCTTAGTCCACTGCTTTTCCATGTTCTTCCTTGTTAAACAAATATACTCTTTATCCTAAGTTTTCTCAATGATTATGCTCACTGCATTTCCCCCAAAACCCACTGCATTAATCATTACTGTTTCAGGTGTTAATCGCTTGCTCTCTACCTCTGTTTTATACGGGAAAGAAATTAGCTCTTGCCTATTTAGCATCTCTATAGCTAAGTCCAAACTCAGCCCACCCGAAGCCCCTAGGGTATGTCCTGTTTGGTGTTTCGTGCTGATCAGGTGTGGGCCGTTTTTGCCGAAAATGGCTTCTACGGCTTTCAGCTCGGACCGGTCTCCTTGCGTGGTTCCCGGGGCGTGCATTACCACTACGTCAAGTTCCGTTAGCTCCGCGTCTGATAATGCCATCCTCATGCTTTTCTGCAAACAATCTGCTTCAGCTGAGAGGGAGGCGCTGTGTTGAATTATCTCTGTTGCATATCCAAGGCCTATAATCCTAGCGAGGGATTTTTGTGCTCGATCTCTTTCTAAAGTAAACATGGCAGCACCCTCCCCTAGCACCATGGTGTTATCTTCATTCGCTTTGCGTAAAGGAGCACACGACCAGTCAGATGATTTCTTACTGTAAATCCCCAGAGCTTTCATCTGAGCAACTGTAAAGTCAGTAAGTGGAGCTTCTGACGCGCCAACTAAAAACTGATCAGCCATATTACTACCAATCCAAGCACAAGCATTCAGCACTCCATGTAGGGCTGTGCTGCAAGTAATGGAGTGCGACAGGGTCGCGCCCTCGATTCCTAAATCATATGCAACCCAAGAAGAAATGTTGCCCAGCGTCGTAGTAGGTGATACCATAGGAGACATCCTTTTATCGGGCGCTTCTAAAAAGTGCTTATGGTGTTTTTCAAAAAGCTGAGTAGCACCTCTAGAAGAACCGATGTTGATGCCTGTTTTTTCGAGATTAGTCCACCCTGCATTTTTCACTGCGTTTCTACTGGTCCAAAGCGCTAACAAAACAGTTTTATCTAACCGTCGATAGTTTATGTTTTCTTTCCTCAACTCGGTGATCAGCTTTTCGCTAGCAGGAGATAATTTTCCTGTTGGGGTGTCCTCATTATTGAAACAACAAGTGGTTAAAGCTGATTTTGGGCTTCTATATTGTTGCCAAATCTGCTCACTTTCGTGTCCCACACAAGCAATAGTGCTTTTTGCTGTAATAAGGATGTTTTGCATGCGACAAAACTATCGTATTGCAATCTTATCTAAACCCGAAATTATACTTTTATATACTTTCTCTAATTCGAGATCAGTAATACAGTAAGGGGGCAAGATGTATATGACGTTTCCCAGTGGCCTGAGTATCACTCCCTCATTAATAAAGTGCTGGTAAAGTGTGTTTCGAATTTCACTAGCATATCCTTCGCGATCCGCTTTTAACTCTAGAGCTAATATGGTTCCTGTTTGGCGTATGTCTACGAGTAGCGGGTTGCCTCTTAGGCTCTCCGCAAAATCTGAATGCCTCTCGGTAATTCTCTTAATACTGTTCTGACACTCTTCGGACTCCAACAAGTCCAGACTAGCAATAGCAGAAGCGCATCCGACAGGATTACCAGTGAAGGAATGGCCGTGAAGGAAAGCTGTGGTGATATCGTCTCCTAAAAAAGCATCATAAACGGCTTGTGTGCAGGTGGTCAAGGATATAGGCATTACACCCCCAGAAAGCCCCTTTGAAAGACAAAGGAAATCTGGTTTTTCACGTAACTGATTGCTGGCGAAGTAAGTCCCAGTTCTCCCGAATCCTGTCATTACCTCATCGGCGATACACAACACATCTTCAGCCTGACACATCTTCAGCATTTTATCTAGAGTGCTCGCTGAGTACATGCGCATTCCGCCAGCCCCTTGAACAAGTGGTTCGAAAATAAATGCCGCCACATCGCCCTTGTCTAGCTCGATCTGAAGAGCTTCTATACACGCGTCTTCATCTTTAGGAAAAGGTAAATGCGTGACATCGAATAAATAATCCTTAAAATGGGCAGAAAATATGCTTCTGGCTCCGGCAGACATCGCGCCGAAAGTTTCTCCATGATATCCTCCATCTAAGGCTAGAATTCGGCTACGCTTCTCCCCCCTATTATTCCAAAATTGTATGCTCATTTTCAAAGCTATCTCTACAGCTGAGGAACCATCACCAGAGAAGAAGAACTTTCTTTGATTATCCGGCAATCGTTGACTTAAACGTTCGCAAAGTTTGACGGCTGGCTTATGAGTAAATCCAGCAAATGGAATGTGCTGCAGCTCTACCATCTGAGCGTGTACTTTTTCAGTCAAATATGGATGTGAGTGTCCATGCAGGTTAACCCACCAAGAAGCTATAGCATCGATATAACTGTTCCCCTCTTCATCAAACAAGAGCGTGCCCTTACCCTTTACAATGGGCAGAGCATCCTCCGATGTCTTCATCTGAGTAAATGGATGCCAAATGTATCTTTTATCTTTTTCTGAAATACTCATAATGCTTCCTTAAACTGCTGCGCGTATTTTAAAATAACGGTTTTATCTATACTCTCTTCTTCCGTAATTCTACCTAGGAGACGAACTCCACTCATAGAAAGAATGATACTCTCTGTGTCTTTATTTTCACTTCCGTTAAATATGATTCCTTTGATAGGGATGTGTCTTTTCTGAAGAGCTTCAATACTTAATAGCGTGTGATTAATACTACCTAGATAGTGACGACTCACCAGAATAACTTCCGCTTCGATCTGCTCAATGAGATCTATGATGCAGTCCTTTTTATTTATGGGGACCATCAATCCTCCTGCACCTTCTATGACGAGGTGGTTATCCGTCGAGGGGATTTGAAAATCGCTTAAACAAATTTCCACTTCATCTCTTTCTGCTGCGGCATGAGGTGACATAGGGTGATTTAAACGAAAGGTCTCTTCGTGAAAATGACTTTTAGAATTACTAATAAGTTCTTCAACTTTATGAGTGTCGCTATAGTCCAATTCTCCCGCTTGTACAGGTTTCCAGTAATCTGCTTGAAGGGCCTCTGTTAAAATCGCGGCGATTACGGTTTTACCTACTTCAGTTCCTATGCCTGTAACAAATATCCTCATATTAATATTTTTAGCTCATCGCAAAGTAGCGAGATTTCATCACGCGAATTAAAGCTATGCAAGCATATCCGAATACGCTCCGTGCCTTTAGAAACAGTTGGAGATAAAATGGGGCGAACATCCATCCCGTTGCTTTGAAGCTTCTGGGCTAAAGATTTGGTCTTTAGATTTTCTCCCAACACTATGCATTGAATGGGAGAATCGCTTTGGATTAAACTTGAGTGCTGGAAACTAGCCTTGAAGAATGCTATATTCTCGTGGAGTGCATTTATCTCCGAGCAATTTATCAGTGATCTGTAAGACTCCTGAATTACAGTGATACTGTGTGGAGGTAATGCCGTCGTATAAATAAAGGGTCTAGCGAAATTTATGAGGTAATCTTTTAGCGTCTGAGAACCCAGTATCGCTGCCCCGTGACAACCTAATGCTTTTCCGAAGGTGTGAATTTTAGCAAACGGGGTAACGTTCTGGTCTTGACAAAGCCCTTCACCTTTTGGCCCAAAAACACCCGTAGCATGAGCCTCGTCTACTACTAAATACGCGTCATGTTCACGACACACTTCATCTATCTGACGCAGTGGTGATATATCGCCGTCCATAGAATAGACACTTTCAACGACGACAAATACATCCCCGTTAGCCTGTGCTATTTTTTTCTTCAAGTCATCTACATTATTGTGATTAAATGAGAAGTTTCTTGCAACACCTAATCTCAATCCATCTCTTATCGAGGCGTGACACAATTGATCGTAAATAACAGTATCTCCCTTTCTTGGAATTGAAGAGAAAAAACTCAAATTAGCATCATAACCAGAGTTAAAAATCAGAGCTGTTTCCATTCCGTGAAAACTAGCGAGATATTTTTCTACTTCTTCGTAAATAGGGTGATGACCACTGATTAATCTGCTCCCTGTAGATCCTGTCGCAGCTTGTATCGTATGCTGTTTTCTGGCAAAGCCCAAATAATCATTGGAGCAGAAATCAATCTTGACTTCAGAAGGAGTTAGACTTCTAAAAGCATTCTCAGCTTTGCGCTTGTTAAGGGCTATTTTCAGGTTATCGTCAAGCATTGATGCAAACATAAAAGATGTGGCTCATAACCCACGCAAAGTCATTAAAAAGTCTGATGGGATTTTTATATTTTAGCTTAATGAAATTCGAAATTAGAGAGGGAATAAAAACTGACTTGCCAGCTGTATTAAAGCTTATTCAGGAATTAGCTGAATATGAAAAAGCCCTTGACCAAGTTACGATTTCATTAGAAGATTTAGAAAATGATGGTTTCGGTGAAAGGCCGTGGTATTGGTTCTTGGTAGCTGAGAAAAATCATAAAGTTATAGGAATATCATTTTACTTCATTCGTTATTCAACTTGGAAGGGTAAGTTCCTTTATCTGGAAGATTTTGTAGTGAAGAAAGAAAATAGGGGGCAAGGTATTGGAGCGAAATTATTTGAAGAAACCATCAAAGTATGTCACAAATTAAAAGTTAATGGAATGGTATGGCAGGTATTAGACTGGAATACACCTGCAGTAAATTTCTATAAAAAGTATAATGCCGATATTAGTCCTGAGTGGTTAAACGGCAAACTCACAAAGGATCAAATCGAAGAGATCAACACGCTTCGTTAAAACAAGTAAATTTGTAAGTGATGTTCAATAAATTATCCCTTTTATTTATCGTTTTGCTCCTTTTTGCTGCTGTTTCGTGTAAAAAACCTATTGCTACTTTTCCAAATATAATTGACTTGAAAAACAGCCCTACATCTCCGTCTGATGAGGGATTAAATGCCTTTTTCGACTTGGGTAGCTGGATGGGATTTGCTTTGTCTGATGATACAACATCGACGGGCTTTTCGGGACCTTACATCTTAGGGGTTGATCATGGTCTGTTTTCATTGATGAGAATGTAGAGCCGGGGTAGAGTTACAATACTCTATCGTGCTAGTTAATCTAAACCCTACAATAGGTTCAGAAATAAAAAAGCCTAGACCTTGCTTGATAATTTCCCCTGATGAAATGAATCGTCACTTGAATACAGTAATCGTAGCTCCACTAACATCAACAATAAAAAACTATCCTTCAAGAACTCATGTAGAGCATAAGGATAAAAAAGGAATGATAGCACTCGACCAAATCAGAACCATTGATAAAAGGCGGATAATCAAAGGGTTTAACTCTATTAGCAAGTCGAACATTAAAAGGGCAAAGGCAGTTCTTAAAGAAATGTTGATCGACTGATAGATTAATTCTAACTCGCCATTATAGCTTCAATACACCCACACTCCCATTGAAAAAGTTGAAAAGACAGTTGATGCAACCTTAAAGTCTAGGAATTCGTTCTGATATTAGCATTCTGATTAATTCTCAATGAGTTTAAAAAACATTCTTACAAGCGCCGTTACAAGCATTGCGCTTTTATTATTATTTAGTGTCCATTCTAATGCCCAGACCGCGCCTCCATCGGATATACAGCTCGATGAGTTGAGGGTTTGGCTTAAAGCAAACTGGTACGATGGGTACCACGACCAGTTAGGGTATAATGAAGCGAGACGCCAAATGTATGGTTACGTCGACAACTTCGGGGGGATGATTTCATGCGTATACACTGGATTCACCCAAGAGGGCGGATATGTAACATACCCTAACCCTATCAACGCTGAGCATATAGTTCCCCAGAGTTTCTTCGGTTCTTCAGAACCTATGAAATCCGATATCTACATACTGAAACCCTGCCATGGAAATGCAAATAGCTCGAGGAGCAATTATCCTTATGGAGAAGTCAGCGACAGCCAAGCACAATGGTACGGCGTAGAGAATAACACATATACCTCACAAAGTAATATGCCCTCAAATGCAGATGAATGGAGCGAGAGATCCGGAAATGTATGGGAGCCTCAGGAAGAATTTAAGGGAAATATCGCTAGAGCGGTTTTCTATTTCTATACCATGTATCCATCTTCTGTGGGTCCCATTTCCCAAATCGGGTCAACAGAAACCCTTTACCAATGGCACCTCGATGACCCCGCTGACGCAGTAGAGATTTCGCGTAACGACAAGATAGAATCACAGCAGGGAAATAGAAATCCATATGTCGATTATCCAGGACTTGTGTATGACGCCTGGTTTTGGGAAGAGGCTGCTGTCGACACCGATAGTCCCACAATAACAGGTGCTACTACCGTAACTCTCGACTGCGAGGAATACCCCACTTCTGATATTTTCATCACAGCAACAGATGAGAGCCCGCCATTAGATATCACTTACACGGACTCTGGCTATACCGGTTGTGATTCTGAAATAGCTAGGATTTATGTCGTCACAGACGCAGTAGGGAATACAAGTACATTCATGCAAATTATCCAACTTGTAGACAACCTTGCACCCATATTCACTGAACTACCCTCGGATTTAGTTTTAGAGTGTGGGGATGATCTATCTGGATTAGGTGAGCCTTTAGCTACAGATAATTGTTCAGCTGTTACTATAACTTCAAGTTCAGTGCAACTCGGAGGACCTTGTCCTGAAGGATACCAAATCATTCGCACTTTCACTGCTCTTGACGATTGTGGAAACACTACTATCGCCACCCAAACGATAATCGTAAACGCCATCACAAATCCCGTGGGATGCACAGCAGATTTAGATAACGATGGATTCGTAACCGTAACCGATATACTTATGCTCCTGGGTGAATTTGGTTGTTCCGCGAACTGCTCTCACGACTTAGATGCTGATGGGATCATAGGCGTAAGTGACATCCTGGCCATTCTCGCTGTCTTCGGCACCGAGTGCTAAAAAGATATCAAATATGAAAAATCTGCTGCTTTGTGTTTTTATTCTACTTTGCTTTCAGGCACAAGCCCAAACCCCTTGCATCGACGGCATGGCAGGTGAGTACCCATGTAACAACGTAGACCTCCTTGCATTTATGCCCATAGATGAGATAGGTGGAGGAGGAACGAATGATGTTTGGGGGTGGGTGGACCCTGTTTCAGGTACAGAGTACATAATCCTGGGTCGCAAGTCAGGTACATCCTTTATAGACATATCGGATCCAGCAAACCCCATTTACATAGGAGACCTACCCACGGCAAGCTTTAACTCAACTTGGCGCGATATCAAAGTTTCAAATAACCACGCGTTTATCGTTTCTGAAGCTAGTGGTCACGGAATGCAGATTTTCGACCTCACACAACTAGCCTCAGTAATATCACCCCCCGTTACATTCTCAGAAACCGCTCACTACGACGGGTTCAGTAAATGTCATAACCTTGTAATCAATGAGGCCACAGAACGGGCATATGCAGTAGGAACAAACACTTCAAGTGGTGGCCTACACATTATCGATATCAGCGATCCGCTAAACCCTTCCCTAATAGGAGATTTCTCAAATGATGGGTACACCCACGATGCTCAAGTAGTAAACTACATCGGTCCGGACTCGAATTTCGCAGGAAAAGAAATTGCTTTCGCATGTAACGAAAACACCGTGACTATCGTTGATGTAAGTGACCCTACTGACGCTTACGCCATCAGCTCCTCATCGTACGACAACTCTCAATACACACACCAAGGCTGGCTAACAGAAGATCATAAATACTTTCTAGTAGGCGATGAGTTAGACGAATACTACACTGGTATTAATACCACGACTTTTATTTGGGATGTTCAAGATTTAGCGAATCCATTTCTTCTTGGAACTTTCGTCGCTGAAACCGCCGCAATAGATCACAACCTATATGTCGTAGGAGATTATTGTTACCACTCCAATTACAGAGCAGGACTTAGAATCACTTCACTCGAGGGTGTTGCTTCTGGTGTTTTAACTGAAGTGGCATACTTCGATGTGTATCCACAAAGTGATTCTCCTCAATTTAACGGAACCTGGTCTAACTATCCGTTTTTTCCTTCAGGAGTTGTAGCGGTAAGCCATATTGAAGAGGGATTATTTATCCTGCAACCTACAATTGTGTCTGTGGCAGGATGTCCTGGGGATTTCAATGGTGATGGAGATGTAACTGTAGCTGATCTGCTTATTCTAATCTCTGAGTTCGGGTGCAGCTCTGGTTGTGAAACTGATATGGACGATAACGATATTGTCACAGTAGAAGACTTGATGCAGTTTTTAATTGCCTTTGTGACAGGATGCTAAAGTTTGTCGGGATGCTTATCTCTGACGTGTTGCGCAATAGGAATAGAACGTCCGTCGTCGTCTAATCTGACAAAGATTAACCTCGTTGTACATACCACAGTCTCTTCGTGGCTATAAACATTAAACTTGCGTGCATCCACGGAAACGGTAATGCTCTTCCCTCCTATTTTTTCAATCTTTCCGTAAATCTTTATGAGATTATTTTCTTTAACAGGAGACTTAAACAACACCTCTTCCATCTTCAAAGTGACCATGTTAGGAGAATGGCACACCTCGTTGACAAATGCAACTGCGGACTCATCTACCCACGTCAACATCGTCCCGCCAAATAAATTATTATGGACTCCTAAATCGTTCTTCTTGCAAACCTTCGTCCCGAGTAATCTCATGTGTTTTTAATTTTTACTTTTCCGTTGTTTTTGATAGGTAGCATCATTTGGTATCCCAAATCATCCGATTTAGTATCGTCAGTTACATCTAATCCATACACCACATCATTGATGTCTCCGTATGCAAAGGTGCCGAATATTCTATCCCAAATAGAAAAAATATTCCCATAATTCTTATTCGTCCATGGCTCTTCAAAATGATGGTGGAACTTGTGGGTGTTAGGCGAAATAAATACCCAACTTATAGCCTTATCTACTTTTAGTGGCAGTTTCAAATTGGCATGATTAAAGTACGTATACGCGATAGTAATTATCCTATATAGCACATAGAAACCAAGAGGAGCACCCATTATAAATACCGCTAATATTGCAAAGGCTTCTCTTGTAATAAAGTCTAAAGGATGCAACCTGGTTCCAGTTGTCGCGTCAACCTTCGTATCGCTGTGATGAACGAGATGAATACGCCACAGAGGCTTGAAATTGTGTACCATATAGTGAGCGCAGTACTGGGCTATGAAATCAAAAACCACAATAGTAGCTAGTAATTCTAGCCAAGGCGGCCATGCTACCATTTCCAAAAGCCCCCAATTATTTTCACCCATCAAATCGAAAAGCGTCACCGTGATGATACCTACGATAACATTAATAAGAACTAATGTCGAGAGGAAAATCAGATTAGTTCTCGTGTGGGCCCACGACCTAAACCCATTTGTAAAAAGTGGCCTGATAGATTCAAATAAAAATGCAATGGATAGGCATATAAATATCCAAACCAGTTTTTGCAAGGGGTGTAAGTTGTGGAAAAAGTCGATAAATGTATCCATAAAGGAAATTTACATCTAATTCACGAGTAAATTGTGCCGCATGAATAGAATCATACTCCTAGCTCTGTTAATTTCTACATTTTCCGTAGCCGCTCAACCTACCATAACCTGGACTGATCCTATCTCAGTTAGTAGCGAAGAATATGGAGATAAAAAAAACAGCATAGCCCTTAACTCTGCTGGAGAGCCGATGGTTTTACATGGAGCCAGCAATGGAGCTCCAGGACTGTATTTGTCGATCATGTCGGGGGGAGAGTTCGGTGAGCCCATTCAGATTACGCCCGAGACTAGCATATACCTGAGTGAGGCGGAGGGACCTATTATGGCCGTTGATGGTGAAAAGATAGCTGTGAGTTACCAAATTAACGGAGACTGGGAGACAGGCTCTCGTGTTGTGATGTCTGCTGACGGAGGACTTACCTGGGGCGATCCCTATGTTCTAAACCCTGAGGCCTCGGACTATACACTTGTAGAGTCTATTTCCTTTGATAGTTATGGATTCCCATTCGTGGGTTTGAAGTGGGGAATGAAACACACACTACAGGGTATACAACTATATGACGAGGCTACAGACTCATTTCTGCCTCCCGTTGACGGTGGATGGGCATTAGATGGTGAAGTAGTATGCGAGTGCTGCCCTGCTAGAACGTCTGCACACAATGGCATCTACTACAACCTCATCAGAAATAACAATTCTAACACTCGAGACATCTGGCTTGCTGTTTCACAAGACGGAACGAATTGGTCAGACGCGTTAGATATCGACCCTACGAATTGGTACATAAATAGCTGTCCAGCCACGGGTGCCTCTTCAACCTTTATGGATGACGGCACAATGATAGCGACGTATATGTCTGGGGCGAATGGTAGTAGGATATTTTGGTCTCAAATCAACTTAGAAACTCTAGAGCTTATGGATGCTCAACAGCTAGACCCCGAAAGCTCTAGCACAGAAAACAGGCCCTCAGTAACTTCAAATGGCGAATGGGTAATTACTGCTTGGGAACGTTCATCAAGCGGCTACGACATCATGGTCGCACTATCTGACGCGGGGCCTCAGGCTATGGCCAACTCAATCGTAGATGTAACAGATAATCTGGAAATCTTAAGCGGACACAACCGGAACCCATCTGTGGTTTTCGACGGCGAGTTTGTACACCTTACGTTTAGAAATACTAGCGAAGGTGTTGTGAAGTACATGAGAGGAACTATTTCTGGAACTTCGAAGATTGAATCGATTGAATCGCTACAATGGAACTTACTTACTCTGAGTGAGAGCTGGGTAGTGAATGGAATTGAGGGAGGTGTGACTTTCGTGGTATACGATCTTAACGGAAGGATACTTGAACAAGGTGATGCCTACAATGAGGTAATTATCTCGAAGAGATCCGGAGTTAGTTTACTTCAGGTGACTAAAGATCAGCAAGTAAAAACGTTTAAGCTGTTCTAAGCCCAAATAGATTGCTGTAAAATCGATTCGAAGTCGTTTTCAGATATTAAGACAATCAACCTCGACAAGTGATATACTGTTAGAATAGTTGCTAATACATAAGTGAGTCTTTTATTATACAAGATATTATTTAGGTATGTATTTTTCGTATAAATCTCAAGAGATAAAACAACGATAGCTATAATGGCAGCCACAACTACTAGTGGCCCAAACAAATGAAAGCCCAAGCTAGCCCAGAAATCACCTTCGTACAGAAACATAATAGACTTCGTTACACCACATCCTGGACATGGCATCCCTGTCGCCATTTTAATGGGACACAGGGATTGTTTAGCTTCGATTCCTTCTAAACCACTAGTAAGTGTAATAAAAAAAGGAACTACCAAAATCGTTATTGATCCCGCAATTCCATAGATATTTCGTCTCACGTTTACCTCTCTCATATAGCTAATTCTATAAGAGGTTAATCGTACAGTTTATTGATATCGCCTTGCACTATCATGGCTGCAACCATTGGGAATAAGAAACCTAAGACGAGAAGTAGTACGGATTGATCTTTATTTTTTTCTCCTATGCGTTCATAAACCTTTGGTAGACATTCTTTCCCGGCTAGATAATAGAAATAAAGATTTACTGGCATACAACAACCCGAAAAGATGGCTATCGGAAAGGAAATCACTTCCTTCTCTGCTACTTCGTTAAGTACTTCGGCCACTTTAATGTTCCAATAAATCAAGTACAGTCCACAAGTGATAACGCTTAATAATAGCACCATAATGGGGTTGACTCTAAACTCTGGTATAGGATTATTCATGTGTGGTTTGTTAAAAAAAAAACAGGACATTCACATGAATGCCCTGCTTTAATTAATATCGTAAATCGATTTTAAGAAAGATCTCTGCCATCTTCCATCTTAAGACCTCCGGTTAGGATGTTATATAAATCTACCAAAATCCAGATATAACATCCACCGCCAGTAAGGGGCATCAGCCACCAGTTTTTATGACCCATCATGAGTCGGTGAACTCCAAAAAACCCCAAAAACCAACAAACAATGGCCATCATCATTTTCGATTGCACTTCTTTTTGATCAGACATGTAATAATATATTAAGTTACTTACTCTTTTTATGGATTTTCAGCTTACTCCGAGGCTACAATTTATATTAAAAAATGCCAAGTCACAAATAAAACATAAATTTCTACTACTCTACTAGCCTGTAAATTCTATGAATGGGATAGTCATACGGTGTGGCATCAGCCCACTGCCCATGTCCAATGTTATGCATCACGTTTCCATTAGCTACCACTACCCCTACATGATTCATGTCATTCCCAGGAAGCTTCCACCAAATTATATCACCCGGTAATATTTCCGAATCCTTATCTATCATCATGCCTAGGCTTTCGAAATACTCTCCCTGATTAGGAACTCGCCTGTGATCAATA
>Ga0302127_10001084_pt1 | contig 15843 bp, 10 predicted proteins | sample CB4_SCM_MG_FD_204452 | JGI IMG/M metagenome (GOLD analysis project Ga0302127, IMG submission 204452) | Marine microbial communities from Western Arctic Ocean, Canada - CB4_SCM | ecosystem: Environmental > Aquatic > Marine > Oceanic | place: Canada: Western Arctic Ocean | collected 2017-09-24
TAGTCGGTGAGAGTCTGGATCCGCTCTTCACTGATCAGAACGAGAAAATCCGAGACTACGTGCTGTTTGCACAACAATGGCCTTGGTACCAGGGTGTAGAACACACCCGTTATGCCAGCGCTGGCATTTTTGATGGGAGGAACAAGTATTGCCGTTACTATGGCGTCGGTGGAGGGGCGGATGCTGCTGGAAATTCCCTAACGGGGACCATTCAATTCGATGCTAACAGCCCCTTCCACGACCATGAACATGAATGGTATGACTTGCAAGAAGACCCTCATGAACTAGTTAATCTAGCTATGGACCGTGGACGTAGAAACGAGCTACGAAACCGATTTGAGAACCTTTTGTCAATAGAAACAAAAGAATATGCCAACATCGATTAAATTAACTAGCCCTTAAAGGGTTCCCCACCGGCCTTACTAATTGATAACCTATTCATTTATTGCATCTTCAATTTTTTTATGGCAAGCTTAAAAGAGTTGGATTAATTTTTTCAACACTTTTTAAATCTATGAGGGGAAATTTCATGAAGAATAGACGTCTATTAAGACTTCTAGCTGTATTGTTTGCTTTCGTTCTTGTTGCTGCTGCGTGTGGTGATGATGATGATTCAAGTTCAAGTTCAAGTTCAAGTTCAAGTTCAAGTTCAAGTTCAAGTTCAAGTTCGGATTCGAGTTCGGATTCAAGTTCCGATTCGTCGGCTGCTGTTGCTGATCCGTTGAATATCGGAACGTTGTTGCCTGAGACTGGTCCGTTGGCGTTTTTGTCAGCGCCGATGGTTCAAGCTGTCAATATGGCTATAGCTGATATTAATGCTGCTGGTGGTGTCAATGGCTCTGATGTAGCGTTGACGACCGGCGATTCGGGTACAGATGCGGATATTGCTAACACGACAGTTGACCGGTTATTAACTGAGAATGTGGATGCCATTATTGGTGCTGCTTCTTCAGGTACTACTGGTTCGGTGATTGATAAGATCACGTCGGCTGGTATTACCCAGTGTTCACCTTCGAACACGGCTACTGGTCTGGGAACTTCTGGTGATGACGGATATTATTTCCGTACCGCACCGTCTGATGACCTACAAGCTCCAGCTCTCGCGAATGTGGTACTCGGTGACGGGTATACCAATATTGCTATTGTGAGCCGCGCTGATGATTATGGTGTGGGCTTCAACGCTGAGTTCGAACCTGCGGTAGCGAGCGGTGGGGGAACCATCGTGTATAACACGGCGTACGCTCCTGAAGCGACAAGCTTCGATGATGTCGTATCAGACGTGATTGCTTCGGGTCCTGACGCTGTTGTACTGGTTGCGTTCGAAGAAGGTGTCCAGATACTACGAGCCATGGTTGAACAGGGTGCAGGCCCAGATGCCATTCAGATTTATATCACGGATGGTATGGCTACTGGTGAGCTTGGTGCTCTTATTGATGAAAGCAACCCGGCTATTGCTTCGGGTATGAAGGGAACTCAACCAGCTGCTGCTCCTTCGAGCGGTGCTGCGTTCTTCCCAGCTGCTTTCGCTAAGTTCGCTCCTGATGTACCTTCGATCTATTCCGCTCAGTCTTATGACTGTGCGATCTTGATCGCTTTAGCTGCCGAAGCTTCTGGATCGAATGACTCTGCTGATATCGCTGCTGCGATGGTTGGTGTGAGCCGTGACGGTGTGAAGTGTTCAACGTTTGCTGATTGTAAAGACGAAATAGCTGCTGGTAACAACATTGACTATGACGGTGCTTCAGGCGCCATTGATTTCCTTGATGTTGGTGAACCAGGAGAAGGTATTTACGAAGTGTACGAATATAACGCTGTCGGTGTACAGGAAGTCATTGAGGAACTCGTCTTCCAATCTGATGCAGCTCCAACACAAGCAGCACCAGCACCAGAACCAGAAAAGGAAGAAGAACGGACTGATTCTGATGTTGGTATAACCGCAGATTCTATTAAAATCGGCGTTGTTGTTTCCGATCTTCAAGGCTTGTTGGATATTGGATACCCACTCCCAGCAGCGTTATCAACCGACCATCTTTCTGAACGTTTCACAAAGTATTTTGATGAATGGAATGCTGCTGGTGGTATCAACGGCCGAACAGTTGAAGGTGTTCAAATAACTTGGGATCCGCTAAGCCCACCATCAATGGAAGAATCTTGTACTAAAGCTGTGCTTGATGAGCAGGTCTTTATGGCGATTAACGCCTCAGGTTTTAGCCAAGCTTTCCTATCATGTTTCACTGAGGATAATGACACCACTTTCTTCTATGGTGAAGTCGCACCTCAACTCATGATCGATGCAGCACCTAACCGCCTTTTCGCTCTGAACCCACCATCAGAAATTGCCGGTGATATTGGAGCGAAACTGATTGTGGATCAAGGAATTATCCCAGCAGGATCAAAGGTCGGTATTCTTGACTCCAACAACCCAGCAATTGAAGCAGCTGGAGGGGCAGCGAAAGCTGTACTTGAAGGAGCGGGTTACACAACCACAACAATTACAGTGAACACATTAAGCGGTGACAATGCCGCAGCGAACGCTGAAGGCGCAGCGGCTGTAGCCCAATTCAATGCAGAAGGAGTTGATCACGTGTTCGTTATCATTCCATTTATCTACGCATCTGGATTCTGGGGTGAAGTCGGGACACTCCTACCAACATGGGATCGAACAATTCTTGACTCAGCATCTTCAAACTGCACACCATTCGGTGCCAGCCGAACAAATGCAGCAGCAGAAAATGCTATCTGTGTAACATCATATGACTCATATGCAACCCCTAATGGAGGCGTAGACGATGATGATGCGTTTGAAGCGCAATGCCGACAGGAATGGATAGATCATTTCCCAATTTTCAATGGGAAAAGCGATAAGGGTGTACCATCGGGTGAAGTTGATTTAGAAACAGCAGATGGCGAACTGCTCAACTCTGATTATGCTCCTGGTGAATGTACTATGCAGTACATCATTAAAGAAGCGTTAGAAAATGCGGGAGTTAACCCAACTCGTGATTCATTTGCTGATGCCATGAGAGGAGTGTCAGGCCCTCAAGCTTTCCGTTCAAATGGCGAAGGAGCTTTCGGTCCAGGCAAGAACTATTTCTCAACGCAAATGCAAGCAGTCACGTTTACCCTAGCTTCCCGAAGCACTCCTAAAGGAGATGACGGAACATTTAACGGTTGTCCAGCACCAGTAAACTGTTGGGTTCCAGTTACTGGAGAATGGTTCAAGTTCGAATAATCTGAACCATATTTTACTATCTAGGAGAGGGGCAGCTTTATAGCTGCCCCTCTTACTTTTTTTGACATAACGACTGAGGCGGTGGAAACCTTTACATAGGAGGAAGTTGGTGCGTTCTTTAACTGCATGTCTAATAGTTTTTTTTTGTTTGCTTCTTATGGCTTGTTCTAGTGGAACAAATACAAAACCCAGTGAGCTTGAAGCGACAACAGTTGTTATTGACGACCAAAAAGGTTCAGAGGTTACAAAAAAGAATCCTTCTACAGGTACCGCTCCAACTCCACTACGCAAAGAAGTCTTAACGGTGGAAAGAAAAGCTTCAGATATTGGGGTAACAGCAGAAAGCATAAAGATCGCTGTTGTTATCCCAGATTTAAAGGGTCTTCGGGATATCGGTTTCCCTCTTCCGGCAGCGCTGTCAAACCAACATTTAACTGAACGATTCACCAAGTATTTTGATGAATGGAATGATGCAGGTGGTATTAATGGCCGGATGATCGAAACTGTTGAAATAAGTTGGGATCCTCTATCTATTGCTTCAATGGAGGATGCTTGCATCAAAGCAACTCTTGATGAGCAAGTTTTCATGGCAGTGAATGGGCCCGGATTCAGCCCAGAATTTATTCCCTGTTTTACTGTAGAAAGCGATACGATTTTTCTTTACGGGGAAGTGGCTTCGCAAGCTCTTATCGATGCCGCGCCGAATCGCCTATTTACTCTTAACCCACCAGCCGAAGTTGCGGCGACTGTCGCTGCAGAACTAGCTATTAATCAAGGCTTAATATCGCCAGGACAGAAAATAGGAATTTTGTCGATGGAAGACGCGGGACTGTTAATAGCAAGCAGCTCCGCAAAAACCGTACTAGAGGAATCCGGATATGAGACGGTCACTATCACTATAAGCAGTGCTGGATTAGATAACGCTTCAGCAAATGCAGAAGGTGCAGCAGCGGTTTCTCAATTCACCGCTGAAGGAGTAGATCATGTCTTTGTCATGGTCCCATTCATCTATGCGTCTGGTTTCTGGGGGGAAATCGGAGAGATACAGCCAACATGGGAAAGAACTCTCATCGATTCAGCACCATCTAACTGCACGCCATTTGGTGCCAGTAGAACAAACCCAGCAGCGGATGGGGCCATCTGTGTCACCGCATATGATTCCTATGCTCTCCCAGGTGGGGGATTACGTGACGACGGTAATTTCCAAAAAATCTGTAGACGAGAGTGGCTTTCCCATTTTCCGATCTTCAATGATCAAAGTAACATCGGTGTACCATCAGGAGAAGTAGGTCTCGAAACATTCGATGGTGAGTTATTGAACTCGGATTTCGCCCCATGGGAATGCACAATGGTCCGATTTATCAAAGAAGCACTCGAAAATTCCGGAATTAATCCAACGCGGGACTCTTTCGCAGATGCCCTCCGAGAGATTTCCGGCCCAATGGCATTCCGATCCGATGGTGAAGGAACGTTCGGACCGGAAAAAAATTACTACTCCACAAAAATGTGGGTCGTACGATTCACCATCGTTTCATCGGAAACGACACGTGGAGAGGATGGGACATTTAACGGTTGCCCAGCGCCGGTGAACTGTTGGATACCGGTGAGCGGAGAATGGTTCAGTATCGACTGAGAAGGGTCAATACCCTCATCCAGTTCCATCTCCACTTCTCTGGATCGCCCGATCATCTGTCCCCAAATAGGATGCAATCACACTGGGGTCATTACGAACCTCACCTGGTGACCCTTCCGCTATGACCGAACCTGATTCAAGGCAATAGATTCTATCGCTGATAGACATCACCATGGGCATGTCATGCTCTATCAAAAGAATTGAACTGCCTAATTCTTTCCGGATAGCGTGGATCAAGGGTCCGAACGCCTCGGTCTCTTTTTGGGCTACCCCAGCTGTTGGTTCGTCCAACAACATTAGTTGCGTATCTAGAGCGATTAAAGCTCCGAGTTCGACGATGCGGCGTGTTCCCGTCGATAATTCTGAAATAAGCTGGTCAGCATATCTCCCAAGACCTAAATAATGAATGATTTCTTCAGCTTGGGATCTTTTTTTCCTCTCAGCAGAGGTAGATGGAGGAACTCCAAGAATCGAAGGGAGCAGTAATGATCGTTCACGTGATTCAAGAGCTGTCATGATTGTTTCACGAACGGTGAGGCTTCCGAAAAGTTTCGCATTCTGAAAAGCTCGACCTATTCCACTTCGAGCTCGTACATGGCTACTGCTGTTATGGATTGGAGATCCGTAAAGCTCTATTACTCCATCAGCAGAAACGAATCCGGAAATGGCATTCATCAAGGTAGTTTTCCCAGCTCCATTTGTTCCTATTAATCCAACAATCTCTCCTTGTTGCACATTGATAGACACTTCTGTAACTGCAAGTCGACCGCCGAATTGAACCGATACGTCATTTGTAGACAACGCAGGAATCCCTTGAACATTGTCTCTACCTACCTGGTTGCTATCTCTTGTACCAGACCAAATAGCTTTTGATTGTCCCTTATATGTTGGGGCCCATTTCTGTTTATTCGCTAACCATGTTAAAAACGAGTCGCGTGCATTGTGGAGAAGCGATATGAGCCCACCGGGAAAATACATTAAGACCACAAGCATTCCAAGGCCACTTGAGAATAATCGAACTTGGCCACTGCTTTCGAACACTGTAGGAAGGCCAACAAGGAAAATCGTTCCGAGCACACCACCGGTGATGGAAGAGATACCCCCGACGACTGCGATTGACATTACCAACAAAGACTCAGCCGGTTGGAACTGTAACGAACGTAACGAACCGGTCGCAGGAACTAATAATCCTCCCGCTAATGCTCCTACACCTCCCGAGACTGCAAACGCAATAAGCTTTGCCCGAGTTGGTGAGATGGTATACGCCGCTGCAGTAGCTTCATTGTCTCGGACAGCAATCAAAGTTCGCCCTATACCAGAAAGACGCAATCGCCAAAGCAGGTAGATAACAATTGCAACCATGACAACACAAAGGTAGTAATAGGCTTCTTTGTCGGTCCGGAGATCATATCTACCAAACAAAACCGGTGGTTTGACCTTCGACCCTCCCGAAGAATTCGAATTCAAACGTTCGATAGATAGAATCCATCTGCCAGTTACCAGAGCAAATCCCAATGTTGCTATTCCTAAATATAGACCGCGGAGGCGAAGTGCTGGGATCCCAACGACTAGAGCCACGCCGACTCCCCAAAGGACACCAATAGCTAACGCAGCAAAATAATTTAACGATGCGGCATAGTACGAAGTCATAAATGCGCCAACACCGGCGAACGCAAATTGTCCAAGGGATAATTGTCCTGCCCAGCCAGTTAGAACAACTGCTGAAAGGACGACCAACATAACAACCAGAACACCCGAGTAGGCGATGAGGCGGCTTGGTTTGTCAACAAACTGAGGTAACCCAACGATGGCGAGGGCTAAAAATACCATAGCGATTTTTGAGATCCATTGGTACAGCGGGAACTTAATAAGATCCTTGTGGGCTGAACGCAACCGGGGAGTTAAGACCCAGGATTGTTCACTAGATCTATCCCCACGGGTAATAAAAAGCATCATTAATAAGAGAATCGCAAAGACAGCGAGTAGATTCGCTCCATTGCCTATCCCCCAATCTCCGAGGAATCCCTTAGATTTATTTGCCAGCACTAACCGGTTTACGATACCGATTACTAACCCTCCGACTAACGCACGAGGGAAAGACTCCAACTGTCCAAACATTGCAGCAGTAAGTGAAAACAAAAGTAATTCAGGCCCCAAACTCGTTCCGATTCCGCCAGCATCAAGTTGTTGAACAGGGCCTATCAAAAGGGTAGACACCCCACTTAGTACACCTGCGATAAACCAGACCTGTGTGGAGACAGCCCTGATCGAAAGGCCTGCAAGTTGTGCTGCACCTGGATTATCCGCTGCGGATCTTACTGCTAATCCGAATCGTGTCTTCTGTAATAGGTAAGCGAGAATTATGACGAGGGCTGGAACAACGATCAAGACCATTAATTGTTCACCACGTAACAAAATATTTATCCCATTGATGTGCCAATGATTATTAATCGGTGTTGGATATTCGACTCTTTCATTAACGGTTGGTAGCCAAATTTGTAATAGTGCAACCAACTGAGCGACACCCAAGGTTGCAACAAATAAGAGCAGACGAGGTTTAGTAAATAAACGCCGGACAACAAGCAGTTCCGTGGCAGTTGAAACAGCGCCGCTTGCGGCAATTGCTAAAATTGCTGCTAGCCAATATGGGAGCCCATAATTGACCATTACCATTCCCATTACGAACCCACCAAACGTTCCTATCGCACCCTGAGCGAAATTAATAACCCCCGTAGCTTTATAAATAAGGACTAGCCCTATAGCGATTAAGGCATACAGCATGCCGTCAATAAAGCCTTGGAAGAGGATTTCGTTACTATAGGTAATAGCGGTAAAGACAGTAACCATTTAAGCGCCTTCTCCAGATAGGAACACGGCACGGAGTAAATCATCGCGTTCAAGAAGTTCTTGCGCCGGACCTTGGAATTGGATACGCCCCCGCTCCATAAAAATCGCACGATCAGCGATTGAAAGTGCGACATTGACGGATTGTTCAACAATGACCATAGTGATTCCCGACTTTTTTAGTTGTTCAACAACCACTAAAAGGTCTTGGACAACCACGGGTGCGAGACCGAGCGAGAGTTCATCGATAAGTAGTAATTCGGGCTCTAACATAAGAGCTTTACCAAGCGCTAACATCTGTTGCTGTCCACCTGATAACAATCCGGCCTTGTCGTCGAGCCGATCCGTCAATTGTGGGAAAATATCAAAAACCTTTTCCCGGCGTTCTTTCCGAATGATTGGGTCTTCAATAAGCCAACTCCAGACTTCAAGATTCTCTCCTACGGTCTGTCCGGTAAAGAGCGCTTCACCACCAGGAACTTGTACCATGCCTAACTTCACCCGGTATTCAGGGTCGACGAGTGTGATATCTCGGCCATTCATCCGTACGACTCCCCGATCAGGCATTTTCAAACCTGAGATAGCCCTTAATGCTGTTGATTTTCCAGCCCCATTCGTTCCAAGGAGTGCAAGTGTTTCACCCCGTCTAACTTCAAACTCGACATCGAAAAGCACCTGTAGATTCCCGTAACTGACGTTCAGACCTTGAACTTGTAATACAGGTACCTGATCTGGGTTCTCCGCCGCTCGTAGTTGTTCTTCTTGGTCGCTAAGAAGCTCTTCAACAACAAGCGAGATATCGCGTTTCATGAAACGGGATCCGTACATTATAAGAGACCCTCCAATGAGGGCTGCAGGAGGGACCACGATCGTTAAAGCAGTCCGTTCACCGTATGCATCAGAGAAAGCTCCGGTTAGTAAGCCCCCGAAAAATCCCCCCATTAAAAAGATGTAGACCCCAACGAGCGAAAAGGCTTGAGCGCGCATCCGATATGGAACCACAGCAGAAATTGTTGGGCCCATTTGTGTGAAGGCAGCCCCTTGGCAGGCGTTACCAAGGGTGTAAAAGATAATTAAAAAGGTGATGTCTGTGAACCGCACCCCAACTGTTACGAATACTCCGTACATTGTAACAAGAGCGCCCATAAGCCATAAGGCCCGTTTAGGATCTTTTCTAAAGAGTTTATCTCCCAGTTTTCCAGCTATTGGTATAGCGACGAGAGCGGCGCTCCAACTCACTGAAATAATCCATCCGCGCTTAAAGGCGCCGTATCCGTATACCTCTTCAAGGAGAAGTGACATGGTGGTCGGTACAGCTACGAGGGCGAAACCAAGGACCCCAATACCGACGACAAGATAGTAGAAAGATCGGACATTTTTTAGACGTTGGAAAGCAGAAGATAATCGAACGGGAGGTTCTTCTTCAGCTTTTTCAAGCGCTTTACCGAGTACGGCATCATGTTCATACTTTCCTCTGCTTGGTTCTTTTAAGAAAAAGACTGCTACTACGAGAAGAATCGCAGGAAGGGCGAACACGTAGAAAGCGATCCGCCAATCGTCGGGTCCCTCTCCAGCCAAAGCAACAATTCCTCCCGCTATGAACGGTCCAATAACTTGACCTATCGGCCTTCCAAGAGCTTCAGCAGCAAAAACACGTGCACGAACAGCAATCGGATATTGATCAGCGATTAATGACGGAGAGATAGGTATTTTGGCACCCGCTCCGATCCCAGACCCAGCTCGCCCTATAGCGAGTTGAAAGGCATTTTGTACGGCGCCTGTGAACGCCACTAGTCCTCCCCAGACCGCAGTAGCCATCGAGAGAACTGTAAGTCTTCGGTAACGGTCGGAAAACCAGGCAAAAGGAATCGTTGAGAGTACGAGAACGACGCCACCAAAACTTCCCAAACCTAGAAGCATAGTATCTGAGATGTTTAAACTTTCTTGGATATCTGGGCCAAGGACGGTAATAGCTACCCGGTCGAATTCCTCTACAATTGCGAGAAGCAACAGGACAAGCATCATTGACTTGCCACCTTTGTGGATCCCCTCCCGAAAAGTCATTTCTTCATCGCCAACACCCGGAAGGAGATCATCGGGCAGGACAGTGTCCGCATACGCTTTTTCTAAAGCCTCGCGTCGCGCTTCTTCCTCTTCAAGGATTGTTGCGGAAATACTCGCTGCATCGGTTCTATTTGATGCTTGATCCACGTTCCCCCTTAATGATTTTATTTGCACTAACTAGTTCTTCAAAAGCGTAGTAGATACTCAAAAAGATCTCACTTTGAATGGTATGTCAATAGTTAGTGAAAGGACAAAAGGGAGTGAAGGGTGAAAACAAAACGAAGAGAATCACAATTCTCGACGCTTGTGTAAAGTGGGGAAAAGTAGGAGAAAGAGCCTTAAAGAATAGGGTAAGAGCTATGACCGGAGAGAAAATAGAACCAAGAGAGGCGTTTACGTGGACTAGTTCTAACTTGGAATCGAAAAGTTAGCCTAGGTTCGAACTGTTTCAGAAATGTAACTAGTCACCTCGGTAATTGGTATAAGCGCCGTGTCCCCTGTGGCCCTTGGTACAAATTCAATAACTCCATTTGCGATGCCCTTAGGACCCACTGTTACCCGATAGGGGATACCTATCAGTTCAGCATCAGCGAACTTCACACCGGGTCTCGCATCACGGTCATCGAGAAGTACATCAATACCTTCTTTCGAGAGGGATTCGTAGATCTCTTCTCCGACACGGACGCTTTCTTCATCTTTTGTTTGCACGATAGTAATCACTACTTGGAACGGGGCGACAGCAATAGGCCAGATTATACCTTTTTCATCGTGGTGGGTTTCGACGATTGTGGCGATGGCCCGCTCCACACCGATTCCGTAACTTCCCATGAGCACAGTCCGGCTTTTACCATTTTCATCTAAAACATTTGCACCAAATGTTTCCGCGTATTTAGTTCCTAATTTGAAAATATGGCCAGATTCTATTGTCGTGACAATCTTTAGAAGATCCCCACATTCAGAGCACTTATCACCGTTTTGGACTGAACGGAGGTCCAGCCACTCCTTGATATTGATATCACGGTCAATGTTGACACCGGATAAGTGGAAGTTATCTTCGTTCGCTCCTGTAGTCATATTAGAACGGCCACGGAGAGCAAGGTCCGCAAGGATCGGTAGTTCGGTAACCCCAACGCCACCTAGAGATCCTGGTTCAGCGCCGAGAAGCCGCACTGTTTCTTCACTATTTGCTTGGCGAACGGTTACTCCTCCTGTTGCATCAGCAAGCTTTTGTTCACTCAAAAGATGGTCTCCACGTACAAGAGCTAAAGTAAGCTGACCATCAATCACATATACCATAGTTTTGATCTGACTCTCTGCGGCGTGTCCCGCCTCAGCGAGGGCGGCGATCGTTCGGATATTCGGTGTAGAGAATTTAGCTGGCTTTTCCGGAGCTTCGCCATCTTCAATCGGGTCAAGTTGTGAAACTGCTTTTTCAATATTGGCGCCATACCCGCAGCCGTTACAGATCACCGTGTAATCTTCTCCAGCTTCAGCTCGAACCATGAATTCAATGCTGTCTGAACCTCCCATATTTCCAGAAGAAGCTTCAACAGGTATTGCTTTTAAATCCATTCGTTCGAAGATTTTCGTATATGCCTCGTGTTGACGTTTAAAAGAAGCATCCAGCCCATCCTCATCTAGATCGAAAGAATAGGCGTCCTTCATTGTGAATTCACGAACCCGAAGCAAACCACTCTTTGGCCGAGCTTCGTCACGATACTTGGTGTGAATCTGGTACCACATCTGAGGTAATTGTTTGTAAGAAGTAATTTCTGTTGCGGCAATGGCAAAAATTTCTTCAGCGGTTACACCAAGCGCTGCTTCGGTACCGTGGCGGTCTTGAAGACGGAACATAATGTCACCCATCGATTCCAAACGACCAGATTTTTGCCACATGGAAGCGGTTTGCAGTGTAGGCATTTGGACCTGTTGCCCGCCAATAGCATCCATTTCGGCTTCGATGATAGAAATTATCTTTTTCCGTACCCTGTGGGCGAGAGGAAGAAGAATATAATGCCCAGAATGCAATTGGCGGATGAAACCACCCCGCACAAGGAGTTTATGGCTTACAGCTTCAGCATCGCTAGGAGCGTCGCGCAAAGTGGGAGAAAAAAAAGAATTCCAACGCATTATGGTCAAGCGTAGTGACCTGAAGCGCTCATAGCTAACCTTTCCATAATGGGAATAAAAAATTGTGTGATTACTATCCTTGCTTTGGTTACTTTTTTTTGTTTAAGCGCATTTTCATCATGTAGTTCCCAAGCAGAGACCTCAGCACAACTATCCGACCCGACAACTAAAATTTCGGATACAGCCATTGTCGAAGACGATAGCGAAGACGATAGCGAAGACGATAGCGAAGACGATAGCGAAGACGATAGCGAAGACGATAGCGAACAAGGCGGTGAAGGTGATGCCCCAGTCACCGTCGAAGATAATAGCGAACAAGGCGGTGAAGGTGACGCCCCAGTAACCATGCAGGCTACTGATGGAACGATGATAGCGTTTGATGATTTTGGAGGGCAGCAAACCGTGTTGTGGTTTTGGGCACCCACTTGAGGCAGCTGCAGAGCAGAAGCTCCTGCGGTCGCAGAGCTCCAACGAATGTACGCTGGGAAGGTTGACTTCATCGGAATAGCTGGACGGAATAAACTGTCTGCTGTTAAGGATTTCATCACTACTTTCGGAGTAGAAGAATTCCCGCATATCTTTGACTCTGATGGGAAAATTTGGGTAAGTTACGGTATCGCTACACAACCTGCGTGGATATTCATTGATTCAAGTGGGAATACTGAACGTATCTTTGGAGCTCTGGGCAAAGCAGGACTAGATAGCAGGGTTCAAGATCTACTTTCCAATTAACCCGAGTCGCCTGGTTCCGCTGATCTCACTATCATTCCTCAGATGTTAGATAGGATGATGGTGTGGACTTAACGATCCAGATACCACGACCCGATGATTGGCATGTCCATCTCCGCGATGGAGCGATGTTAGATGCTGTAATTGGGTACACGGCGAACCGGTTCCGCTATGCCATGATCATGCCGAATCTTACTACCCCGGTCTCCACCGTCAGACAAGCAGAACGCTATCGGGAACGTATCCTCAGAGCAGCTTCAGAACAAACGTCAGATTTTCAGCCGTTGATGACGTTGTACTGCTCATCAGAGCTTGATTCCAGCGACCTTCTCTTTGGTCATGAAGCTGGAATAATAAAAGCTGTTAAGTATTATCCTGCCGGAGCGACAACGAATTCCACTCATGGCGGTAATAATATTCTTGACTTTATAGAGCTCTTCGAAATCATGGCAGAGAACAACATCCCGTTGTTAGTTCATGCCGAATCAACTGACCCAGAAATAGATCTCTTTGATCGCGAAGCAGCATTTCTTGAAGGAGAGCTTCACCCCTTGTGTGAACAGCTTCCAAACTTACAGGTAACTGTTGAACATATCTCTACTCGAGCTGGCGTGGATTTTGTCCTCGATTATCCTCATGTTGCTGCATCAGTTACCCCCCACCACCTTTCGCGCAACCGCTCTGACCTTCTGACTCCGGAGTTCCACCCTGATCTTTTCTGTAAACCGATCATTAACTCAGAGTCTGACCGTCAAGCGATAGTTGACATTGTTACAACAGGTGATCCATCATTCTTTCTCGGCACGGATTCAGCTCCGCATCCGACATCTGAGAAATATGGTGAAGAGGCGAAAGCAGGGATCTTCAATGCGGCCTATGGGCTGGAAGTAGTTGCTGAAATTTTTGCAGAAGCAGAAAAATTAGAGAATTTTCCAGCATTTGTATCAAATAATGGGGCAGCCTTTTATGGGTATGAACCTTCTTGCAGCCAACTGTTACTTACCAGAGAGCAGGTAGAGCTAGATCTTGCAGCGATGTTATCTACCAGCGATGGTCAACAAGTAGTCCTTTTTGGTCTTGAAGAAGCCTCACATTGGACTGTGACTGCAATTTAATATCCCAATCCGGAGATAATCAGTTAGGTTTCGTTGGTGCGATAATCGCTATACTCTTCGTCGCGTTCTGTTAAGGCCTCAGTAAGGCCCTTGTCTTTAATATTTCCAAGAAATGCTTTCATCGAATCCGTGTGGATACCTAATGCGCATAATTCAGTGCCGGCACGTATACCGGTACGCAATCCCATGATTTCCATCTGACGGTGTACAACTCGTTTATTGAGTTGGGTTAGGTCTGAAGGCGTCTTCGTTATTCGTTCAGCGATCGCAAGCACTTCTTCTTCCAGTTTCTCGGCAGAGAAGGCTCGATTAGCCCACCCTTCTGCAACTGCATCTGAGCCGCTGATGGAATCTCCGGTCATCATCATTTCCATAGCTCGACGCATTCCCAAAAACCAGGTATGGAAATGCATATCTGGTACACCAAAACGTGTTGCAGGGTATCCCATTTGTGCATCTTCAGCGATGTACACAAGGTCGCAGCAGGTCGCTAGTTCACTACCACCCGCTAGGCAATAACCGTGTACTTGGGCGATTACCGGTTTTGCGAGATCCCAGATGCTCATCCACCCTTCAGTGACATGTCGGGGCCACTGACCTTCTCCACCAGCTGTAAAAAATGGCATATCATGTCCGGCATTCGCACCTGAAAGGTCATAACCTGAGGAAAAAGATGGACCTGCGCCGCGGATGATCGAAACTTTTACATTGGGGTCCATGTCAGCTTCCTGAAGAGCTTCAAGGATCGCCCCGCGGAGAGGATGAATAAGCGAATTACGTTTCTCTGGCCGGTTCATAGTTAAGCGCCGGACACCGGGGAGAGGATTATCAATTAAGAGAACCTCAGAGTCATTTAATTGTTCTGTGGGCCGATTATTAGATTCTTCGCCGTAGCTGTTCATGATTCACTCCACCTTCATTTGGGATACCAGTAGCGTAACCGAGGAGAGGGGCCGCTGATAATGACCCTGACTGTTATGGCCACCTCAAATCCTGATTCTTAATATAGAAAAAGAAATATTACATCGAAGAAGATTAGCTCCGAGCAAGTCTTCAAGATGGCGTCATTAAATCTATGCAGACCGACTTCTGAATTTTGATTAGTCCGTATACGAAATAACAATTCCGCAACTTTTGGCAGCTTTTTTTGTGATGTTTTTTCTGAACCATTCAGGCATTAGAAGAAACCAAGCGACTAAGCCGTATTTCTTGCGTATAGCTTTCTCTATCCGAGTATGGTCGTCACCTATTACCACTTTCGCCGTGCCGGAAATCATCTCGGATGTTTGGGCAATCCGGCCACGGAAATCACATGGGCATAACTCAACTCGCGGATTGTTGGAGAGACGCTTTACTTTCCACGAAACGTTTCCAGTTGTGAACCCATATGTCCCATCACCCAAATCAGCGATCCACACGGGGAAGGCCTTTGCTACATCTTCCCGAGTGAAAGTTGTAAACAATACGTACTTTTCATCAGCAATCATGTCTTCACTCTACTTATAGAAAGATTATTCTTAGCGATTGAGCTGAAGTACTGAGGGTACGATCTTAAGATTTCTATTAGGTGACTGGCTTGCAAGCAACAGAACACAGGAGTAGTAAAAAGGTTTCAGCGATGACGCTACGGGCAATGATGGAAGACACATTCATGAGCATGCGCTCAGTATTACATCTACCTACGCCATTTTGCCCGAGCGGGATTGCTCGTCGTACTCGACTTCTCTTCCGACGGAGCTTTCATACATGTAAAAACAGTGCAAGAGATTTATACCGTTTTGAAGGTAGCGCTATTCCTGTCCCACGATGTTGTCTCCGGTCGATTAAATAGGTGGGAGTGAATTACAGCAATCCGATTTATAAAGAAAACCCTAGCGCTTGTGGCGCTAGGGTTTTCTTTCAGAACGTTCAGATTGAATCCAAGTTGTCTTTATGAATCTTTTCTGTGGTTGTTCTATTTAAGTGTGGGGGGTTAGAAATCTAACCCCCCACACTCATTTTAATTATTTAGTTGCAGGTCGCTCGAACGGCTTTACCTGTGTCCATGTTTCAGTGGCGGAGCTATATTGAGCTACACCAGCACCAGAAGCGCATTG
>Ga0302127_10001087_pt1 | contig 15818 bp, 14 predicted proteins | sample CB4_SCM_MG_FD_204452 | JGI IMG/M metagenome (GOLD analysis project Ga0302127, IMG submission 204452) | Marine microbial communities from Western Arctic Ocean, Canada - CB4_SCM | ecosystem: Environmental > Aquatic > Marine > Oceanic | place: Canada: Western Arctic Ocean | collected 2017-09-24
CGTCGTAATAGAGCGTGGCTTGTTCCGCACCTGCTAATCCAGTGGCTACTAGCGCCGACTTAACTGATCAATCGCTGATCTGATGCGGGCACTGAACCGGCGCCTGCTTCTTAAGTATTTGCCGTGCGATCTTGCGCCGCGCCCTTGATGCTGGCAAGCGGGCTTTAGTCGTTACACAACAGGTTCACTTTCATCGCGGCGAGTTCTGCCGCCTGCACGGTGGTTGAAGCCAATAAAGCCTGCTTGGCCTGGATACATTCACTGGCTTCTTCAATAGCTTCATCGTGGGTTGCCTCACGGGCAATCTGATATTTAGGCTCACAATAACCGGCAGACATCCGGCGGATATTGGTTGAATCTCCCGAGCGTTCGATCGCGACACAGTCGCCGATCTTAATTTCTAATTGATTCGAGGCTACCTGCATGCCTCCGTTCGACCCCAGGTCAACGCCATACAAGGTGCCCCGGGTATCACCGCGTGATCTCCGGGCGATTGCGCTGCCGGCAAGGCCGCCGATGATGGCGTTTCGATTTTTCTTGCTGCTGGATTTCCCTTTGGCTGAGGCATACCCCAGCGTACCGCCGATCAACGCGCCAGCCGGCACGGCGCCTGATTTAAGATCAACTGGCGAAGCGCTTATCACCGTGCCGTACTGCACGCTGACGCTCTGCCCTGAGCTTGCCGCATAACCATTAGCACCCCACGCGAAACACAGCACCAAACACAGGTATCGATTCAATTTCATTTAACCAGCTCCACGATTAGAGACTTATGTAATTAAGCCTGAAGTAACGATCAGTTAATTTAATCAGGTAGATCGAGTGGGCGCAACGATTGCGATGGCTTACCATGCACCGGGGCGTTGAAAGCTGTCGTGTCAGAAACCGATCATCGCTTTATTGCACCGCACTGCGCCCAGCGGCCCCGGCAAGCTGATGGGCCACCAGTTGGGCATAAAGACCACCTCGGGCCAGCAGTTCTTCGTGAGTGCCCGCCTCGATCACACGGCCCTGCTTGAGCGCCACGATCTGGTCGGCCCCGCGCACAGTCGAGAGCCGATGCGCAATCACCAGTGTGGTGCGCTCGGCCATCAGTTCCTGCAGTGCATGGCGCACTGCCTGCTCGTTAACCGCGTCGAGGTGCGATGTGGCCTCGTCTAAAATCAGCACCGGGGCATCCTTTAAGAAGGCCCGGGCAATGGCCACACGCTGGCGCTGCCCGCCCGAAAGACGCATGCCGCGCTCACCCACCTGGGTCTCAAGGCCATCGGGCAGACCGGCCACAAATTCGCCGAGCGACGCTCGCTCCAGTGTAGTCGCGAGCTGCGCCTCGCTGGCCTCGGGTCGGGCGATCAGAATATTGGCGCGCAGCGTATCGTTAAAAAGGTAAGTATCCTGCGCAACAAGCGCTATCTGGCCACGCAGATCGTCCAGCGCATAATCTCGAAGATCGTGCCCACCAAGCCTAATGGTGCCCTGCTGTGGATCCCAAAAACGCATCAGCAGGTGGGCGATGGTGGTCTTGCCCGCGCCCGAGGGGCCCACCAGGGCTATGGTCTTGCCCGGTTGCGCCTTAAACCCGGCACCATTTAGTGCCTGTCGATTACCAGCTTCGTACTGAAAATCCACGCCTTCGATCTCGATAGGCACGCCGCCCGCCGTGTTTGGCACCGGCACACCGGGGCCATCGGTTACCGGGACTGGTTCGTTATTCACCGCATAGAGCCTGCGCGTAGACCCCAGCGTATCGGCCAGCTGGCGGCTGACGTTTGAGATCTCGGAGATCGGTAAAAAGGCTGCCATCGCCAACAACGTCAGCAAGGGCAGCATGGCACTATCAAGACCTCCGGCATCAACCAGCATGGCGCCTGCAACCACCACCGCAAGACCACCGAGTCCGGTGGCGACTTCTAATAAAGAGGTCTGAAAGGTGAGATCCCGAAAGAAAGGTAACCTGATGCGGTGATGGTTCTGGGTGCGCTCGATCAACTCACGGCGGCGCTCGTCGATGTGGGTAAAAGCAATGATCTCGCTTAAGCCCTGCACGGTATCCACCGCATGGGCATTCAACTCGCCCAACGCCTCGCGCGCCCGTGAGCCCATCTCGTCTACCCGACGGCGCAGCATAAAGGGGCTGAACGCCACGACTATCAGAAAAGGCGCCAGTACCGCTGCCATCTGCCAGCCAAAATAAATCAGCACACCCATCACAAGGCCCGGTACCAGTACCGCCACAAAGGCAGGCGCCACGGTGTGGGCAAAAAAGTACTCCACCAGCTCCACATCGTAAGTGGCCATGCCGACCAGATCGCCGGTACGCCGACGCACCATGTAAGCAGGGGCCAGCCGGTCGAGCTTTTCGAAAAGCGCGATGCGCATCTCGGCCAGCAGCCGAAAGGCCATATCGTGCGCAATCCACGACTCCAACCAGTGAAAGATGCCTGCAATCGGCGCCATGATGCCGAGCAGAATCAATAAATCGACAAAGGGCTCGCCCGTTTTAACCGCACGCACTGCCAGCGCACTGACCACGCCAATGCCAATAAAGGCCAGCACCCGCGTCACCCCAAAGCCAAAGGTCATGATCAGCTTTCCTTTATAGGGCACGATGTACTTCATCAGCTCGCGCGCGGCCGCGATCCAGCCAAGTCCCTGCGCCTTGACGATGGCATCGGTGGGGGAAAACTGCGCCTGCTCGCTATAGGCGGGTGTCTCGTCTGTATCTGTTTTAAGCGGTGCACTGCTACCGATATCTATCTCGGCCTCGATACTCTCTCCGGCCTGGCCCGCCATTAGGCTATGGTAGACACCGCCCTCGTGCATCAATTGCACATGTGTGCCCTGCTCGGCGATGGCACCCTCGTTCAGCACCAGAATGCGATCAGCATCGATAACGCTGGATAGGCGATGGGCAAAGATCAGCGTAGTGCGCCCCTGCATCAGCCGATTGAGCGCATCCTGGATGATGGCTTCGTTCTCAGCATCCACTGCCGAGAGCGCTTCATCCAGAACCAGAATTGGGGCATCGCGCAAAATAGCCCGGGCAATGGCGATCCTCTGGCGCTGCCCGCCCGATAGGCGAACCCCTCTCTCACCTATAACGGTGTCGTAGCCCTGGGGCAAAAGAGCAACAAACTCATGGGCATTGGCGGCGCGACAGGCCGTCTCAAGATCATCCAACATGGCATCGGGCTTACCCACCCGAAGGTTATCCGCCACCGTGCCATGAAAAAGATAAGTATCCTGATTGACCACCGCAATCTGCGCACGGATATCATCAAAACTGAGATCTTTCAGATCGTGGCCGCCGATCTTAACCGCACCCTTATCCGGATCATAAAAGCGCAGCAATAAACGCACGATGGATGATTTACCCACACCGCTTGGGCCGACAAAACCGACTCGCTCGCCTGCGCTGACCTCAAAGCTTAAACCCTCATGGGCAGCACGGCGCCCGCCGGGGTAGGCAAAGCTCACATCTTTAAATAACACTGTGGGGCTTAAGGCGCCCACTGGTCCGGCTGTGGATTTTTCGGTGACGATGGGCCTGGCATCGAGCAGTTGAAAGATCGTCTGCGCCGAGGCCTGCGCCAGCATGCCGTTATGCATTAATGAGCGCATATCGCGCAGCGGGCGATATACCTCTACGCCCAGCATCAGTACCATGAGCAACACCGCAAGGCTCATATCACCGTCACTTACCCGAAAAGCTCCGTAAGCCAGTGTCGCTGCCGCGCCCAGGGTGATGCCGGTATCGGTAATACCCCGGGCCAGTGAGTTGGTGGCCAATACCCACATGGTGGAGCGAAAAAGATTCTCCGCCCGGGCTTTAAGCTTCTTCGCTCGCGCCTTGCTCTGGCCAAAGGCCTTTAAGGTGGCAAGACCCTGCACAGAATCTAAAAACTCTGCTGCGAACGCGGTGTAAGACCGGCCCCGTTCGAGGCTGCTCTTTTTATCCCAGTGGTGAAAGATCTGCGGTGCCACCAGCGTGAAGAGCGCGGCTATCAGCATCACCAGTGCGATAGGCACATCAAAAAAGGCTACCACCGCAAAGATCAAAAACGGCGTAAGAATAGAGACGATTAACTGCGGTAGGTACTGCCCGAAATAGATCTCAAGCTGCTCGACTCCTTCTATCATTGCCACAATAGCATCGCCGGTGCGCTCCAGCCCAAAATGCGCGGGCCCCAATTGCGCAACCTGGTCGAATATCACCCGACGCAGATGCACCTGGACTATCGCCGCAGTATTGTGCGCCACCATCGTGCGCAGGTATTCAAGCCAGCCACGCGCCACCATGACGGCGGCCACACCTACAACAGGCAGGATCAACTCGTTAAGAGGCGCCCCGGCGAAAACCCGGGCGATCAGCCAGCCCAGCAAACCCAGGCGGGCGATACCAAACAATACAGCCAGAACACCAATTGCCACTGCGCCAAAGATGCGCAGACGCACACCCCTGGTAAAACCCCAGAGCCTTAAGTCAAAATACATGCCACCCCCTAAGTGAATGGGACGATTGTACTGGAAGCTACTCAGCAACCTGAATGGCACCGACGCGGATAAACTTATAATCTAAAACACAATATTGCTAAGGTAATGGCCAACACCATGAAAGGCTCGCTTTGAACAATAAGATCCAAAAAGCCCTGATCGAATGCCAGTGCGGCAAGTGTGCTTTGACGGTTGCCGATAAAGCCGCCACTCTTTTTCTGCGTTGTGGGTGCGTCGATTGCCGTCAGGCGCTTTGGTGGGGGCATGAGCATGGCGGTGCCAAGCCTGAGCCATTGCCACGTCTTTTTTACCTGCGATCCGACATTGTTGACGTTACAGGAAAGGCTTACATGAAGGCCTTTAAGCTGCGCAGTACTGGAAAATCTACCCGCATCCACTGCACCCAATGCTATTCGGTGCTAGGGGTAGATCATCCCACATATCAAAACAACGTCTTTTTGAATTTTCCGGATCATTGTACTAACCATGGCGATCTATCCAGAGCGCTTAGCGCTTATCTCAACATGAGCGACTACTCGGCAACTGTTGGCCCTGCATCCACAGAAAATGTTCCTTTATTTGTCTCAACTGACTCTGCGCCCGAAAGGAAAAGGTTTCTCTCGCTACCCGACGTCGCCCATTCTTTTAAAGAACCCAGTGGGCCACCAAGCGGGATGACCCTGGCATCCTTAATTGAAAGTCTTGGCGCAGTAACAATCCTGAATCTTGCAAAAGGCGATATGGATTAGACGGCAATGCCTTTGCTTTGCGATGCAAAAAGAAAAACAATAGATCCACTAATAACAGAAGATTTGCGATGCAGCCTAAACTAACGTTGACAATAGTGTCGGTAACTCTGGTACTGACTGGATTGGTGTTTTTCGGCTTTGCTGAAAAAATTACCCAAGGCCTATGGCCAGAGGCGGACGCCTATGCGATGAATATTGGCGTTGTCATGCGTTACATCCTGGGGGCATCGGCTATCACCAGTGGATGCATACTTTTTCAAACACGGGCAGTGGAGGATCAGAGCAGCGTTAAGAAGATTCTATTAGGCGGTGCGGTAGGGTTGTCTGTTGTTTTGCCACGTTGGCGTGTATCCGAGTGACGGGTAATACTTTAGTTCCGCTGCCGCCTATCGTCATGGTAGCCGTACTTTCTGGTTTGTGTTTTTGGTCGGCGTTTAAGGTTAAAAGCGGCTGATTGCAGCTCTAGACAAAGCAAGCGTCGCATACCGATAAAACAGATCTGCATATTCCCAGGTCTGTTTTTGCAAAGAGGCTTACAGTTTTAATGGGGGGTTGGTAATAACCAACCCAACCGCTTTACTAAATCCCCTGCTCTTAACCGCATGTAGTCTTGTCACAATCCGATGGCAACTCGGGCAGAAATAGTGTGTCTTGTAACTGAAGGCGAGCAGATAATCGTGTGCCCGCAGTCCTCGCAGTAGATGCGTGCAAATCCCTTTTGCAGATTCGCGCAGTCGATAAGGACGAAGTGTTGCAATCTCGGCCTGGGATGGGGGTATACGGGCGTGGCAGATAAAAGCTTAGATGCATTCAAGCACCTGCAGTTACTAGGCGATGTTCCGCAGGGCAAAGATCAGCCAGGTCTTCTGGGGTGAACTGCCATCCTGACTTTTAAATCGACGTTAACATCGGCCACAGGCCACGCACCCTGATCACAGACAAGCTGCCCGAGTCGCGCTGCCCAGACCCGTTCCGGTAAAAAGTCATCACGCCAGGTCCATAACCGACGGGTCCTGTGGTGCAGGCTGTACTCGCGCGTAAATCCAATTGCACCGTGAACTTGATGCGCGATCGCCGCACCGGTATTTGCAGCTTCGCCAGTACGAATCTTGGCTGAGGCAACCGCCATGAAGGTGCGGGGATCTGTCAGGCCATATTGGATTATTGTTTTCATTGCGGCATCGGCTGCAGCACTGGCTGCCGCCGCTTCACCAGCAAGAATCGCCAGGTTGTGCTGCACTGCCTGAAACTTGACGATAGCTCGCCCAAACTGGGTCCGCGTCTGCGCGTAGTCGCTGGACTGGGCGAGGATATGTGCAAGTGCGCCCGCCATTTGTTGGGATCGCAAGGCAGCGCCCATTAGCAGCAAGGCATCTGCCCAGTCACATTCGGTGGCAATGGCAACTGGCGCGCCATCGAACGTCACATCTGCATCAATGCCCCGAACAGCCCCAGCCGTCTCACCGACTCGCCAGGCACGTCTCTTCTTCAAAAATCTGGCGCTGCACGGCATCCCATTCTGCGTCGCCATATTGTTTGGGCCAGTTGGCTGCCAGCCAGCCACGCGCGTTCAGCATGGCGCTCCATTCTTGCGTATCGCCCTTGACCAGGCGCTTGCCCAGGCGCACTTTCTCGCTGATACGAGACGGCAGATTTTCTGCCAGAAATACGCGTACTTCTTTGCGGAATTCTTGCTGTTCCTGGGTATAGCTTAAATCCACGCTCAGGGCCCTTTAGAAAATCTCGAACAGACCCGCAGCACCCATACCGCCACCGATACACATCGTCACCACACCCAACTTGGCGCCGCGGCGCCTGCCTTCTATCAGAAGGTGTCCGGTCATTCGGGCACCGGTCATGCCAAAGGGGTGGCCGATCGCGATGGAGCCGCCGTTGACGTTGCAGACATCGGGGTCGATCTTCAGGTGATCCCGACAATAAAGGGCCTGGCTGGCAAAGGCTTCGTTCAACTCCCACAGATCGATATCGTTGACCTTCAGTCCGTGACGCTCCAGCAGGCGCGGGACGGCAAAGACCGGGCCAATGCCCATTTCGTCGGGCTCGCAACCGGCGGCGACAAAGCCCTTGAAAGCGCCCAACGGTTCGATCCCTTCGCGTACAGCCACATCGGCATCCATCACCACCAGGGCCGCCGCCCCATCTGATAATTGCGAGGCGTTTCCGGCCGTCACGAAGTACCCATCGCCCTGCACCGGAGCCAGGCCGGCAAGCACCTCAAGCGTTGTGTTGGGACGGTTGCAGTCGTCCATAGCAAAGGTGACCTCCTTGCGAGTCACCTCGCCGGTTTCTTTATCTTTGAAAGCCTGGGTTACGGTAATCGGCACGATTTCATCATCCAGCTTTCCGGCAGACTGCGCAGCGGCGGTGCGCTTTTGACTCTGTAGCGACAGCTCGTCCTGCGCCTCGCGGCTGACGTCGTAACGTTTGGCGACGATATCGGCGGTCCGGATCATCGGAAGATAGATGTCCGGTTTGTTCTGGATAATCCAGCTTTCCTGCACCTGTGGCGGGCGGCTGGGAGGCATCTGACTGATGCTCTCGACCCCTCCGGCAATCGCCGCCGGCGCACCTTCCTGCACGATCGCATGCGAGGCCATCGCTACCGCCTGCAGACCGGAAGAGCAGAACCGATTCACCGTGATTGCCGCCACGCTGACAGGCAATCCGGCCCGGATCACCGCCTGGCGGGCGATGTTGCTGCCAGTCCAGCCCTCGGGATAGCCACAGCCGAGAAAGGCGTCCTCCAACAGGTCCAGGGCGATCCCGGCACGGGCGACAGCATGCTCGATCACATGACCGGCCATTGTGGCCCCGTGGGTTTCGTTGAAGGCGCCGCGATAAGACTTGGCCAGCCCTGTGCGTGCGGTTGAGACGATGACGGCTTGTTTCATGTGTTTGGTCCTTAGGGGTTCAGACTGGCAAAGGTCTTGCCTTTTGCCACCAGCCGCTGCAACAGCGGCGCGGGTTTCCAGAGAAAATCGTCCTCTGCGGCAAATGTGTTGATATCGTTCAGGATTTTGTCGAGGCCCAGGGTATCTGCATAGTGCATCGGCCCGCCACGCCAGCGTGGATACCCATAACCGTTCAAAAAGGTCACATCGATATCCAGTGGGCGCAGGGCAATGCCTTCTTCCACTACGCGCGCGGCCTCATTTACCATCGCCGCCATATAGCGGTCGATGATCTCCTGATCAGGAATCGGCCGGGCATCGACTTTTTTAGCGGCGCGTTCTGCGACAATGATTTCATCCACTTGCGGATCAGGTACAGATTTGCCATCTTCATAGATGTAAAAGCCCCGACCCGTTTTGCGTCCAAACCGGCCCATCTCGCACAAACGATCCGAGAACTCGGCATAGGCTTCGCGCGGATCGCGCGTGGGGGCCAGGCGTTTGCGGGTCGCCCAGCCGATGTCGAGCCCGGCCAGATCCCCAACGGCAAAGGGCCCCATGGCCAAACCAAATTTCACTAAGGCGCGATCAATATCGAAGGGGCTGGCCCCGGCCATCACTGTGCCATCAAGCACCTTGCGGTAATAGGACAGGATGCGATTGCCGATAAACCCGTCACAAACACCTGAGCGCACGGCAACTTTGCGCAGAATCTTTGCCAGAGAAAATCCCGTGGCAATGACCTCGGGCGAGGTCTTGTCGGCGACCACGACCTCCAACAGCTTCATCACGTGGGCGGGCGAGAAAAAGTGCAGCCCGATCACATCTTCGGGCCGCGATGTCATGGCTGCGATTGCATTTACGTCCAGATAAGAAGTGTTGGACGCCAGAATCGCGCCGGGCTTGCATACTCCGTCCAGCCTGACAAAGGCCTTTTTTTTGACCTCCATGTTCTCGAACACCGCCTCAATAACAACATCGGCATCGGCAAAATCAGCATAGTCTGTTGTGCTCTTGAAGCCACCGGCCATGATGGCATCGTATTGGTCCTGGCTCAGTTTGTTACGTTTGACAGATCCCATCAGCAGTTTCGAGACGGTCGCACGCGCGCGCTCGAGAGCATCATCATCGCGCTCGACGAGGGTTACGCGCAGACCCGCCAGCAAGGCGCTGACTGCTATGCCCGCGCCCATCGTGCCACCACCAACGACCCCGACCGTGGCGAGTTCCCGCGCCCTCACGCCCCGGATTTGGGGAAGTTTGCCGACCTGACGTTCGGAGAAGAACGCGTGGATCAGGGCCACGCGTTGATCCGAGCGCATTAAATCCTGAAACAATGCGCGTTCCTGCGCAAGCCCTTCGGCAAAAGGCAGTGTCACCGCCCCCTGAATAGCGTCAACACATTTCTGCGGCGCTATTTGACCACGGGCCGATTGCGCGAGCTTGGCCCGTGCCGTATCAAACACTTGTGCATCGGCCGCATGACACGCAAGCGCGCTCGTTGGGCGTACACCCTTTCCCTGGGCGATCACTTCCCTGGCAAAATCGATGCCCGCCGTGCGCACATCATCACCATCGATGATCCTGTCGATGATCCCCAGTTCCAGTGCTTGTTTCGCATCGATCTGGCAGCCCGTCGTGATCATCGCAAGTGCTTTATCTACAGGAGCCAGCCTTGGCAGGCGTTGTGTTCCTCCGGCACCGGGCAACAAACCAAGGGTTACTTCGGGAAGGCCAAACCTCGCACTCGATAGAGCGACCCGATAGTGACCGCCCAGAGCCACTTCAAGCCCGCCGCCAAGCGCAGTTCCGTGCAAGGCAATGACAACGGGTTTCGCCGTGACCTCAATCTCGTTGATCACTGCGGGTAGGTAGGGCTCCAGCGCAGGTTTGCCAAATTCACGAATGTCAGCGCCAGCGATAAATGTTCGCCCAGCGCCATAGATGACGATGGCCTGAACATCTTCTGCCTCGGCTGCTCTTGACACACAGTCTGCTAGTCCGGCACGCACCACCTGCGAAAGGGCATTCACAGGTGGGTGTGAAACCTCGATCACAGCGATATCGCCTACAACATTCAAGGAAACGGGTGACGCCATTTTGAAGTCCTCTTTCATGCCGATGTATCCTTTGGACAGGTGATGAAGGGTTTGCAAGACAATTTCAATATGTAAAATTTTATCCTTGTATATGGAGCTTGTAAGTTCCCGGATATGTATTCTTTAAAGGGTTAAATGGCATTTGCCACAATAGGGTCTCGAAAACTCAACGAGGTTCTTTGAACGCAAAGGGATAAGGAATAGCAATTTGCTTTTGGCAGATGCCACATCTTGCGCCATCAGTAACCCGCAATCTTGCCGTTGTCTGTTTCACATCAGTGCTGTTATCCCTGATAGCTATTTGACTCTGTCCTTTTTTATTGTATTTGAATCCACATCACGCAGCGCTACCCGCTCTGATGTAGCTTTTGGTTCAAGGCTTTGTATCGGCGCCGTTTGAGCGCATGGCTACAACCTGGGTGCGTTTTGGTTGAAAAAGAAAATGCGGTGTAACCGGTGGCCGGCTGCACCGCTTTAGTTTTTTATTTATCGTTTTATTAACGAGCTCTGACACAACGGCTACATCAGAACCCGCACAATTACCCGCAGATTGATATTGAAACTCGAAAGTGCTGACTGATAGGTCGCATCAGCGGCCAATGCGTCGTAGGTTTTCTCGATCGCCGTCATCGATGGATAGGTCACACCGAGTAACCGGTTGCCTGCATTACTGCCGGTCACCAGCGTTCCGTAGCGCAGCGTCAGTGCACCGCACTCCGCAAAAATCGGTGCCAGCTGAGTGACAGTGTCGATCATGGTAGCGGGGGCAGCCGCTCGTGTGAGCACAATGAACTTCGGGGTTTCGACGACATTTTGGTCAAAGGGCACGGCATGCATCTTAACCAGGTTTCGCATGACCACGCTGACTTTGCCACTGGCCATCATCGCCCCATAATCCGAAGACGCTGCATACACGTCCAGTGCTTTTTCAAACCCATCCATTCCTTCGTAGGCCTGGAACAAACCCAGTGAGCCGGCTTGTTCTCCGGTGGTGATGATGCCTGCCCGAACAACAAGTGCGCCGGCTTTGGATTTAAGATCATCAATGACACTTCCGATCTGCTCCATCGCAGTTGGCACATAAGTGGGGTCGCATTTCGCCACGGTAATTACAAAATAATTGGCATCGGCCATAACTGTATCCTCCTTTTGTTGTTAGATTAATTATCACCACAGGTGTCCAACCTGGATGAGTTATGTTACACATCTATTATGCTGATTGGTATCGAAACCCTGACTTGCTGGACGATAGATGGCTTCCCGGGCTGTATCAGCAGATAAACGTTTTTTACCTGTCTTTAGAAATTCCTTCGACCAGCAGTAATAGGCATTGCTGATTAATGAAAAATCCCCAGCTCACCAAACTCTGTTACATCGACAACCTGCGCTGTGAGATAAAGCTCTGGCTTCGCTGGCATGAGCGCCTGCCCCGGATGACGGCAGGTCTGGCGGAATTTCTTGCTGTGCTGAGCTTTGATAGCGCATTCGAGGTATATGCCGCCAAGGGTCTTTACTCAAAACGCTGGCGCTGCGATTGCTTTGATAGTTCCATGACCGCCAAACCCAGGAGTTGGCTGGGCTCAACCGGCCTGTGGATACACGCCCTGAACGCGCGGCAAGCTTTGGGCCAGCCCGATGTCATGCGGCGTCCAGGCGCAAAGACCGAACTGGGGCCCAACATGAGCTTGGATGTTGCGAGCTATGCCAACGTCATCAAAGGGATCTTTGTATGAATCTAGGCACCTGGCTCGAGCGCACGGCACGACATGATCCGGATCGACCCGCTTTGTTTCTGGGCCAAAACCAGGTCGCCACCTATGGCCAGTTTCACCACCGCGTTGGGCAGGTTGCCGCCTGGCTCGAAAGCCAGGGTATCCAGCCCGGCGATCGGGTCGGGATTTTCATGAAAAACGTGCCGGACTACCTGGTCGTGCTTTACGGCATCTGGTACGCAGGTGCTGCCGCCGTTCCGATCAACGCCAAGCTGCACGGCCGCGAGGCACGGTTTATCCTCGAAAACTCCGGTACTCGCCTCACCTTTGCCACAGGGGAACTGGTCCGGGCCTTGACCGAGGCTGGCGTGACCAGCCCGGTTCTCGACACCAACAATACGGCCTTTGCTGAATCCCACGCCGCTGCGCGCGCCGCGCCGATACACTGCGCGCCTGACGATCTTGCGTGGCTGTTCTACACCTCCGGCACCACCGGTCGTCCCAAGGGCGTGATGATCACACACCGAATGCTGGTCACTATGTCGCTTTGCTACCAGTCCGATGTGGATCATGTCTATCCCGACGACGCGATCCTTTATGCCGCGCCGATGAGCCACGGCGCCGGGATCTACAACATGGTGCATGTGTTGGCCGGTGCGCGCCACGTCTGCCCGACCAGCGGCAGCTTCGACCCGGCTGAGATTTTTGACCTCGCCCGGCATCATGGTGCGGTACAGATGTTCGCCGCACCGACCATGATCCGGCGGATGACCGACGCCGCCAAGGAGGCCGGCGTCACCGGTGAAGGCCTGCGCACAGTCGCCTATGGCGGCGGACCAATGTATCTGGCAGATATCATCGAGGCCGAGATCCATTTCGGTCCCATCTTTGTGCAGATCTATGGCCAGGGCGAGTGCCCAATGGCCATCACTGTTCTTCCGCGTACCGACGTCTCGGACCGCAAGCACCCCGATTGGCGCAGCCGGCTGGCCAGCATCGGACGCGCGCAGTCAGCGGTCGAGGTTCGCATCGGCGCCCCCGATGGCTCGCGCCTGCCACCGGGCGAGCATGGCGAGATCATGGTACGCGGCGAGACTGTGATGCCTGGCTACTGGGACAATCCCGACGCGACCGCCAAAACGCTGATCGACGGCTGGCTGATGACCGGTGATATGGGCTTCATGGATGTGGCCGGCTATGTCACGCTGCAGGATCGATCCAAGGACATGATCATCTCAGGCGGCTCCAACATCTATCCCCGCGAGGTCGAAGAAGTGCTGCTGACCCATCCAAAGGTTAATGAAGCCTCAGTGGTCGGCCGCACGCATCTCGATTGGGGTGAGGAGGTCGTGGCTTTTGTTGTCGGCAGTGCCACGTCCGACCAACTCGACAAGCTGTGCACCGAGAACATTGCCCGCTTCAAACGACCCAAGGCCTATGTCTTCGTGCCGGAACTGCCCAAGAACAATTATGGCAAGGTGCTGAAAACCGAACTGCGCAAGCGACTGGAGGAGCAGCCATGACTGATCCGACAGAACACATCGCACTGACCAGCCGCTCGGTTCAGGGTATCCGCCGTGAGCCAATCGGAAGCTTTACCCGGGTGTGAAAGGCACTTTGCCAAATTTAGAGCTTGCCACCAAAAGCATCGACGATCGTCTCACCAATATCGGTGCTTAAATAAGGCCAAACCAAAAAGATTCAAAAGAAGCTCGAAAAGGAGGCCATTGGCAAGCCTGAACAGGCGATGAAAATACAAAAGCTCAAAAAGATGCCAGTAAGCAATTGCTCAAGGGCTTGTTTTACGATAATTAGGCGGCTAGCTAGTAAGTTGCCCGCCCACCCGAAAGATCAAAAACCGCACCTGAATTAAAGCTGCAATCTTGCGAACTCAGCCACATCGCCATGCGGGTGGCTTCTTGCGGTGTACCAAGGCGCTTCATAGGGGATTTATCAATCATCACCTGCACAAAGTCAGGGGCCATGTGGTCGAGAATTGCAGTTTTTATCGCCGCCCGCGCCATGCAATTTACCCGAATATTTGTTTCCGCAAGCTCTTTGGCAAGTGATTTCGTAAAGCCGATGACACCAGCCTTTGCGGCGCTGTATGCAGAGGCATTTGGCGTGCCCTCTTTTCCGGCAAGCGAAGCCATATTGATGATACGCCCAAAGTCTTGGGCTTTCATAACTGGCACAATTGTTTGGCAAACTCGGAAGGCGCCCGTGAGGTTGACGTCAACAATTCGTTCCCATTCATTCGGGTCATATTGAGTTACCGGAACCGTTGAGCCTGCAAATCCCGCGTTGTGAGAGAGAAAATCTATCCGCCCAAACTGCGTGAGTGTTTTTGCACAAGCGTGTTGCACATTTTCTAAATCGCGCACATCCACCTGGCAAAATCTGTGCCCAGCATCTAGTTGTCCAGAGGTATCCAAGTCCCAAATGCTTAAGGACGCGCCGGCAGCGGCGTAATGGCGGGCAATCTCGGCTCCAATGCCATTGGCACCTCCAGTGACAACGGCCACACGGCCTTTGAAATCGTATTTGATGTCGTTCATAGTGCCTCAGTTGATAAGAGTATCAACCTAACCAGTGCCGAGGCCGGCCGCTTCGAAATTTGCACGGCACAACTCTATTTTTGTGAACATATCTTCATAACCAAGATGTTCGCCATAGGGGTCGACATAGTACATGGCTCCGTCGACTTGAAAGTATCTGACTATCAAAACAGTGTGAACGAAGTTAAGCGTTCTCCGCCTGCTTCACCTGCATGCGTTTGTCACTTTCCATCAGCGTTTCCGGTGGAACTTTTTCTGGCGCAGACCGGCAGTTTGGTGCCTGGACGGCGCTGCAGTGATTTGATTAATATAGGAAGAGATTGCGACGGTCCACTCTCCTAATGACCGAAGTGGTGGCTTGAACCCTTACCCCGACCATCTATCTTGTGTTTTAGCCGTTTGCAACAAAGTACTTGCTCCAAAATGAGAAACTTCGCACCCTAGGAGATAGGCAGACAGTATTAGCATCTGCGACATGGGATAATCCCATTTTGGGATATCTTAGATTAAATAATGGAGTAGGAAAAAACGATGAAACGACGATGGACAGTATTGCTGAGCGCTTTTTCGATCTTGGCACTCACCAGCATCGACTCATACTCTTGGGCGACGAATACCCTAAAGGTGATCGATCCCAATGGTGGGCAGCAGTTGACCGTTGGGAAATCCTATACGGTGAAGTGGCGCAAAGGCAATGCAGGAGCAAAAGTCAAGTTATCGTTGCTCAAAGCCGGAAAACCTTACCTCGTTATCGATAAGCAGACTGCTAATGACGGCCGGTTTTTGTGGAAGATTCCTAATAAAGTCAAAGCGGGGAGTAAATATAGGATAAAGATTCTGTCTATTGCCAACCCGAAGGTAATGGACATCAGTGACAGAACCTTTGTTGTAAAGAAAAGCAAAGCCAAGAAATTGGCGGCCAACTCTCTGAAGGTGATCAGTCCAAATGGGGGTCAGAAATGGACAACTGGCAAAAGCTACCGCATCAAATGGCGTAAGGGTAATGCAGGAGCGACTGTCAAAATACATTTGTTGAAATCAGGCAAGCACTATAAGTGGATTTCCAAGAAGACAAAGAATGACGGAGGCCACAACTGGACAATTCCTTCCACGGTAAAGGCCGGTAGTGCGTATCAGATAAAGATCGTGTCGACAAAAAACACGAAAGTATTCGATAAAAGTAATAGCTCTTTTACTATTAAGCCTGACGCCAGCAGTCTCGACCTCAGTAAGGTGACCTGGCTTCACACAAAGGTCGCCAAGTGGCCACAGACCTCCACTCTCAAGGTGACAA
>Ga0302127_10001090_pt1 | contig 15810 bp, 9 predicted proteins | sample CB4_SCM_MG_FD_204452 | JGI IMG/M metagenome (GOLD analysis project Ga0302127, IMG submission 204452) | Marine microbial communities from Western Arctic Ocean, Canada - CB4_SCM | ecosystem: Environmental > Aquatic > Marine > Oceanic | place: Canada: Western Arctic Ocean | collected 2017-09-24
TTTGAGGAAGCTGAATCTCGAAGAACCCGAGGAAGCTAGCTCCGAATATCACTAAGAGAGCAAAGAGACCGATATTGAAATAAGGGTCCGTGGAGATGACGTTCATTATATCAACTCCGAACACAGCGGTTAAGGCAAGCCCCAGAGCGGTGTATATGAAGATGATGAAGAATCCATAAATAAGAGCGTTCTTGATTCCCTGTGCTCGTGTCTTACTAGTCTTAGTAAAGAAACTTACCGTCATAGGTATCATAGGGAATACACATGGCGTGAAGAGTGCGGCGAATCCGAGCACAAATCCCATCATGAAAATCCAAAACAATTCCTCTTCTTCCTCTTCTGCTCCTCCAATGGTTTCGCTACAAAATTTAGGTTTCAGATCCGATGATAAAACGTCATTTACTGAAAGTTCGAAATATTCATCTGGCGGGAAGATGCACTGTAAATCATCACAAGTCATGTACGAGAACATGCCAGTGATCGAGTCTATATCAGTTGTTTCTGATAAGTCAATGGTGGACCAGAAATATATTTGGCCTTCAAAAAACTTTACATTCATATTGAAGTTAGGATCGAAATCCTCCTTCGGTGTGCACTCGTGAACTATACTATCGCGGGTTGCATTTGCTGGTAAGTCTATGCTGAAGTATGTGGGCATAGGACCATCGAGACTTTCAAGATTTTGAGAGTAAACATGCCAATGTTCCTCAACATCTGCGTGAAAAACGAGATCAACAAATCCCTCCTCTTCAGTTTCGTAAAGATTGATGTCCCATATAACTGGTTCTAGAATTCCGGGTCCACTATCTTCTACCTCACTACAGAATACAGGTAGGTCAGCAAGCGGCTTGAGGTCAGATAACGATAGGTCGTAATAAATGTCAGTAGGGGGTAAGCACATAGTTGCGTTGCAAACCATGTAATTGAGCATCCCGCTGAGTGAATCGGTATCAGATGAGTTTGCAAGATTCAGAGTCGTCCAGAAATAGACTTCGCCCTCGAAGAACTTGAGGTCCATCATGAAGTTAGGATCGTACTCCACATGTGGCTCACACTCATTGACTATACTGTCGCGAGTTACTCCCTCGGGAAGCTGCATCTCGAAATATGTGGGTAGAGGGCCCTCGAGGTTGTCGAGGTTCTGAGAGTACACATGCCATCCAGCTTCAAGAGAAGCTTGGAACACTAACTCCGCTTTTCCTTCAATTGCTGACTCGTAGATATCTACTTCCCATTGAATAGGATCCTCTATTTGGCCATAGGTAGGCGATATGAAGAAGGCAAATAAGCATAAAATGCTAAGAGTAGATATTCTGAGAATATTCATGTTTTTCTTGCAGTATGAAATTATCAAGAACGCTAAGATAGTTGGTGCAATACAAACAGGCCTCTAATTATGATTTATAGGCATTGTGCTACAAATTCTACTACTTCGCCATCGAGTGTAGCACTGACATTTTTAGATACTCGTGAGAGTGTTTCTCTCTCAAAGTCTACAACTGCCCAAAGCACTTCGCCACTTCCGTCTACTAATAGATGTGCACTCTTCCTTACTCTATGCGGCACCTTCCACTGAGTTAGAAGGTCACTTATTTTCACCGACCCCTCCATTCCGCTTGGTGAAATTCTATCGCCATCCTCCCATGTCCTCCAAATAGTTGGCTCCACGAGAGTGGATTTATCTACCCATAGAATATTATTTGAAGACGGAAAAATTTGATTTTTAGGCTCAGAAATTTCTTGAGTCTTTAGTTCAATTTCTCTGACGACACCTAAATCTCTACTTAAAACAATGTGATCTCGTTCGCGAATTAGTGTGTCGTCGCCATAACATATCATAGCCCCTACAATGGACCTTTTCAGCAAGAGAGCTTCTTCTCTAGCGCCATGAGGCCAATTGCGTTCTGCGAGTAACTTCTCATAAACGAGGACTCCCCATGGTGTTTCTTCCATTGCTTTTATGCGCAGTTTGCAGATAAATCCATCGTTGTACTCGCCGTCGCTATACTCTACGATAACGCGCGAGGCGTCGTCCATTGTGCTCTCGATGGCATTTGCCTGTTTTTCCAATCTATCTGTCCATTCCGCTAAATGCTCTGTTGAACCGGCTCGGATATCCTCGAGCAAGGGCAGTACCTCATGTCTAATTCTATTTCTAGTGTATTTAGGATCTGTGTTTGAAGAGTCTTCACGAAATACGACTCCATCATTTTTAATTTCCTCTTCAATTTCCTTACTCGTCCATTCTAAAAGCGGTCGAATCACATTCCCGGTTTTCATAGACATACACCCGAGAGCATCTGGATCCACTGAGCGTAATAAATGAAGTATTAGAGTTTCTGCTTGGTCGTTCTTATGATGAGCGACTGCGATATAATCAGCTTTTCTTTCATAGAGTAACTTCTCGAAATAATCATATCTCAGCTTGCGAGCTGCTGCTTGTGTTCCGTTGCCAGATTTAACCGCTTCTTCTTTCGTGGAGAGTGAGATACGGCTAAGGTGTACATTATTATTGTCACACCACGTTTTCACACTCTTCTCATCCCCATCACTTTCTTCTCCTCTAAGTTGAAAATTTACATGTGCAACCTCGAAATTTACTTGAGCTTCTTTAAAGGCGTGAAGTAAAAACATAGAATCTGCTCCACCAGAACAAGCCGCGATGATTTTATCGTCTTCACCGACACCACATCTTTTCAAATCTTTTGAAAATCTAGTTATTTGTTCTCTATTCACTTTCAGTTATTTTTCTCAGACTTCACTCTTTAGCTACTCACAGCCCTTTGAAGTGCGTCTGCTTTCAACTTGCATTCCACGAACTCGTCTTCGGCATTACTTAGTGAAGTAATAGCTCCACCGACAGATGCTGCCAATTTACGAGTTCTTCCATTATGAAAGAGGCTCCTTATAATTACGTTAAGATCGAAATCTCCATTAGGACACACATATCCTATAGAACCTGAGTAGATACCGCGTCCATGCTCCTCAACCTCATCAATATGCTTCATGGCGGCGAGCTTAGGAGCCCCCGTCATGGAACCCATCGGGAAGGTCGCTCTTAGGATTTCAGCTATTCCAGTTGAGGTATCTATCTCGCATTGGATTTTAGAAATCATTTGGTGTACAGTTTCAAAAGAGTAAATCTCACAGAGTTCTTTCACCTCTACAGATCCTCTTTTCGCAACTCTACTCAAGTCATTCCTCACTAAATCCGTTATCATAATATTCTCCGCCCTTTCCTTTTCGCAATTTCTCAAAGATTCAATCAACTTCAAATCTGCCTCCTCATCAACGCCTCTTTTTATGGTTCCTTTTATGGGCTGTGAGCTCAAAGTATTCCCCTCTCTTTTCAAAAATCTTTCTGGGCTGCCGCACATTATTCGCGAATCTCCACATTGTAGATATGCGCTAAAAGGAGCCCTTGTTTCGGCGAAGAGTTTTGCGAAAAGCCCCCAACTTATTGATGCGGGAGCGTGGCCGTTGAGGGTTTGGCATAGGTTCAACTCATAGACATCGCCCGCCTGAATCAACTCAGCTACCTTCTCATAATTCGTTATGTACTCTTCTTTTTTCCAAGACCAAACCATTTCATCGACATCCTCCAACTCCGGAAAAACCACATCCTTCAGAATGCAATCCACCCCCTCTTTCGCCAGTTCTGATTCAGCATCTCCTTGAATTACTTCGGGCTTTTTCTGAGCCCCCCACATAATCACGATTTCTGGTTCCCACCAAGCCAAATCCGGCATCTCAAGTGAATTCCTGCGTTTCGTGTTCAGGTCGTAAATACCATTCTTCAGTTCATATCCCAGCCACCCGAAAGTCCAGCTTCCCCCTCCTTTAGAAACGAATTTCTCAAACGTATCTATTACATTCAAAGCAACTACGTCCCCACCAATTACGAAACTACGTCGCGATCCCAGCCCCAAGTAGCAAGTTCCATTCTCGCTCTCGTCAAAAAGTAGAGCAATGTTATTTACACGTCCAGAAAGCGATTCAAGATTAGGAAGCCTTAACATGTTTCAGACATGCAATGCCCTATCATCTGTAGCGGCAAGAGCTGCCTCTTTCAAGGCCTCAGTGTACGTGGGGTGAGCGTGACTCATTCTCGCAATATCCTCTGCTGTTGCACGGAATTCCATTGCAACCACGGCCTCAGCTATCATGTCTGCTGCTCGCGGACCTATCATGTGAACACCTAAGATTTCATCTGTGTCTGCATGAGCGATCACTTTTACCTGACCATCTGTATCCATGCTAGCTCGAGCTCGTCCACTAGCTTTGAATGGAAAAGATCCCACCTTGTAGTTGACGTTTTCTGCCTTTAATTGTTCTTCAGTTTTTCCTACTGAGGCCACTTCAGGCCAAGTATATACAACGCCAGGAATTAGATTGTAATCTATATGTGGATGTTGGCCAGCAATAGTTTCAGCCACAAAAACGCCTTCTTCTTCTGCTTTGTGAGCGAGCATAGCCCCCTTGATGACGTCACCGATAGCGTAAATGTGTGGTGTGGCCGTGCGTAGATTTTCGTCTACAGGTATCATCCCTCTTTCGTCTGTGGCGATACCTGCTGCTTCAAGATTCAACCCGTCAGTAAACGGTTTGCGCCCTACACTCACTAGGCAATACTCTGCTTTAAACGTCAGTTCCTCACCTTTTTTATTGTCGGCTTTTACCGTTACACTTCTTCCTGCTGCTTTTACCTCTTTTACTCCGGTCTTAAGATGAAATTTCATCCCTATCTTCTTCAATGAGCGTAGAAGCTCCTTGCCGAGAGTCCTATCCATTGAAGCTATTAGAGAGTCCATGTACTCAACGACAGTTACCTCTGTCCCTAACCTTGCATAAACAGAACCCAATTCTAATCCGATTACACCACCTCCTATGACTATCATAGATTTAGGTAGTTTTGCTAATGACAAAGCCTCAGTTGATGTGATAATACGCTTCTTGTCAATTGTAATAAAAGGAAGAGAGCTAGGTTTAGATCCTGTAGCGATGATTACATTTTTCGCACTCAAATGAGTTGATTTTCCTTTCTCTGGCTTCACCTCAATTGTATGTGCATCCACGAAAGATCCCATGCCGTGATGAACATCTATCGAGTTCTTCTTCATTAGGAAGTCAATACCTGCTGTGGTTTGGGCTACAACATCACCTTTTCTAGAAATCATCTGAGGGAAGTCCAGAGATAAAGAACCCACACCTATACCATGCGATGCGAACTGCTCCTTAGCTTGATGATAATGCTCAGAACTATCGAGTAGAGCCTTTGAAGGAATGCACCCTACATTAAGGCAAGTGCCACCTAAAGTTGAGTACTTTTCTATTAGAGCTGTTTTATTTCCTAACTGCGCGGCACGAATCGCAGCAACGTAACCTCCTGGGCCACTTCCGATAACAATAACGTCGTAGGTTGACATTTTCTAGTGTGTGATTGAAGAATAGGAGACAAAGGTAGCCAAGTCTGCCCGTACCTGTTGTTACTTTGCGGCTTTCTAGGAAAACTTCATGTGGTCTAATATAGCTTCCCTTTTATTGCGTTATAGATTCCTTGTGCTTATAACATTGGGGGGCGTTACAGCGTATATGGGTTCTTATATCCCCAAGCTACAACTTGTGTATGAGTTCGGTGGATTACTGCCAGAAGACGACTCCACGAGGGTAGATTTCGAGAGATTTGTGGAACATTTCGGTGCCGAAGGGAACATGATGGTTATAGGTGTTGAAGATGAACACCTCTTTACCGCAGAAGGTTTCCAAAGTTGGTTCGAACTAGCAGAGGACATTAGAGACGTGAGGGTTGTATTCGATGGAGATTCTACAGTTATTATTGATTCGGTCTTCTCCTTAACTCAAGCATTTAGAGTCGTAGCAGATACTCCTACTAGGTCATTCATGGCACTTCCTATCGCTCACGATTTAGTGCGTGGAGGACCTGCACTTTCTCAAGGAAGAGTAGACTCGATAATTACCGAGATTCATAACCTGCCGTTTTTTAACGGCGTTCTCTATACGGACTCCTCGAAGGCGACTCTGATGATGGTGTTCATCGATCCGGGCTTATTTAACTCTAATCGACGAGGCCGAGTAATTGAGGATATCACCTCGTTAGCTGATAAATGGGGCAAGGATAATAATATTCCCGTTTACTTGAGTGGACTCCCTTCAATCAGGGTTCAGGTGACTAATAAAGTTAAAGGCGAACTAGGATACTTTGTGGGTGCAGCTCTACTTGTCACTTTCATCTTGTTATTGCTATTCTTTAGGAATTTCACTACGGCATTAGTGTGCCTCAGTGTAGTGGCATTAGGTGTGGTTATTTCAAGTGGTTCAATAGCCTTATTCGATTACAAGATTACCCTTCTTATGTCTTTGATTCCTCCTTTGATAATAGTCATAGGGGTGCCTAACTGTATTTATTTAGTCAATAAATATCATGCGGAGTATAAGCGTAATGGGAATAAAGCCATGGCTCTCAAAAGTATGATTACTAAGGTGGGCAATGCGACTCTCCTTACTAACGTGACTACAGCTTTAGGTTTTGCTACTTTCATGTTCACGAGGAGTGATCTTCTTAAAGAATTCGGAACGATTGCTGCGGTGAACATCATTGTAGTTTTCATAGTTAGCATCACACTTATACCTACACTTTTAGGTATGCTTCCAGCTCCTAAGCCTAACCAGACAAGACATTTGGATAGGAAGTGGGTGTATAATCTGGTTCAGGTTTTCGTCCATGCTGTCCAAACCCGAAGAAAGTTAGTGTATCTCGTAAGCTTCGGCGTATTAGCCCTTTCTGTCGCGGGTATGGTGCAGATGAAGGCTACAGGAAATATCGTTGACGACCTTCCAGATAGCGATAGGGTAAGAACTGATTTGGCTTGGATTGAGGACAACTTTAACGGGGTTATGCCATTTGAAGTTTTAATCGATGGTGGCCAACCCGGCAAGGCACTCACCCTAAGTAACCTTAAAAAGATTGAGGAACTTCAGAACCTTCTTGCAGAATATCCTGAGTTCAGTAGGTCGATGTCAGCAGTGGATGCAACGAAGTTTGCGTTTCAGGCATTGAATAACGGAAGCGTTTCTGGATATAGGTTACCCCGTGGAACGTTAGATAAGCTAAAGTCGAATAAGTTAAAAAGCTATATGCGTAATACTGAGAAAAGAACTCAGGGCATAGATAATGCATCTAGCGTTTCTCGAAACTTTCTCGATTCGACTAAGACCATTACTCGTGTCTCTGCCCAGATGGCAGATATTGGAACTTATGAGATGGATGAGTTAATGGACTCACTTGTCCCGAGAATAGACGCCATTTTTCCACCCGAAGATTATGATATCACTATAACAGGAACTAGTGTAGTATTCCTTAAAGGAACTCATTACTTAGTGAATAATCTGGCCATTAGTATTTCTCTTGCCATTCTTATTATCGCCACTATTATGGCGCTGTTATTCAACTCTACTAGGATGGTGTTTATCGCACTCATTCCTAACATCATGCCTCTTCTGTTTACAGCTGGAGTAATGGGATGGTTAGGTATTCCGATTAAACCTTCTACAATACTTGTGTTTTCAATTGCTTTTGGGATTTCAGTGGATGATACCATTCACTTTCTGGCGAAATACAGGCAAGAACTAACGAAATACAAGTGGGATATTAAGCGTGCTGTTATCCAAGCTGTAGAGGAGACAGGAATAAGCATGATGTATACATCTATAGTTCTGTTCTGTGGATTTATTATGTTCGCAATGTCTGAGTTCGATGGAACTCGCTCTTTAGGCCTTCTTGTAAGCGTGACTTTGTTCGTAGCAATGTTTGCGAATTTATTACTGCTTCCATCGTTGCTATTGAGCTTTCAGCAGTTTGTGACAACTAAAGCTTTCCAAGAACCTCTAATGCAAATTATTGACGAGGAGGAAGATATTGATCTAGAAGCTTTGCGTATAGATTATGGAAATGAACATAAATCCGATACATTGCAGTCGTAATGAAAGGAATCATACTTGCAGGAGGTAGCGGAACGAGGCTTTGGCCTTTGACTATGGCGGTTAGCAAACAGCTAATGCCCGTCTTCGACAAGCCCATGATTTATTATCCTCTGTCAACTCTGATGTTAGCTGGGATTAAGGAGATTTTAATTATCACGACTCCTGAAGATGAATCGTCATTTAAGAAATTACTGGGTGATGGTTCTGCTCTGGGATGTTCATTTGAGTATGCAATTCAAGAAGTTCCGAATGGTCTCGCTCAAGCTTTCGTGATCGGTGAGGATTTTATAGGGGATGATCATGTCGCTTTGATATTAGGAGATAATATTTTTCATGGCCGTCATTTCGGGTCCCAGATGCGGGCACAGATGGAGAATTCAGGCGCACTTATATACGCGTATTATGTTTGGGACCCAGAGAGATACGGGGTGGTAGATTTCGACTCTGACGGTAATGCTCTAAGCATAGAAGAGAAGCCATTGTCCCCTAAATCTAACTACGCCATACCGGGACTTTACTTCTATGATAACAAAGTAATTGAAATTGCCAAGTCATTAAAGCCCAGCGCAAGGGGAGAGTATGAAATTTCAGACGTCAACAAGCATTATTTAGCTGAAGGAAACCTCAAAGTTAGTAAACTCGACAGAGGTATGGCTTGGCTCGATACAGGCACACACGAGTCCTTGCTTCAGGCATCTCAGTACGTTCATGTAATAGAACAGCGTCAAGGCTTGAAAGTTGGAGCTATCGAAGAGATAGCTTGGCGCATGGGATACATTTCAGGGGATCAACTACGTGTGATTGCTGAACCACTTCGCAAAAGTGGATATGGAGAGTATCTCCTCGCCCAAATCGAAAAGGAGAACAGATAAATATGCATAGCCGTTTTCAAAGTGAGTTTTCGCAGTCATTGGCATCATTCATGTCCGACTATTCCGCTTCGGGTCTATACGCACCTGTAAATTACTTATTAGGACTCTCAGGAAAACAAATCCGCCCGGTTTTAACATTGTCAGTTTGTAATGCAGAAGGCGCGCAAATATCTAAGGCCATGCCTGCGGCAATTGCAGTAGAATTGTTTCACAATTTTACATTGATGCATGACGACATAATGGATAACGCTCCTTTAAGAAGGGGAAGCGAAACAGTTCATATTAAATTTTCCGAAAACGTATCCATTCTGAGTGGTGATGTCATGTTTTCTCTTTCTTCAAGATCCATTGAAGATATAGCTGCGGATCATTTACCTGCTGCGTTAAAACTCTTTAATGCTACGGCTAGAGAAGTTTGCGAGGGACAACAACTAGACATGGAGTTCGAGACTACTGAAGGTGTAAGTGTCGATCAGTATTTCGAAATGATCCGAAAAAAAACTTCCGTATTACTTGCTGCATCTTGTTCCTTGGGTGCTATATGTGCTGGGGTTGACAGTGATAAAGTTGACCTATGGTATGAATTTGGATTAAACCTCGGTTTGGCATTCCAAATACAAGATGATTATCTAGATACATTCGGGGATTCTAACAATACAGGGAAGCAAATAGGCGGTGATATTCTCTCCGATAAAAAGACATTTCTTTACATACACACCATTGCCGAATCAGGAGCAGAGGCTTTTGTAAATGCAAAAACGATGCAAGATGAGGATAGGGTCAGAAGTGTAATTGCAACCATGCTTGATGCTGGTGCAGATATAGCGGCGAGAAACTTGATGAATGAATACTCTTCCAAAGCATTGAATGCCTTAAGAGCATTGGACTTGGAGGAGGTTCACCATATTGGATTTGAAGATTTATTATCGTCAGTAACTGATAGAATCTCGTGATGATTTGTTGCGGTCAATCAGACCCTTCAACGTAACTTTGCTTTAGGATTAATAAATAAGCGTGGACCCACTTTCGTTTCTAAGCAATGTAGAGCCCAAAACACTGGACTCACTATACGCCCAGTATCTCAACGACCCTGAATCTGTCGACCGTTCTTGGCGATTGTTTTTTGCAGGTTTCGACCTTGCAAATTCAAACTTCAGTGAAGGTGGAGCTACTCCAGTTACACTCAACGAATTTAAAGTTTTAGAGCTGATCCACGGTTATAGAACCCGTGGCCATCTATTTACTTCTACGAATCCTGTACGCGAACGCAGAACATACACCCCGACTTTAGCTATTGAAAATTTCGACCTCAGTGAGTCTGATTTAGAAACAGTTTTCGATGCCGGCACCCAAATAGGCATAGGTCCTTCTAGCTTAAAGTCGATAATTGCTCATCTGGAAGAAACGTATTGCAATAGCATCAGTGTCGAGTATATGTATATGCGTCAGCCCACTCGAGTGAGTTGGATTCGAGATCAAATTGAGCTCGGAAATCGTAAAATATTTACCACAAAGAATAAGCTGCACATTCTTAAAAAGATAGGTCAGGCGACCCTCTTTGAGGAGTTTCTTCATAAGAAATTTGTAGGCCAAAAACGTTTCTCCCTCGAAGGTGGAGAATCTCTTATTCCAGCCCTTGATGCCCTTATTGAATACGGCACAGAGTTCGGGGTGAAAGAAGTCATTATCGGGATGGCTCACAGAGGTAGGTTGAGCACTTTAGCTCATGTGCTGGGTAAATCATATACAGATATATTCAGTGAATTCCAAGGCAAAGATTACGGCGTAGAAGATGATTTTGAGGGTGATGTGAAATATCATTTGGGCCATTCAAGAACCCAAACAGCAGATTCAGGGAAAGAGATATCAATTACCCTTGCCCCTAACCCTTCCCATCTAGAAGCTGTTGACCCCATTGTTCTAGGAATCGCTAGAGCGCGTATAGATGAGTTAGATGGCGATGAATCTGCCATACTTCCTATATTAATTCATGGCGACGCGGCTATTGCTGGTCAAGGCATTGTTTATGAGATAGCCCAAATGTCTGGATTAGATGGCTATAGAGCCGGTGGAACCATCCATATAGTGGTGAACAATCAGGTAGGCTTTACTACTAATTACTTAGACGGTAGAACTTCAACTTATTGTACTGATGTAGGTAAGGTGAATCAGAGTTTAATTTTCCATGTTAACTCAGATGATTCAGAAGCTGTGGTGCAAGTAATGAGGATCGCAATAAAGTACCGTCAGGAATTTAAAAAGGATGTTTATGTAGATCTTCTAGGATATAGAAAGTACGGACATAATGAGGGTGATGAACCTAAGTTTACTCAGCCTAAGCTTTACAAGGCTATCGCACATCACCCTTCACCTTATGATATTTATTTTAAAAAGCTAGTCTCAGAAGGAACCATCACTGCTGAACAAGGCACAGAAATAAAGTCAACCCAAAAGGAGTTGATGGAAGAGGGTTTCACCGCAGCAAAAACAAAAAAGAATAATTCTATTGAGAATTTTCTAGAGGAAACCTGGAAAGATTATCGTCCAGCAAAAACCCCTGAGCTCACAACTTCTCCGGATACTAGTTACCCAGAGAAAAAACTGAGAGCACTAGGTGATAAACTTAGTACACTCCCGTCTGATAAGAAATTTTTCCGTAAAGTCGCAAAGCTCCATAATGACAGAGCTAAGATGATTGCAGCAGATAAACTCGACTGGGGTTTAGGGGAGCAACTCGCATATGCGACTCTTCTGAATGACGGACACCCCGTTAGAATTAGTGGTCAAGACGTGGAGCGAGGAACGTTTTCACACAGACATGCAGTCATTAAAACTGAGGATAACGAAGATGAAGTTATTCTGTTAAATAGCTTATCTAAGAATCAAGCGAAGCTTAGCATATATAACTCTCTACTCTCTGAATATGCGGTAGCTGGATTCGATTTTGGTTACTCTTTTGCTAGACCTAATGGTCTGACGATATGGGAAGCCCAATTTGGAGATTTCAATAACGGCGCTCAGATTATTTGGGATCAATTCCTAAGTACAACTGAAGAGAAATGGAAAACCATGAACGGTCTTACTCTACTTCTTCCTCACGGTTATGAGGGAATGGGAGCTGAACATAGTTCTGGAAGGATGGAGAGATTCCTCACCTTATGTGCTGGAGGAAATATGATCGTTGCTAACTGTACAACGCCCGCTCAGATGTTTCACATCTTAAGGCGCCAAGTCGTGAGACCGTTTAGAAAACCTTTAATTATTTTCACTCCGAAAAAACTTTTACGCTACCCTAAGGCCGTCTCTTCTATTGCAGACCTAGCAAACGGAAAGTTCAATGAAGTCATTGATGATCCTAGGATGTCAAAACCATCTGCTGCTAAGAAAGTAGATACTGTGTTTATTTGTTCTGGAAAAATTTACTACGAAGTTCTAGAGAGAATAGAACATGATCAGAAAATAGCCTCTAATTTATCATTTGTTCGTTTAGAACAAATTCATCCCCTTCCTCAAGAGGCAATTGATAAAATAGTTGCTCGGTATGGAAAGGGAACAGAAGTGGTATGGCTACAAGAAGAACCAAGGAACATGGGAGCTTGGCCGTTTATTTCCTTGAATTACAAAGGAAAAATCTCCAATTCTATCACACGTCCAGCTAGCGGAACTACTGCTACTGGTTCACCAGTTATTTCTGATAGACGCCAAGATGCTATCTTAGACGAAGTAATGAAGTACTCAATTGATTAATTTTAGACTTTAATCACAACTAGAAACTATGCCCATACTTGAAATGAAAGTCCCTAGTCCGGGAGAAAGCATATCAGAAGTAGAGATTGCAGCTTGGTTAGTTAGCGATGGTGATTACGTTGAGAAAGACCAAGCAATTGCAGAGGTGGATTCAGATAAAGCTACTCTGGAACTTCCCGCAGAAATGTCCGGAATTATAACGCTCAAGGTTGAGGAAGGTGATGTCGTTGTGGTGGGTAATGTGTGTTGCACTATTGACACAGATGCTAAGCCTCCTAAAGGTTTAAAGGCTACTTCAAAACCTGTTGAGACACTTTCTCCAGCGAAAGAAGAGAAAGCTCCTGTGGAGGTTAAACCTGTTCCGAGTGTTAAGCCTGCACCGAGTTCGACGAGTCATGCTTCAGGGCATCCAAGTCCAGCGGCTAGAAAATTAATGGCAGAAAAAGGCATTTCTTCGGGCGCAATTACGGGGTCGGGAAGAGATGGGAGATTGTTAAAGCAGGATGTTCTTTCTGCTTTGGCTGCAGGATTTGATCCTTCATCTGCCTTTGCTAAAGGAGGTTGGACTGGAAGCCGTGACACTCGAAGAGAAAGGATGTCTATGCTTCGAAGAAAAGTGGCTGATCGTCTTGTCGGCGTAAAAAATGAGACTGCAATGCTGACCACTTTTAACGAAGTGGACATGAAGCCCATTATGGATCTAAGGAAAAAGTATAAGGAAACGTTCAAGGATCAATTCGGAGTAGGTCTAGGTTTTATGGGCTTCTTTACGAAAGCTGTCACTACAGCTCTTTCAGAGTATCCCGGTGTGAATGCTATGATAGATGGCAAGGAGATGATCTTTCATGATTATGTAGATATCTGTATAGCTGTAAGCTCTCCTAAAGGGCTGATGGTTCCGGTTGTTAGAAATGCTGAAGCTATGTCTCTTGCAGAAATAGAAGGGGAGATAAAGAGATTAGCAATTCGAGCTAGAGATGGAGTTTTGACAGTAGACGAGATGCAGGGCGGAACATTCACTATTACGAATGGAGGAGTTTTCGGTTCAATGCTTTCTACACCTATTATCAATCCTCCTCAGAGTGCAATTTTAGGCATGCATAATATTATTGAGCGTCCTGTAGCAATTGATGGTAAAGTAGAAATTAGACCTATTATGTATGTAGCTCTGAGCTACGATCATAGAATAGTTGACGGAAAGGAATCCGTTAGCTTCTTATGTCTAGTCAAGGATCTACTTGAAAACCCTGAACGCATGCTTTTCGGAGGTAAAAACCCTACTGAAGTTCTTCTAGGATTATAAAGATTCCACGTCTCACAGTTATGTTTTCGATTTATTGGGGTTGAGAAATCCCTACTGAGCTATTTATATTTTAACCCCTAAAAAAAAGAGCCTCTGATTGATATCAGTGGCTCTTAATGGATACGGTTCTATTACTTAACTACTCACCTATACAATTCAGTTGCCTCTAGAATAACCAAAATCTAGTGACAACAATAAGAACATGTATTTAACTAAAATAGCATGAAACAAATATGAATAAATAAACTGACAAATCAAGATGAATCAAGAATTTTCTTCGACATAAGGTCTTATATGGTCGATATATCGATAGAAGTTAGAACGATTATCTCAATATTTTATACCTCTCCGCATCAAGCCTAAGTAGTATGCATATTAGGAAAGTAAAACCTATAAGCGAGGAGCCACCGTAACTGAAAAATGGAAGCGGTATTCCTATTACGGGTGCTAACCCCAGTGCCATTCCTATATTGACTATGAAGTGCATGAAGAGTATGCTCGCAACACCATATGCATATATCCGAGTGAATTTAGATCTTTGTCTTTCAGCAATATATAGAACTCTTAGGAGTAGAATCATAAAGAGTATTACTACCGTTGATGTCCCCATGAAACCCCACTCCTCACCTACGGTACAGAAGATGAAATCTGTTTCTTGTTCAGGAACAAAGCTGTAAGCTGTCATAGGCCCACACATCCATCCTTTCCCACTAAACCCTCCGCTTCCTATTGCAGATTTAGCATGTCTGATATTGTAGTCAGCGTCTGGATTGCTGACATCAATTCCGAATAGTACATGTATTCTTTCTCTTTGATGAGGCCTCAAGACCTTTTCCATTCCCATGTGAAGACCGCCACTAAATAATAATCCTGCTATTAATGCCATAACTCCCCAGCGAGTAATGTTTTTTCTCCTTCTAGGAACGGTTGCATCGCGTATTAGAAATAAGATCAAACCACCAAGCACTATCCATATTAACCAGAATATTCCTATTCCGGACCAGGTACCCATCCATGGATAGTTGAATTGAGTTACTCCGATAATTATTGTGGCTATAGCTATAATCATGGATGCGAATCCTATTATAAGAAAATTCCCTGAGAGTCCTTCTCTATAAAGAACGAATACAAATCCAGCAAAAACAACGACAGTTCCTGCGTCAGGTTGAAGTAGAATAAGTCCAGCTGGAAGAGCGATGAGCACTATAGAAGCCACCCTTGATATAAAGCTCTTCCATTTAGTTGAGTCTTGGGATAGATACCAAGCTAATACTAATGCTGTTGTAGGTTTTGCAAATTCACTTGGCTGTAAACTGAAATTTCCAAGAGCGAACCAAGACCTCGCCCCACCTATTTTCTTTCCTATAATTAACACCGCGACAAGAAGCAGCAAGGTGGCTACGTATTGTAAAACTGACGTTCTTATAAAGAACTCAGCCTCTATGTTTATTATTAAGAAAGCGAGTACGGAACAGATACAAATCCACATTAATTGTTTACCCCCCTTACCACTCCAATCGATAAGCTCTATGACCTCAATATTTGCGCTTGCACTGATGATATTTGCCCACCCAAATAGTATAAGTACGACAACGATTATAGCTAAAGGCCAATCAAAATTCTTAAATATTGAAGAAGAATTTCTGATCATTCTTCCCAATTTAGAATTCTTTCCTCAGCCTTAATATTGGAGATCGAATCGGTAAGGTAACTATCTATAAGCAGCCCAGCTATAGGTGCAGCCCATGCACCACCACCACCAGCATACTCAACATAAACACTAATGGCAATCTGAGGATTATCCCTAGGAGCAAAGGCCATGAAAGCACTGTGATCTTCAAGGTCGTTTACGTTTTGGACTGTGCCAGTTTTACCACAGATGGTAAT
>Ga0302127_10001092_pt1 | contig 15801 bp, 12 predicted proteins | sample CB4_SCM_MG_FD_204452 | JGI IMG/M metagenome (GOLD analysis project Ga0302127, IMG submission 204452) | Marine microbial communities from Western Arctic Ocean, Canada - CB4_SCM | ecosystem: Environmental > Aquatic > Marine > Oceanic | place: Canada: Western Arctic Ocean | collected 2017-09-24
AGCTTCAACATTAGCTTCAACCTCACGAAGTAAAGGGTCGCCATCAAGGACAAAATCTAAGGCACTTCTCTCAGAGGTAGCAAGCTCTTGAGCCATATGAGCAATGCGCCAGTCCGAAGGAATAGATAGCTCACCGGCATCGGCAGCCACCTGACCCATGAGCAGTTTAAATAAGCTCGACTTGCCGCTGCCATTAGCGCCAATAATTCCGATATGCTGGCCCGGATGAATAGATAATTCAGCATCATTGAGCAGCAGCTTTACGCCGCGACGGAGTTCTATATTAGTGAGTGAAATCATTATTTTATAAATACCACGACTTATTCAAATCCAAGGAAGCCACCTGACTGATGACCCCACAATTTAGTGTATACACCATTTTTTTCCAGCAGTTGATGATGGGTGCCCTGCTCAATAATCTTGCCTTCATCGAACACAATCAGTCGATCCATCGCCGCAATCGTAGATAATCTGTGTGCAATAGCAATGACTGTTTTACCTTCCATGAGTTTATACAAACTCTGCTGAATAGAAGCCTCTACCTCAGAATCTAACGCTGAAGTCGCCTCATCTAAAACTAAGATCGGTGCATCTTTGAGTAACACTCTAGCAATGGCAATACGCTGGCGCTGACCACCTGAAAGGGTCACCCCGCGTTCTCCAACATGGGCATCATAACCTCGCCGTCCAACGCTGTCTCTCAGCGACAAAATAAACTCATGGGCTTCGGCATGGGTGGCTGCCATGATCATTTCTTCTTCGCTAGCCTCTGGACGGCCAAACATGATGTTCTCGCGTACTGAACGGTGCAGTAAAGAAGTGTCTTGGGTGACCACAGCAATATTAGCGCGCAAACTTTCCTGCCGAACGTCACTGATATTTTGCTGGTCAATCGCGATCTTGCCATTTTGAATATCATAAAATCTCAGTAGTAGGCTCACTAAACTAGATTTTCCGGCCCCACTGCGTCCAACAATGCCAATTTTTTCACCGGCAGGAATCATGAGATTCAAATCTTCAAAGACCGGCTCATCAGGATTATATTTAAAAGAGACGCTATCAAAGTGAATTTGACCTTTGTCCACTTCAAGGGCTACGGCACCCGGTTTATCGGTTACCGCACTGGGGATAGACAGGGTATTGATGCCGTCCTGAACGGTACCTATATTTTCAAAAAGGCTGCTAATTTCCCAAAGAATCCAATGTGACATACCAGTAAGCCGAATGGCCAAGCTCATTACAATGGCAATCGCACCGGGAGTAATTGCACCATTTAACCAAAGGTAGATACCCAGCGCTGCCGTGGAAAAGACCAATGACATGTTTAATGTCCACAGAGCAATATTTAGCTTGGTAACTAAGCGCATCTGCGGATGAACCGTGTCTAAAAACTCATTCATACCATCGCGTACATACTCTGACTCTCGACTGTTGTGAGAAAACAACTTAAGAGTAATGATGTTGGTGTAGCTATCCACTATTCGGCCGGTCATCAATGAGCGAGCATCGGCCTGCACCATAGCTATCTTTTTCATTTTTGGAACAAAGTGACGCTGGACCATAATATAAAGCAATAGCCAAATAATCAGTGGTAAGCAGAGACGAATATCAGCACTCGCTACCAGGATTAGAGCCGTAACGATATAAATGACTACAAACAACAGTACATCGAGTAACTTCATCACAGTGTCGCGAACAGCAAGTGCCGTCTGCATAACTTTTGTGGCTATACGGCCACTAAACTCATTTTGAAAAAAGCCATAACTTTGATTAAGTAGATAACGGTGCGCCTGCCATCTCACCGTCATTGGGAAGTTACCCATCAGCGTTTGATGAACAATAAGCGAGCGCAGGCCATTGGCCACTGGTATTAAAACCAGCATAAAGATGGCCATACCCATCAAGTAAGTACCCGTCTCTTGCATAAAAGTGCTGGGATCACTGGATGACAACCAATCAACGACCTGACCCAAAATGCCGAATAAGAGCGCTTCAGAGATTGCCGTAATGGCCGTTAAACTGGCCATAATAAGTAGCCAGGGCTCCATGCCACGGGTGTAATAGCGACAGAACTGGTAGACGCCGTTAGGCGGCCTTTGAGCGGTTTGCTTTGGAAAGGGATCGACGAGGCGCTCAAAAAAACTAAACATTAATATTCCTTACAACAATTTTAGCAGCTCGCTCTGAGCGCAACTGGCAACGAGTCGAATATACGAAAACTGAAACGCCAAAATGGCTGATCTATTGGGGCGACATGATAACAACTTGTGAGCGCGTTTTAGGAAAATATAGGTCTTATATACTGTTTTCTTTTGTCCTCTAAAAACTAGCAAATTAAGAGATAGTTACTTTTTCTTGCCAAACGGGGTGCTTGACCATGACTTGGGTGAAGAGTTCGGAGTGCATAAAAAACGCCAACCACTGTTGTAATTTTCGGTAGTCGGTTTTATCGAACCAAAGCTGATCCACACCGGCGAATTGGCGGATAAATGGAAATATGGCGACATCTACCAGACTTATTTGATCACCCAGAAGGAATTTATTTTGGCATAATAATCTGTCTAGCTCTGCCAAAAAAATCTGCGCATCAGCGCGATGATCCTGCGGAGACTTATTGCTCTCTGCAGGATTATATTTGTAACCATCAAGTGCCAATTTAAAGGGCCCATCGTTGGTCTCTATTAACCGATGAGCTGCCGGACTCATCGCTGATAGCCCCCAGTTTTTAGGGTCGGTTCCCTGGGGGTAGGTTCGATTAATCGCCCAATGCATGATATCCAGGCTCTCATCTAATACTGCACTGTCGGCAAAAACCAAAACTGGCACACTAGCCTTTGCTGAAATCCTCAGCAGCGCATCGGGCTTTTGCGCCAATAACACCTCTCTTAATTGAACCTCAATACCGCAATGTGCAAGCGCCATTCGCGCACGAATTGCGTACGGACAGCGTCGAAAAGAATAAAGTATTGGTAATTTGTTAAGTGGTTTGACCATAGAATTCATACTAAACTATGGGTTACTAATATAAAACACCCACTCAGGGAATCTTACTACTCATGACTAAACCATCTTTTGATTTAATCGTTTATGGCGCCACCAGTTTTGTGGGCCAAATTTTAACTCGCTATCTTGTTGAACATGTTGGTGTCAACAAAACTGTCAACTGGGCTATAGCGGGACGTTCAGCGTCCAAGCTAGATGCTCTTAAAACATCATTAGGTACTGCCGGAGACGATCTCACCGTTATAATAGCCGACGCTGATAATGCTGACGCGTTGGCCCATATGGCAAAGTCCACCCGCGTTATTGCCACAACAGTTGGCCCCTATGCGCTTTACGGGGAAGCCCTTGTGAAGGCCTGTGCAGAGAATGGTACGGACTACTGTGATCTCTGTGGTGAGGCCTATTGGATCAAACGGATGATAGTCAAGTATGCCGATGCCGCGAAGCAATCTGGTGCTCGCATCGTCAGCTGCTGTGGGTTCGACTCCATACCTTCGGATCTTGGCGTCCATTTCCTACAGCAGCATGGACAACAACGCTTTGGTAGATATTTTAATAGTATTAAGTTAGCAGTGAATGCTATGAAGGGCGGAGCATCAGGGGGCACATTAGCCAGCATGATTGAAGCGGTAAAAGCTGCAAAAAGTGACCCAAAATTACGTAAAGATATGAACAATCCTTACATTTTATGTCCTGAAATTCCGGATCTTCGCCACCCTCAAGTGAGTATAAAAGGGCCCGCGTACGATGCTGATTTCCAGCGTTGGTCAGCGCCTTTTATTATGGAAGCGATTAATGCTCGTGTAGTACTTCGCTCTAATATGTTGCTAGGTATGGCGTATGGCGATGACTTTTTATACCGAGAACAGATGATCACAGGGAAAGGATTTAAAGGCAGACTCTCTGCAATTGGTCTCACCGCGGGCCTAGGTCTATTTGCGGTGACTGTGATAATAAATCCGTTACGTGCATTTATGCAGCGCTATGTTCTACCAAAACCTGGTGAAGGACCCAGTCCAGAAGCGCAATTAGCGGGGTATTTTGATCTCAGCTTACTGGGCAAGAATGAGGACGGAAAGACTCTAAAAGTTAGGGTTACCGGGGATCGTGATCCCGGCTACGGGTGCACCGCGAAAATGCTTGCCCAAGCGAGCCTATGTTTAGCATTTGATATCACTCAAGAACAATGTAACGGTGGTTTTTGGACACCTGCCACGGCAATGGGAGATCAATTGACAGATCGTTTGACTCAACATGCGGGTATGACGTTTACCATCGATTAGCGCGTTCTCTGTCTGGACAGCATGGTAGAAGGCCCGACCTAAAGGCCGGGCCTTCTACTATTACTAAAGCCTAAAACTATTCCATTACCCGATCTTTAATAACCATCAGAATAACGGCTACCGCAGCTGCACTAACAATGTCACTTAAATTGCCCAGTATGGCAGTTACGTAGCCACCAATCACTGGCAGCCCATCAACGGCCCCCGACATAGACGCCAACGCGATGGCAAAGATTAAGAAAAACGTTCTATTGTCTTTATCCGCTTGATCACTTAGAAACCCTAAGGCGACGCCTATCAGTATCATAACCAGTGCCGCTTCAGGAATGGCTACAAAAGCGCCTATAATAGCTATTGCTAGTGTTAAAAGTCTCACCACTTTTAATGGACTCATGTTATTACCCCTTATTTTTATTTTAATGCCTAATGAATGCCTTTATAAAAATAGCATATTTAAAACATAGCACGTAAATCACAGGAATGGGGGAAATGTAAGATATTGATTTTATTCAATTTTAAATAAATACGAAGTATTAATATAGGAATATCGGGAGATCGCCAATCGACGAATAAAGAGCAACCCTAGGAGTTTTATTTTTTATATTTTGACCACAGTCACTCTTAAGTAATCTCAATTAAGATTAACTATTTGAGAAATTTTGTAGCGACAATTAGGCACAAAAAAGGCGCCTTAAGGGCGCCCTTTTTACATTCAGCGTTTCCAAATGTTGGTTAGTATCATAACGGCGATGATAACACCCAAACCCGCTGACCCAAGAGACACAATCACCTCTTGAACATTGCCCATGATACCGCCAAAAAATGGCACATCAGGCCCAAATAAGGCAGAGACAAGCACAGCGACAGCCAAAACTGCTGCTAAAATTTCAACGACTTCCCATATCTGCTTTGTTACTTTCTTAAAAAATTTATTCATGGTGGCACCTTATCTAATCACTTTAGCGAAAAAAGGGGACTCTTTAGAGTCCCCTTTTACTTAATCACTAAAAGGTCTAGTCTAGCTTACTCGCTAACCATCCGGCAACTAACAAGCCAAGTAGCCCAGCATCACCAAGCCGTTCTACTAAACCCAGAGCTGCATCAAGAGTATCACCAACGAACGGAACACCTCCTCCGAATGCCACATTGGCGGCTACACCAAATACAATTGCAGCTACCGCAAGACCGGTTAAACCCACCAAAAATTCAGTTGCTGAACTTAAAAAGTTTTTCATGTTTTACCCCTTATCTAATTTTAGTTATTTAAAGTATGAATGCATGGTGCGTTTACCAGCAAACATATCGAACATATCACGTTAGTTGCATTGATTAAAAGCCCATAAATCATTGATTTCTATACTAAAAAGCATAATTTCTGCCTTTTTAAAGTACTATTTAGTGAACATCTAACTTTTTATTTGGCCAATTTCCGTTAGAATGGCGTCTCTAATACTGTAGCGCAATATGGCGCTCCAAGCAGCTAACAAGAGTCACTAAATATTCCTATGGCACAATACGTTTATACAATGAATCGGGTGAGTAAGGTCGTTCCGCCCAAACGAGAGATTCTAAAAGATATTTCACTGTCTTTTTTTCCAGGCGCTAAAATAGGTGTATTAGGGCTTAATGGCTCCGGCAAATCAACATTATTGAAAATAATGGCGGGAATAGACAAAGAGTTTCAGGGTGAAGCACGACCGATGCCAGGGATTAAAATCGGCTATCTTGCTCAAGAGCCCCTACTGGATCCTGAGAAGGATGTTAGAGGCAATGTCGAAGATGGTATGCGCGAAGCAGTCGATGCCCTAAAAGATCTCGATCAAGTGTATTTAGACTATGCGGAACCGGATGCCGACTTTGACGCTTTAGCTAAAAAACAGGGTGATTTAGAGGCTATTATCGAATCTTGGGACGCCCACAACCTAGATCATGCTCTGGACATTGCTGCCGGCGCGCTCCGATTACCCCCGTGGGATTCTGATGTAACCTCTCTTTCCGGTGGTGAAAAACGTCGTGTCGCTCTGTGCAGGCTTCTGCTATCAAGGCCTGATATGCTACTTCTTGATGAACCGACCAACCATTTAGATGCTGAGTCAGTCTATTGGCTGGAAAAATTTCTCGAAGAATACGCAGGGACTGTTGTTGCCGTTACTCACGATAGATACTTTTTAGATAATGTCGCTGGCTGGATACTTGAACTAGATCGAGGTCGTGGCATCCCTTATGAAGGCAATTACTCTGCCTGGCTAGAAGGTAAAAATCGACGTTTAGCCACTGAATCTAAACAAGAAATATCACGTCAGAAAGCAATTAAGCAGGAACTCGAGTGGGTTAGACAAAATCAAAAAGGCCGCCAAGCGAAAAATAAAGCCCGAATTGCTCGATTTGACGAGCTTAATTCTCAAGAGTTTCAGTCACGCAATGAAACTAATGAAATATATATCGCACCTGGTGAACGCCTCGGCGACAAGGTCATTATTTTAGACAAAGTCAGCAAAGGCTATGGCGATGAACTGTTAATTGACCAATTGTCATTATCGATTCCAAAAGGATCTGTGGTCGGCATCATTGGCGGCAACGGTGCTGGTAAATCGACCTTATTCCGCATGATTGCCGATATAGAGAAGCCAGATAGCGGAACAATTAGTCTCGGCGAGTCTGTAAAGGTTGCTTATGTCGAACAGACGAGAGACTCACTCAACGATAACCACACCGTTTGGGAAGCTATATCTGGCGGTCACGATATATTGAAGATCGGGAGTTATGAAGTCTCCTCACGCGCTTATGCCGGTCGCTTCAACTTTAGAGGTAACGACCAACAAAAGCGTGTAGGCGAACTATCCGGCGGTGAGCGAGGTCGTTTGCACCTCGCCAATACTCTTAAACAAGGGGCCAACGTTTTACTCTTGGATGAGCCTTCAAATGACTTGGATATTGAAACATTACGAGCGCTTGAGGAAGCAGTACTGTCTTTCCCTGGCTGTGTGCTGGTAATCTCTCACGATCGTTGGTTCTTAGATCGTATTACCACTCATACACTTGCTTATGAAGATAATGGAGAAGTGGTATTTTTTGAAGGCAGTTACAGCGAGTATCATGAAGACTTTGTAAAACGTAACGGTGGAGATGCTCAACCAACACGAGTAAAGCATAAGCGTCTAAAGACTTAATCCCCAACAAGATAAGAGCGAATTATGAGCAGTATTTGGCATCACACGCCCAACCCATCGTTGATGGATAAAATGAGTGAAGGCACCATTGACCAACACTTGGGCATTAAAATCACCGAGGTTGGTGATGACTACCTAATAGGTACAATGCCGGCAGATAGCAGGACATTTCAACCTTATGGTATCGTTCATGGCGGTGCGAATGTGGTTTTGGCTGAAACTCTCGGATCCATGGCTGGCGCTCACATTATTGATAGTGAGCACTACCTTTGTATGGGCCAAGAGGTTAGTGCCACGCATCTGCGGCCAGTATCCTCTGGCTTGGTGACCGGCACAGCGCGACCCATTCATTTGGGGAGGCGCTCCCATGTTTGGGAGATTCGCCTAACCAATGACCAAGGTAAGCTCAGTTGTATCGCGAAGTTAATCTTGGCCATTGTCCCTAATAAAACTGACTAAATTACTGACCTAACGAACTCGGCTTTTCTACTTTAAATACATTTATTTCAATAAAAAATAACGCCAGCAACCACAGAAAACTGTATCCAAAGTCTAAGTCTTCGCCACGGGGTGCCGTGGCAGACGGCGGGACTTACAAAAGACTACAAATAAACTTGGACCTTGCTATTTGAAACCAAATAAGGGTAAATATTCAGTTTTATCAATCCACGATTAAAACGTACTTGCACGGAGATCCTGTCTTTAAGACGCTGGATGTTATTCTTCTTTACCCTAATGACTAGAGAATTCAAAAAAAAGATGATGACCGGTCTTCAGCGCTACATATCCCGATTACGTATTCACGAGTTAATTTGGATTTTGGTCCCTGGAGTCTTCTTTTGCTGGGGCTTTACCTCCACCTCAGTCGATATGGTAATCCCACGTATAAAATCCATGTTCGATTTATCCTATACATCAGCACTGTTAATCCAATTCAGTTTTTTCCTCGCCTATCTTTTTATCCCTATCCCAGCGGGAAAATTTATTCAGCATTATGGCTATAGACAGGGTCTTTTTATTGGCCTGGCATGCACAGCTTTGGGTGTTTTTTTACTAGCCCCCTCGGTCATATTGCAGTTCTACCCCGCTTTTCTAGGTGGTATATTCGTTACAGCCAGTGGTATTGCTTTGCTTCAGGTCACGGCTAACCCTATGATGCTAGCTCTTGGCGACCCAGTAACGGCTCCGCGGAGACTGATGTTTGCACAGGCATTTAATTCCCTCGGTACAACCATAGCGCCCGTTGTAGCCTCAGTTTCTCTCTTGAGTATAGATACACTATCAGCCGATCAAGTTAACCTATTGTCATTGCGAGATCAGGCCACTTACCACCAGGGTAGTGCTCAAGCTGTGATATCTTTTGCAATATTACTCGCCAGTATTCTTGGCATCTTGTCTCTTTTTATGAGGGTACTACCGCAACCGACGCTACAGCTGTCGAAAAAAAATCAGCCTGATAACCTTACCGGTGCTAGCTCTTATCTAACACTTTTGAAGAAACCACAGGTTCATCTTGGTATGGGCGCTATTTTTGTCTATGTAGGCGCTGAAGTAACCATAGGCAGCCTACTAATTAATTACATGCGCAGGGAGGATGTGTTGGCTATCGAGGCCTCTGAAGCCTCGGCTCTTGTTGCCATTTACTGGGGACTGGCAATGCTCGGTCGCTTTGTGGGAGTGGCGGCCTTAAGATGGATCAGTGCCGAGAGAATATTGCTAATAGCCTCTGCAATGGCAATCTTTTTAGTCTCTAGTGCGATTATTTTTAGCGGCCCTCTATCGGCAGTTGCGTTGATTTCAGTCGGTTTTTTTAACTCGGTCCATTTCCCACTTATATTCAGTACTACACTTCGCGGCCGTGATGCGTCGGCACCCAAAATTTCCGCACTTCTATGTATGTCTATATGTGGAGGTGCCATCATTACGCTGATCGCAGGAAGTCTTGCCGATATAGCAGGCCTTAAGTCTGCATTTTTAGTCTGTATACTTTGCTATGGATACTGCCTCTATTTTTCGTACTATCACCGCAATCAACTGCAACAATCTTAAATCGACTACGACCGTTCAGGTTTAGTGCTTACAGTAATGAGAGCAGAAACCAAGTGTCTTCCGCCCTCGCTCCAACCTCACTTATAGGGTTTGCAATGGTTTCTATTAACCACGAGATCAATCCCTGTATTTCAAGGATTTGAAAAAGCTAAACACCGTGTTACTTATTAACGGTTTTTCTCACTCTCTTCTCACGCATAAAAAATCTTGTCAGATCCTTTTCATCCCCTTTACGTAACCAAGCATCGGGGAATTCGGCCGCTTTTGTGCGATCGCCTTGGCGAAAAACTGCTCCAGTGCTGAATTTCTTAGTGTAGGGAACAGAATACTCTCCACCGTCTGCCAGACGCTTGTACAAAGCTTTGCGTAATTTCAGTTTGACATTTAAATAGAGCGGATCTGCAATCAAGTTAACCATTTCCTGGGGATCATTTTCGATATCATAAAGTTCGTCCGTATCCCAGATTCCGTGATATTGAATTAGCTTAAAAGTGTCTGAACGAATCGCAAAGGTCGTTGGCGTACTAGGAAAATTGAATTCCCAATAATATTCATAAAGTAAGCTATCGCGCCAGCCATCGACATTCTCACCCTTAGCTAATTGCAGTAGACTCGCACCCGCGAATTGCGCTGGCTGCTCTTTAATACCGGCAATATCAAGAATAGTTGGTGCAATGTCGATGTTAGCGGCCATTTCTTCTACCACATAGTCCTGCTTGGCCCCGGGAATATAGGCCACAAGAGGCACCCGCATAGACTCCTCGTAGGCATTGCGCTTATCAATTAACCCGTGCTCACCAAACATAAAGCCGTTATCACCCATCAAGATTACGGCGGTATTCTCGTCAAGATTATTGGCTTTCAGCCAAGCATTGATCCGACCCAAGCTATCATCAACGGCTGAAAGTGCTCGGTGGTATTGTCGCTTGTATTCCTGTACGTCCAGCTCACTGTGGTAAGGAAAGTCAACGCCGTGCCAACTATTACGCTGGTTTTTGACCCACATGGGTTTGCCGTCATAATTTTCCGCTGTGTCAGCCTGGCTATCGGGTACCTTGATGTTGGCATCGCTGTATTGCTCCCGATGTCGTTCCGCGGGGTCAAAATTGGCATGCACAGCCTTGTGTGACAGGTAAACGAAAAACGGTTGGTCAGTATTGCGCTCGTCTGCGAGCCACTGGAGCGTATAGTCCGTTAGCTCATCTGTAATATAGCCCTTCTGCTTAACATGCTTACCGTTGATGTTGAATCGACTAAATCCTCCATCGCGCTTTCGCTCTGGATAATAATCGCCCTGTCCTGCAAAGCTTAGCCAATGATCGAAGCCGGGTTGCGGGTCATCATGATGTCCGCCCATATGCCATTTGCCGAAAAACGCAGTCTGGTAACCCGCTTGCTGCAAATAACTGGGAAAATAAACTGTACCCTCCTTGGCTGGTATGTTGTTATCGACCACGCCATGGCTATGCATATACTGGCCGGTCAAAATAGACGCGCGACTCGGAGAACACAATGCGGTAGTGACAAAGCTATTTTTGAAGTGAATGCCTTTTTTCGCAAGCTCGTCCATATTGGGAGTGTCTAGTACGGGATTCATAAAACCCAATTCATCATATCGCTGATCATCAGTGAGTATATAAATGATATTCATCGGTTTTTTTTCAGGCGAACCTGTAGTCGCTAGCGCCGATGGAATAATGCTGACAACGGCTAACAGAAAAATGGAAATCCTGACCCAGTTTTTGTTGATAAAGACAAATGTTCGCATAACTAATTCCTTATTAATGTTTCTCGCACCCAAAGTTTTGAGCTTTTAGCGTGGCGTAGTAAATTTAAATTTATTTATTGACTGCTAATCTGACTGAACAGTGAGTTTGACTAATTCGAGATCGCGATCACGGGAAGATCCACCCACCATAATAGTGAAGTCCCCAGCCTCTAGCTGCCAATTCATATTAATATCATAGTAAGCAAGCATATCCGGAGTAATCTCGAAGTGAATTTTTCGCTTTTCGCGAGGTTCAAGCGATACACGCGTAAATCCTTTAAGCTCTTTTACAGGCCTTGTCACCAGCGAATAGTCATCGCGAATATAAAGTTGGACTACTTCATCACCAGCGCGCTTACCTTTGTTAAGTACGCTAACCGACAGCGTCGTCGAACCATCTTTACCAATGGTAGACCGCGATAACCTGGCTTGACCGTATTCAAAATCGGAATAGCTTAAACCGTCACCGAATTCATGCAAATTTTTAGTCGGGGCGTCTGCATACCGTCGGATCAACGCACTAGGCTTGTGGTTATAAATCGACTGTAAATGACCCACGCTGTAAGGAACGGTGATAGGCAATTTACCACTAGGATTAACGTCACCAAAGACGATTTCAGCGAGTGCCTTGCCACCTTGAGCGCCGGGCTCCCATGCTTCGATCAATGCCGCCACATTCTCAACGATCCAGGGCTCTGCCAACGGTCTGCCATTCACCAGCACAACAATGGTTGGTGTACCTGATGCATGAATAGCTTTCACTAGGTCTAACTGCTGACCAAATAGTCCGATAGAGCTTCGCGCAACATTTTCACCCGAGGTTTTACCTTTCCTGTCATATCTCAGGGGATTACTACCTACCACCACGATCGCTACGTCGGCAGACTTAGCTCTTACCGCTGCGCTAGCGATCTGGTCGCGCTCAATTCGTTTCACACTGCCGCCTAAATCAAAATAATCAATCTGAGTAGAACCCTTTGCGACCTCTCTGAAACCCTCAACAACAGTAGTAATGTTTTTCTTAGGCTGCTTGAGCACCCAATCACCCATAATCGAATGATTGTCGGCGTTAGGCCCGGTTATAAAAATCCGTTTTCCCTCGGCGAGAGGCAATATAGCGTTGGAGTTTTTGAGTAAAACAATACTCTGCCTAGCCAGATCCAAAGCCGTGTTTTTGTGTTCCTCGGTGAACATCATTTTTTCAGCCATCGAGGCATCAACCTGGGCGTTCTCAAATAGGCCGAGACGAAACTTAGCTAAGAGCATCGGTCTTACCGCAGCATCTATTCTGGATTCAGGTATCCGTCCTTCCTTGACTAACTTTACCAGTGGCTGCAAAAACTTAGGTCCATGCATATGCATATCAATTCCAGCACTAACACTTTGATATACCGCTTCATTGAAGGTTGGTGCGGTGCGATGCAGTGTTTGTAGCCTTTCAACATCTAGCCAGTCGCTAACAACAAACCCCTGAAAGTCCCACTCATCGCGCAGTACCTCGGTGAGTAAAAAATGATTTGCATGTGCGGGGACGCCGTTTACTTCATTGTGTGCAGCCATAAGCGTGAACACGCCAGCATCAACGGCTCGTTTAAATGGAGGAAAGTGATCTTCACGCAGCGAACGGAGTGACAAGTCCATAGGCGATAAATTTAGCCCATTGACCGGATCACCACCGGCTACAAAATGCTTCGCTGTTGCGAGGACCTTACTGTCACCTGAAAAATCGCCCTGTTGTAGACCATTGATCACAGCGACACCCATCTCGGCAACCAAAAAATCGTCTTCTCCGAACGTTTCACCAACCCGACCCCAGCGCGGATCTCTTGCTATATCGATATTCGGGGAGAACGCCCAGTGTGCGCCATTAAGTCGAACCTCGCGTGCTGTTTCAATACTCGACTGTCTCACTAAATCTAGATTCCAGCTACTGGCCATCCCTATTGGAGAGGGATAAATAGTTGCCCCTTTGACTAGGCCATTACCATGAATAGCGTCGATACCTATTAACAAAGGTATTCCTAAACGACTTTGACTAGCATATTGCTGTAGACGATTAGCCTCCTGTGGCGTTACAACATGCAAAAACGAACCAACTTTACCCTCTTTGATAACCTTTGGAATTTGCGAAGAATGCAGATTAGGATACATTCCATAGGCATCTCCAGCTTGCATTTCCTCAAGGCTCATATGTTTTTCAGAACGAGCAATGTGCTCTGGCCCTACATACTGAGACATCTGACCAATTTTTTCGACTAGCGTCATTCTGGATAATAAATCATCAACGCGAACATCTTCCGCAAGATCAGAATTTTTGTAGGGCAGTGATTCCTGCCCTACAACGAAACAGGATAATACCGAAAATAGAGAAAATAGAGTTATAGATTTTTTCATATGCTACCAGTCACCAATTAGATTTTTAGTGTTAATTATTAATACGTTGTGATCCATACTTACGAAGAGTTCTCTACTGCTTATAACGCTCGAAAAGACGAGTTCTCGTTTTTCCTTCTTGCCCAGCGCGCACCCAACTTTCGGTATTCTCCGGCCGTTCGGCATCAACCAGTTCAAGATAAGACCCTAGTTTATTTTTCAGTAATACAACTAATTCTGGCAGCTGTTGAGACAAATCAGTCCTCTCACCAGCATCTTGAACCACATTAAACAGAAGATTGCGCTCGGACACTGGAAAGTGGATCAGCTTGAATTCCCCAAAACGAATCGCCGAGTGCGGCTCGTTTAATCCGACTCGGTTAAAGTGCGGATAGTGAAATATAAGTCCCTCATCGGACCGCTTCACTTCCACCTCACCATCATCTAGCAGAGGACGCAGACTCACACCGTCTAAATCTACGGGTAAACCTTCCATCGAGCCCGCTAGCTCGGCCAAGGTAGGTAACAGGTCATAGGTTACAACTGGCGTGTCACTCTGCCCGCCTGGCTCAATGCCTGGCCCGACAATAGCAAACGGCACTCGAATACCACCCTCGGTCAAGTCCCATTTCCCGCGTAGTAGCGGTGCATTAAGACCTGCTTTGTAGGGTTTTCCTTTATTCGGCTGCTGCGGTAGTACTGGCATACCGCCATTATCTGAGACAAATATGATGTAAGTGTTGTCTGCCAGGCCAAGTTCCCGATAAGCAGCGAGTAAGGTACCAACAGAAAGATCCATATCTTGAACCATGGCGGCATAACCTTGATTCTTATGTAACTTGCCTTTTTTACGCAACCCTACTTCAGCAAAAGAGGCTTTGCTGTAAACAATATTTGAGTGCACAGCGTAGTGAGAAAGCTGCAGGAAAAAGGGTTGCTGCTTTTCAGTCGATTCGCGCATAAATGCAATCCCTCGCGCAGTCAGTGAATCAACGCGTTTCGGATCTTCTTCCGCATAGCCTTTCCACTGGCTAGGGTCCATATCAAAATCACCCTCTTTATTCTTTGTTATACCATCGTGCACGTCATAGCCATAACGAGCAGGATCTTCGTCGATATGCCATTTGCCAATATGCGCTGCACGATAATTTTTATCGATAGACTTCAGCACTTGCGGAATACCAACCTGATTGTGATCAACCAGATTCTTGCCCATTCCACGGGTACGATGCAGGCGCGCTGGTGTCTTGCCAAACTGGATACTATAGCGAGTAGGAGAACAAACCGGTGCCGCAGCGTAACCATTAGAAAAACGTAGCCCACCGTTCACCAATGAATCAATGTGAGGTGTGGTGTAAAAGTCGCTCTTCGCCACCGGCTTCTTGTTATCCATTGTCGTGGACATACTGCTCCAACCAAAATCGTCGGCAACAATTAGAATGAAATTGGGGGACGTTGAGGCCTGCGATGAATTAGCCAGCAAAAGCAGTAGGATGAGACCTGCCACTTTAGGTCGAGTAAGTTGGTAAAAACAAACCGCCGGGGTCTGCTGCAAACAAAATAAATTAATCATGGCTGTAATTCTAGATCCTTATTGCGGTAGCCAGCTCCAACAATATCTAAACCAGAACCTATTACATTATAAAAAATATCGAACTCAGGCTCTGCAGCCACATGGCTGAAAATCCCCTTACCTGAAGCCCGAAATATCGGGTGATTTATGGCAACACCAGTCCTATTAGTCTCGAACTGCGCCGAATCCAGTGCGTAGGTTTCAGGCTTATCTGGTGGGCCGTCAAAGCCAATCGCTGCTATAACAGGGTTACTGTCAAGGCGGATAAAGTTCGGCGAGACATTTCCAGAGAAAACATTACCCTGCATATCCAGAACCTTTCCGCCCTGCCAACCCACTGTCACTTTTGCACCCATTCGTCCTCCGTCATCGACCACAAAAAGATTATTCCATAGGTGCATGTCCCTCCCGTTCAGCTCTACAAGCGGATCAGAACTAGCGGCAATAACATAGGTGTTGTTGTAGATGTAAATATCTTCTGATTGAATGCGTTTGGGCTTTGAATAGTCACTGACAAATAGGGTTTTCCCTGGGAAACTACTCTTGCCACCTTCGGGCCTCTCGACACCAACGAGGCGGGTG
>Ga0302127_10001094_pt1 | contig 15797 bp, 14 predicted proteins | sample CB4_SCM_MG_FD_204452 | JGI IMG/M metagenome (GOLD analysis project Ga0302127, IMG submission 204452) | Marine microbial communities from Western Arctic Ocean, Canada - CB4_SCM | ecosystem: Environmental > Aquatic > Marine > Oceanic | place: Canada: Western Arctic Ocean | collected 2017-09-24
CAACATGCGCGCCGCATACGAGGCCCTACCAAAGTCTTGGAAGAAGAAGATAGACGGCCGCAGAACCGCCAATGTTCGCCTCGGTAGTGCCGTGAAGAATGTCTACAACACCAATTCACTAGAAGAGCAGCAGAGGCTAAAGCCAAAGCCGGTGTTCCAGCCGCTTATTCGCACCAATGGCGATAACGGTACCAAGGCGCTCTACTGCCATCCCAACAAGATGGACTACATCGAAGGCTACACGCCGGAAGAGTCCCAAGATCTTATCGACAAGCTGGTCAAGATGACTACCAAGGACGAGTTCATCTATTCCCACAAATGGCAGCTTGGGGACATGCTGATCTGGGATGATCGTTCGTCCATGCACCAGGCAGCTTTCGATTATGACCCAAAAGAACATCGCCTGATGTGGCGTGCATTGGTACGAGGCGAGCTCCCTCACTGAGGACGCCCCGCCGGCGCAACCGGGCCGCTTCAGCGGTCTGGTTGCGCCGGCTGGATAGCCAAACTGCCCCGGCCCCCGTTAGGTTGAGCACAATGACGATAATTCTCAAAGGGTCCATGCTGTAGACCAACGTTTCCCCCTGGCACGCCATGCCGTGTCACGTCGCTGCGTAAATCATGCGTTTTGCCTTTCGGGAGATTCTCCAATGTCCGATCTGCCAAAGAAGATAATGATCTGCGAGGAAGGCCCTCGCGAAGGGTTCCAAATTGAAAAGGTTCCTGTAGCGACAGATAAGAAAATTAAGCTCATCGATGCGCTCTCAGAAACCGGTCTCAAGCACATCCAGATCATCTCCTTTGTCAATCCGAAGCGGGTGCCTGGCTGGGCTGATGCTGACGAGGTTACCAAAGGTTTCAAAAAATATGCCGACATTGATTACTCGCCGCTGTGGCTCAATCCCAAAGGGTTCGAGCGGGCGCTACAGTACAAAAAAAAACTGACGCTTAACGGCAAAGTGGCCATCGGGGCCTCGGAAAAATTTTTGATCCGCAATCAGAACACGGACCTTGAGCAAAATCTCCAGCGCCAGCGCGATTCGGCCCGCATGTACAACGATAACGGCGTTCCAATTAAAAGCGTCGGAGTAAATTCAGCCTTCGGTTGCAATTATCAGGGTGAAATCCCCGTCAGCCGTATTCTGGAGGCCGTCGCACAGGGCTTCGCTATCGCCGAAGAATTCGGCGAAAAGCCGCACCAGGTTCGCCTCTCCGATACCATGGCCTGGGCAACCCCAGACCGCATCAAGCGGGCCGTCGGGGCAGTGCGGGAACGTTATCCTGATAAACAGATCCATCTGCATCTCCACGACACACGCGGTATGGCCATCGCTAATGCCATGGCCGGCCTGGAGATGGGCGTCGATAGTTATGATAGCGCCGTCGCCGGTCTTGGCGGTTGCCCTTTTGCCGGACATGCCGGTGCAGCCGGTAACATCTGCACCGAGGACCTTGTGTTCCTGTGTGCGGAAATGGGCATCGATACTGGCATTGACCTGGACCAGCTAATTGAAACAGCCCAGTTAGCCGAGAGAATTCTGGGTCGTTCGCTTCCCGGGTCAGTCATGCATGGCGGGACCCTCGACCGCTTCCGCAAGGCCGCGGCAGAATAATCGTCTACCCAGAATATGGCAGCTCAATTGAGAGATAAATTGATGAACGAACATAAGCCTACTCCCGCCCACGCGCCTGGAGACCCCAGTAACTTGCCGCTAGCAGGTTTAACCGTTGTGGAATTCTGCCATATCGTCATGGGGCCAAGTTGTGGCCTGGTCCTTGCCGAACTTGGCGCCGAAGTAATTAAAGTTGAGCCAGTTCCAGGCGGTGACCGGACGCGAAACCTGCGTGGCCATGTCGCCGGTGGATTTACCTACTTCAATCGCAGCAAAAAAAGCATCGGCCTTGATATGAAGTCCGAAGGTGGCCGGGCCGTTGCCTACCGGTTGTTAAAAGATGCAGACGTTATGACCGAAAATTATGCTCCTGGAACCGCAGAAAGATTGGGCATCGGTTGGGAGCAGGTGTCAGCACTGAATCCGCGTTTGGTCTATTGCTCGTTGAAAGGCTTTCTTCCGGGGCCTTACGAGAACCGTGCCGCGCTCGATGAATTAGTTCAGTTCAGCACTGGCCTCGCATACATGACTGGACCTCCAGGTCGCCCTGTACGGTGTGGGGCTTCAGTTGTCGATATGACAGGTGGGTTTTTTGGTGTCATCGGTATCCTAGCCGCACTACGCCGCCGTGAAATCACCGGACGAGGCGAACACGTCACGAGTTCCCTTTATGAATCATCAGCATTTCTTGTCGGCCAACATATGGCCGGCGAAATTGTAACTGGCGAAGCACCCATACCACTTCCAGTACGGCCGCGTTCGTGGGGTATTTACGACACGTTTAACTCTGGCGACAAGCAGGTTATTTTTGTCGGCATCACTAGTGACAAGCAGTGGAAATCATTCTGCGATATGTTCAACAGGCCCGATCTGTTCGCCGACGACCGCTTCAATACCAATGAGAACCGCCGTGCGGAACACGATGAACTATACGCCGCCATCCAACGCATTTTTGACGATCATGCTTGTGAGCTACTCATCGATAAGCTGGTTGAGGCTGGTCTGCCAGCAGCGCCAATGCGCACACCGAGTGAATTATTTGATGACCCGCAGTTGAACGCCGATGAGCGCATGTCCTCCACTAAATTCGCCAATGGCAAGACGGCAAATTTACCGCGCCTGCCCCTGTCTATCGGTGACGGGAAGGCACGGATGGATGGCCAAGTTCCAGCGTTTGGCGAAAACACAGACGGCGTATTAGCAGAACTTGGATATAGTAAGAAAGAAATTGCTGATCTACGTAAAGGGGGTGCCATCGTTTAGGTTATTAGCGATAGAGTTCTTTAACGAACCTCAGCCATGATCCCATCGCCAAAAGTCCGAGTTCTCCTCCATCAAGGTACGTGACAGCACCATCTTATGAACCTCTGACGCACCATCGACCAGACGCGCCTGACGTGCATAGCGATAGAACCATTCCAAAATCGTGTCTTTGGAATAACCACGCGCACCGCAAAGCTGGATTGCCGTGTCTACGCAGCGATGCAGACAATCGGCGACATGTATCTTGGCGATGGACACCTCCTTGCGGGCGAAGTCACCCTGGTCCAACTTCCAAGCGGCATGCATAGTCAACAGACGACCTACCTGGATGTCCGCAGCTGCCTCGCCAAGCATCCATTGGACACCTTCATGGTCAGCAAGCTTCGAGCCAAAGCTTTCACGCTCGGCAACATATTCTGTGGCGATTTCCAATGATCGTTTCGCATGGCCCAGCCAGCGCATGCAGTGGGTAAGGCGAGCCGGTCCAAGGCGAACCTGTGTGACCTTGAGGCCATCTCCGACATTCAAAAGGCGCTGGCTGTCCGGAATCTCTAGCCCATCAAATGTAATCTCACAGTGCCCACCATGTTCCTCAGGTCCCATGATAGGAATGCGCCTATCGATACGCCACCCCGGACTGTCGGCATCGTACAGAAATGCACTCAAGCCCTTGCGACTATCATCGGAAGTTCGCGCGACAACAATGAAGACACCAGCGCCATCAGAACCGGTGATGAACCACTTGCGTCCACGAATGATCCAAGCATCGCCGATCCGTGTCGCCGTAGTCTGCATTGCTGACGGGTCTGACCCAGCCCCGGGCATCGGCTCGGTCATGGCAAAAGCTGTACGCGTGCGCCCATCGATAACTGGCTGAAGCCATCTATCCTTGGCCGATTCATCTAGAATTTTATCAAGAAGCAGCATGGTCCCGTCATCAGGGGCCGCCGCATTGAAGACGACCGCTCCAAAGGGGCTACGCCCCATCTCCTCGTAACAGACTGCCGCAGTGACGGTATCGATGCCGCCACCGCCACGGGATTTGGGCATGCGCAGAGCCCATAAACCTGCAGCTTTAGCTTTATCTCGTAATCCAGTAAGGATTTCCATCCGGATCATCTCGTGCACGTCACGATTGGTCGGGTCGGCCTCCAACGGAATGATATTTTCATCCACAAAATATCGAACCCGCTGGCGCAGCTCTTCTGCTTCTGGTGATAGCGTGAACTCCATGGTCCTACTCCAATTCACACAGAACACGAAAGCCAATGCCGCAGATCTTCACCCGAGCGCCTTCGGATATATTTAAGCTCGATGGTATCGTTGAAGCTGAGCTGCCTCAATCGGCATTTTCCGCCCGCAATTAAGTAAAGGTGCATGATCGAACACATGCCTCAGCGACGGCATAGCGCTTCGCAGGACTTGGGTGGGGCACTGCTTTTGCTTGTATCTGATGCCGGACACCACATGAAAGGAATAGCGATCACCTTCGATGGCGGATATCCATTGAGCAGACTGTAACTACCCAGAAATTAGGTTTTTGTGAACCTTTAAGACACTATTATTAAGGGGGATAAGTACGTCGAAGCAATATTATCGACCGAGAACCTAGCGCCCAAACGGGCGGAGAGGATCATATTAAATCCCACGGAACGACCCAGCGAAAGAGTAGGATGCGGTATGCAGAACATTCTCAGGTTCCTTTTCGGCGTTGCCCGAGAGTTCGGCATCAGAATCAATCGACGAAATACGGTGGCGGTGATGCCACGATCAATGCGTTAAATTATCAGGTATTTTCGCCGGGAGCCCACAGGACGTCAGCGGTGCCCTTCCCGTTGAGCCAACGCCCCAGCACAAATAGGTGATCAGATAACCGGTTGACGTATTTTAATGCCTCACTGTTGATTAGTTCCACATGGGTCAGTGTGACCATCAGGCGCTCGGCCCGGCGCACCACGGTCCGGCCATGATGCAGGTAAGCAGCCGCTGGCAGGCCGCCCGGTAATACAAAGGAATTCAGCGGCGCAAGCTCGCCATTAAGTTGGTCAATTTCTTGCTCCAGGCGTTCAACCTGTGCCGCCGTGATTCGCAGTGCCCCCTCCGACCGGCGACCCTCTTGCGGCGTACACAAATCGGCTCCGAGGTCGAATAGGTCATTTTGAATGCGCCGCAGCATTGCGTCCGCCTCTCCTTCCGTATGAAGGCGGGCCAGCCCGATAACGCTATTGGCTTCATCAATCGTACCGAAAGCATCGACGCGGATATTGTCCTTTGGCCGGCGCGCACCATCGCCAAGCGAGGTCTCGCCACCATCACCGCCACGAGTATAAATACGTGTCAGCTTAACCATTGCCACCTAACGGAATATTTCTCAGTAAGAAGTACAGAACCAGAAAGGCAATCACCACAGCCTGACTAATAACGCGCAAACGCATCAGGCGATTGCCATGCCGCGCATTAAACTGGCCACCCAACCCCATGCCGACAATGCCGGTAAATAGAACACCCACCACCATCACCATGCCGGCACCAATGAGCCAGGGAAGAACCTCAAGTACAATACTCATTGATGACATATAGTCCGCCACCAAAGCGACATCCAGGCTCTTGTCAGATGCCCGCTTTGTGGCAACGTATGATTTGGCATGGAGACCGTTCTCAAATTGTTAGCCTTGGTGGCAGGATTGGCACAATTGTCATATTCGCACTAATTACGGGGATCACGCCAACAACGGCTTCCCTCTGAGCTGGAACCACCCTATTGGCTCCCCGACCAACAGAGAATAGAGAGCTTAATTCTGGAACTAGGTTCAGATTCGGAGGATTGGAAAGAGCATTGGCCAGGTGACATCCGCAGGCCCATTTTTGTCGGATATAAGCCATCACCTCTAGCGTGGCTTATGTCAGGGCTGTGGCTAGGGTTGCGGCCTTAACCTAACCTGCAATTCTCCCGATTCGATTTCCTACCGGCATAGCTAGATGAAGCTCAGATCGTGATACATTATTTGGTCAGCATAACCATAAAGGCACTGGCGCTATTTCTTACCACGCGCCTGTCACAAGAGATTCCGTCCTCAGCTGCGCATATCCACCCAGATAGTTTCCCACGGACCGTGGACAGCTACGCATCAGCCGTCTATCTGCACCCGATGCTCCAGAGCATACCGCATTATGATCCAGCATAATCGTTAACTAAACGCCATCCGCGATGGGCCTGGTTACGCTCTTCAGCCAGAGCAGGGATTCTCTATCCATTGCTGGTGATAATGCATCGAGAACCCGAGCATGATAGGCGTTAAGCCAGCTGATCTCTTCCATGGACAAGAGGTTTATGTCCACCAGGGTTCGGTCAATGGGCGCGAGAGTTAAGGTGTCAAACCCAAGCAACGAACGCTCGGCACCATTGACCGTTATAGACTTGACCGCCACCAAATTTTCAATACGGATGCCATAAGAGCCGGCCTTGTAATAGCCAGGTTCGTTGGAAATAATCATGCCAGGTTCTAATGCCACGGACCCAGCCGCCTTGGAGATGCGCTGCGGTCCTTCATGAACGCCTAAATAACTGCCCACCCCATGGCCTGTGCCGTGATCGAAGTCGAGCCCAGCTTCCCAAAGGGAGCGGCGCGCCAAGGTATCAAGCTGTCCCCCGTTAGTTCCCGCCGGAAACCGCGCCGTGGCAATACCGATATGGCCCTTGAGCACCCGGGTGAAGCGGTCGCACATTTCTGGGTCCGGTGTGCCTATGGCAACGGTGCGGGTAACGTCCGTGGTGCCATCAAGATATTGCCCTCCAGAATCTACCAGGTAGACCGAACCTGGCCGCAGTAGTTGTTCACTCTTTTCGGAGGCACGGTAATGAACGATCGCACCATTTGATCCCGCCCCAGAGATTGTCGGGAAGCTCAATCCCCTGAAGAGGGGATCCGTCGCACGGAACGATTCCAAAACGGTTGCCGCCTCAATTTCTCCAACATGGCCAGATGGAGCCTCACGCGCCAACCACGCCAGAAAACGGGTAAGCGCCGCACCGTCGCGGCAGTGAGCAGCGCGCGCGCCCGCCAACTCTGTTTCATTCTTGCAGGCTTTTGGCAGTTGGCAGGGGTCCGGTCCAATATCGACGATCACCCCAGCAGTTTTAGCCTGACGGAATGCCCAATCGGGTGCAGATGCTGAATCAATGCGCAACCGGCGACCTGAACCCAGCGCATCAATTGCCTTTCCAAGATCGCCCGGCGCCCTGACTCGAACCGAGGCACCAAGGTGTATATTCAGACCCGGAACCAGCTTGCGAGCATCTATAAATAGATCGATGCAAGCGTCAGCATATAATAGTGCAAATGAAAGTGGCAGCGGCGTGCACGGAACGTCTCCACCTCGCACGTTCAGCAACCAAGCAATGGAATCTGGCGCTGTTAGCAGCGCGGCAGCAATTCCATTAGCAGCCAGACCAGCAGCCAGTTCAGACCGTTTGTCGGAAGATCCGCGCCCCGCAAAGGCAATGCCATGAGCACGCACAGGTGATAGCGGCGGCGGTGGCTGGTCTATCCACACGGCATCCACCGGATTATCATCAAGGGCAACTAACCGGGCGCCGGCCATTTCGCAGGCCTCCCGTAGGACGGCGACCTGGCGCGGGGTGTGCATCCAAGGGTCGTAGCCAAAACGCTGGCGTGGCTTGAGATGCTGCGCCAGCCAAACGCCCACTGGTTCTATGCTGACATGACGGCATTCGAAATAGGTGCTATCGACCTCATCTTGAACTTGCAACGTATATCGTCCATCGACAAATACAGCTGCTGCTTTACGAAGGATGATGGCCATGCCGGCGGAGCCGGTGAATCCGGTTAACCAAGCCAACCTATCAGCCGACGCCGACACGTATTCTCCCTGATGTTCATCCGCTCGCGGCACGACAAACCCCGCTAGACGGCGGCGGCGCAGTTCCGCCCGCAACGCCGACGGCCGTTCACTGATTCCAACCCCTAGTGTATTCGCTTTAGCTGCGCGCAGACGCATGAAGTCACGCAGCGCAGTGGCGAGCTCGGGTGCTGGCTTGGGCGCTACCAGTTGCATCCAGCTATCCGCGTCATTCGCCGACGGCGCGGCAAGAATACCATCCACAAGATCGCCCAGTGATTTCACATTGAACATCGCCCGCGCGCGCAACAAAAGACCTTCAAGTTCGGCCACGGTGGTTTTGCTTATGACGGCGGTCATGAAGGAAGCCTAATCACATGATTATTAGCTAAGCTATGCGTATTACGCATTGCTGCGATGCAGTAAATCATCTTTTGCACCTGCGAAATCTTTCATATATTTGCGTCAATATTGAAGCGGGACCATCACTAGAACGCCCCACAATCGCCCCGTTTTATCCTTGCACAGAACAACCAAACAGCGCGGACACCCAAGACGGCATGCGCATAGCCCCGGAGAAAAGAAATGACCATTCTAGCCACCGAGAACAACTGTAACACCGCGCCTAACTTTCGGGAACTAGACATCTCCGAAATCGGGGCCGCTCGGATTCCTCACGTTACGAACATGATCCGCTCTGAGATCATGGCCAAGCTAATTACCAAGGCATACGTCAATATGGCACGATTTATGCGCCGTGCGAACATCTCACCCGCGGGTCGCTTTCTGGCGCGTCGACGCACAATGAATGAGCTGTCTGGATTAAGCGACCGCACATTAGCCGATATCGGCATTCGGCGAATTAATATCACCACTGTCACCGAAGATTCTTACTTAATGTACATTGCATAGGACAATTATTAGTGCCTAGCAGGGGTGATTGCTAAAACCAACCCGCACACAAGCAGAATAACTAAACACCCCGCGAACAACGATAATGCCTGTTTCAACGTTACCTGAGACTAGTTTTCTAGGCTGAGTGTGAGCGAACTAGAGCGTATCAAACCACGTTTATTTTTAATCTTGAATTATCCGGTAGCCCCTCCCCCCCAAGACAGAGAGAAGCCTCTTTTATTCTTGCTCCCGGCTATAACCTGCTGCCTGCATGCAGTTAACAAAAACCCGTTGAAAAATTTTATCCAGATCCAGCCGCAAGAAGACGCCAGCGACCGTACGTGCATCATGCGGTTGGATAAAATTCTCATTGCCGAGCTGCATGCCAATCTCTTGATTGACGTACTTGCTGGCCTGCGCCCGGCAAGTTGCGGACGTTCGCTCAATAGCACGTTCGCCTACACCAAGTCCTCCCCACGTTCCTGGATCTTGCTTGGTACAAGCACTAAAACTGATGGCTAGCGCTGCAATTACACCTACCTTTCGAAGATTTTTGACGTTTTCCATGGACGTATTTCCTGCCAATTAATTCTCAGAATTCGATACACTCAATGCGACGGATGGTGCACTTGCAAATCCCTTTTTTCGCCATCCTGCTCATGTGTATCAATGCGCTGTCCCGCCGTTGAGGCATGCCCGCAATGATTGTTGCGTCTTCTCATCTCCCCAACGCGCCGTACCAACAACCTCGCCGAGCCGCAATCCGTGGCCGTCAAATAAAATGGTTGTCGGCAGGGCAACCACGCCAAGCGCACGGGATAACATGCCGTTATAGTCAACCATCTTGGGAAGATGCACTATGCCAGTCTTGGCATAAAAGGGGTTGATCTTGTCCATGCCCGTTCGATCCTCGTTGATCGACAGAACCTCGATACCATCCCCTATGTAAGCAAGTCGCAACGCCTCGAGGTCCGGCATTTCACTCACACACGGAGCACACCATGTCGCCCAAAAATTAAGAACAATGGGGTGGCCCGCATAATCCGCTAGGCGGCGTTCCGTCGTTCCGTCTTCGAAAAAAATTATGTCTGGCGCCGACATAGGAACTGATGCTGAATTAAAGCCGGGCGTTTCGCTGGAAAAGACGTCGCATGTCCCCCGGTCGGCTCTTGCCAGCGACGAGGATATGCCGACAATAGCTCCAATTAGAAGCCCCGCAGCCATAGCGTGGAATATAACCTTTCCCAATTTCACTAAGACCCCCGGGGCGACCGGATTATGAGAAAACCCGACCAAAAAGATAAAAACATTCCCATCGCGGCCAGCCCCATGTGGGGCGGGAGGTTCGCAGCCGGGCCGTCAGCAGTAATGGAGGAGATCAACGCTTCCATCGGATTCGACAAACGCCTCTTTGCTCAGGACATCGCTGGTTCGAAAGCGCATGCCGCTATGCTGATTAAGCAGCGCATCATAACGCCAGAAGACGGCGAAGCTATAATGTGCGGTCTGGACGCTGTTCTCAAGGAAATGGCGCGAGGTGATTTTCCATTCAAGCGATCATTGGAAGATATTCATATGAACGTGGAGGCACGGCTCGCTGAACTCATCGGCGACGCCGCTGGACGCCTGCACACGGCACGCTCACGCAACGATCAGGTTGCCACTGACCTGCGATTATGGGTACGTGATGCAATCGATTCCATTGATGCCGCCCTTAGCGATCTTCTATCGGTGCTGATCGACCGGGCTGAGGAACATGCCGAGACGGTCATGCCTGGATTCACACACATGCAGACTGCCCAGCCGGTAACACTTGGCCACCACCTTTTAGCCTACGTGGAAATGCTCTGGCGCGACCGAGGGCGCTTCGCTGATGCCCGGCGGCGACTTAACGAATGCCCACTGGGCGCGGCCGCGCTCGCTGGCACCGCCTTTCCCATCGACCGGCAGGCAACATCAGCGGCACTGGGCTTTGACCGGCCATCAGCAAATTCCCTGGATGCGGTGTCCGATAGAGATTTCGCCCTCGAATTTCTTGCCGCCGGCGCCATTTTGGCGATTCACCTGTCACGACTATCTGAGGAATTAGTACTCTGGTGTTCCTCTCAATTTGGCTTTGCCCAGCTATCTGATGCCTTCTCCACAGGCAGCTCGATCATGCCCCAAAAGCGTAATCCCGATGCCGCAGAACTGACCCGGGCCAAAGCGGGGCGTATCATCGGTGCGCTGAATACCCTGCTAGTGGTTATGAAGGGCCTGCCACTAGCCTATGGGAAGGACACCCAAGAGGACAAGGAGCCCGTATTCGACGCCGCAGATAATTTAGCGCTCTGCGTCGCCGCGACCGCCGGCATGATGCGTGACGTGACGTTTGACAAGGGCCGCCTACGCGCTTGCGCCAGCTCCGGGCACGCCACAGCCACCGACCTTGCTGATTGGTTGGTCCGAGAACTCGGTATGCCGTTCCGTCGCGCGCACTACGTTACCGGCGCAGTAGTACGGTTAGCGGAAGCCCAGAGTTGTGACCTAGCCGAGCTGTCACTCGTCGATTTCCAATCGATAGAGCCAGGAATTAACAAGGATATCTTCACTGTTCTATCGATTGATAACTCTGTCCGCAGCCGCACCAGCTATGGCGGTACGGCGCCCAGTAATGTGCGCACTCAGGCTGCAACCGCACGTCAACTTCTTAAAAAAGGAGCTTGATGCATGCGCAATATCCGCACCACCCGGATCGTTCTAGTTTTATTGCTTGCAGTAATCTTGGTGCACCCGCTGGCGGCCTGCGGCAAGAAGGCCGCTCCTCTGTCGCCGCCCGACAGCACCTATCCCCATCAGTATCCGGCACCATAGCGGGGCGGGCATGAATGATTTCTTTCCCTATGTCGATGGCGAAATGACAGCAGATAGCGCACCCTTGCGGCAGATCGCCGAGGCCGTAGGTACACCCTTTTATGTATATTCGACTTCAGCACTCAAAAGCGCCTATGCAGCCTACGCCGATGCCTTCGCCGGCATGGATATTGGTATCCGCTATGCCGTAAAGGCCAATGGCAATCTCTCCATTATCCGCACCTTGGCAGCTCTGGGAGCTGGCGCGGACGTAGTTTCGGGAGGTGAAATGCACCGTGCCGTAATGGCCGGCGTGCCGCCAGAAAAGATCGTCTTTTCTGGCGTCGGCAAGACCATTGAGGAAATGCGAACAGCACTTGAGGCCGGTGTAGAACAAATCAACGTCGAGTCTGAACCGGAATTGGAACAACTTTCAAAGGTCGCTAATACTATGGGCGTCGTGGCACCAATATCGCTGCGCATTAACCCCAATGTCGACGCCCTCACACACGCCAAGATCACGACCGGAAAGAGCGATAACAAATTTGGCATCGATATAGACCGGGCACCGAACGTTTTTACCCACGCCGCTACCCTCCCCGGAATCAAGGTCAAGGGCATCGCTGTCCATATAGGCTCCCAGTTGCTCGACCTTGAACCCTACCGGCAAGCGTACCGAATCGTAGCCGACATGGTATCTCAACTACGTCATCAAGAAATTGCGATCAACCACATCGACCTCGGGGGCGGGCTTGGAATAGCGTGCAATGGTGAATTTCCGCCAAGCATCGCTGCTTACGCTAGAGTCGTGCGGGAGACGGTTGGCAGTTTAGGCTGCCAACTATTGCTGGAACCAGGGCGCTCACTTGTTGGGAATGCTGGAATGCTAGTATCTCGAATTCTATATATAAAGGATAGCTCGACGCGCCGCTTTATCATCTTAGACGCTGCCATGAACGACTTAATGCGGCCAGCCTTGTATGAATCATTTCATTCCATCCGGCCCGTCATGGCCGCTGATGCAAGCGCAAGCCTGTCCATGGTCGATGTCGTTGGCCCCATTTGTGAAACTGGCGATACATTTGCTACGAAACGTCAAATGCCGCCCCTCTCGGCGGGCGACCTGGTCGGCATTGCCGATGCCGGTGCCTATGGTATGGCCATGGCATCGACTTATAATTCTCGTCCTCTCGTGCCGGAGGTGATGTGCCGCGATGGCGCATTCGCCGTAGTCAATCGCCGCCAGACAATCGAGGAAACGATGGCCCGCGAAACCCTGCCGCCATGGCTAATGGATCACCCGCCATCGCCAAACCGATCTGAAGTGGCTTAAGTGCCATGACCCGGCGCCTAACGCACCGATATCGGGGAGCATGGGTGCTTGTAGCCTTCTTTTCTACCGCCTGCGCCTCTGCCGAGCCACTTCCCAACATTCAGCTTTTCGACGCTAACACAGTCGATGCAATCACGCAGACCACCGGCGAGCGGGTCGATGTATCCGTGTCTGGTAACTATCTCGCGTCGCGCCACGCCGAGGCTAAGCGGGATCTGAGCAATGCCGCAAACTACTTGAAAATGGTGCTCGAATCTGATTCTGAGAACACCAGCCTATTGCGCAGAACAATTATGGTTATGGTGATTGACGGCAAAGTCAGCGAAGCAGCAGTACTTGCCGAAAAACTGATTGGCCTTGGCGACAATTTTCAGTTAGCCCATATGATTCTAGTTGTCCGTGCCATTAAGAATAACCAGCTTGACAGCGCGGAAAATTATCTTGGCGCCATGTCAAACGGGGGGGTGGCGACAGTAATAAAACCTCTGGTCCGAGCCTGGATGCTAGCAGGACAAGGACGCACCGACGATGCATTGATCGCCCTAAGTGCGCTTGATGACAATAAGGGCGCCATGACGATAGGAATGCTACATAAAGCGCTTATTAACGAACTTAATGGTCGTTTTATCGCAGCGGAAGCCGCTTATCGCCAAACGATATCGGACTTGAAAACCTTTTCCCTGCGCCAGGTCGAGATGTTGGGAGCATTGCTTGTTCGAGCCGGAAAAAGCGCCGAGGCGAGGTCACTTTATGACGATTACTTAGAACGCTATCCGGGATCTCAATTGCTAGGACCATCGATAAAGCAATTAGAGCCCGGCTCGGAACCACGCTCCATCGTAACTACCCCTGCCGAGGGTATAGCCGAGGCTATTTTTGGCATCGCCAATAGCCTGCGCCTGAGTACCAATCGAGATTCGAGCCTGGCCTTTTCTAACATGGCACTCCATCTCCGCTCCGAATTTCCGATTAACCGCATGCTTCTTGGTGATCTTTACGAAGCTGAGGGGCAGCTGGAGAAGGCCAATGGGGTCTACGCCGGCATACGTGACGATTCACCCTTCTCATGGTCCGCCCGCATGCGCATGGCTAACAATTTGAACCAGATGGAGCGCACAGACGAAGCCGTTACAATTCTAAAAATCCTGGGAGCCAATTTCTTGGATCGCCCCGATCCATATATCACCCTTGGTGACATCCTGCGCGGCCACGAGCGCTACGCAGAGTCTGTCGAGGCTTATAACAAGGCCTTTGCACGCATCGATAAACCGGAAGCTGGCTATTGGTCCCTTCACTATTCCCGTGGCATTGCACTTGAGCGATTACACAGATGGGAATTAGCAGAGAAAGACTTCCTGGCGGCCTTAGAGCTTCAACCGAAACAACCATATGTCCTAAACTATCTGGGATATTCGTGGGTCGACCAAGGCCTAAACATCAAACGCGCCACCGGCATGATAAAAATGGCCGTCGACCTTCGACCCAATGATGGTTTTATAGTCGATAGCCTGGGATGGGCTTATTTTCGCCAAGGTAATTTTCGCGGCGCCACCGAGGAACTCGAACGAGCCGCTGAGCTACAGCCAGAGGACCCAATAATCAACGATCATCTGGGGGATGCCTATTGGAAGGTCAGCCGTCGTAAAGAGGCTCGTTTCCAATGGTTGCGCGCTCTTAGCCTCGATCCTACCAACGAGTCCCGGGCCCGCATCGAAGATAAACTGGAACATGGCCTCGTCGATGGCCAAGCCAAAGCGCCAGCCACTACCGATGAATGAGAAATCTTGGGTTCGCATTTTTGCGCCAGCCAAGATCAATCTCTACCTGCACGTAACAGGTCGGCGTGCCGATGGCTTGCATGACCTTGATAGCCTCGTGGTTTTTGCGGGCATCGGTGACGATATTGCTGTATCGCACGCAAGCTGCATCGACTTCGCGGTCGATGGACCATTTGCGCATGCCGTTCCAAGTTGCCCAAATAACCTTGTAGTGCGTGCCGCCCATGCCCTAGCAGAACTCGGCAAGGTCACGACGGGATCAAAAATTCGCCTAACCAAGCGCCTCCCTGTAGCCTCCGGAATTGGTGGCGGCTCGGCTGATGCCGCAGCCGTAATCTATGCCTTACTCCGCCTCTGGCGTCTACGCCCCGAACCGTCCCGCCTAAAGGATATGGCCATGGCATTGGGTGCCGATGTGCCCGTTTGTATGGCGGGGCGCCCGATGTTTGTCGGCGGAGCCGGCGAGACGTTAATCCAGGCCCCGCCCCTTCCCGCCTGCTGGCTCGTGCTTGCTAACCCCTTACGGGAAGTGTCGACCGCCCTCGTATTTAAGGAGAGACAGGGCACCTTTTCAGCAGCTTCGCGTTTCACGGAGACCCCAGCTAATGTTTCTCACCTGACGACAATTCTGCAGTCGCGCAATAACGACCTAGCGGCAGCAGCACGCAATATCCTACCAGAGGTTGGAGCCGTGTTAGATGCTCTGGCGGAACTTCCCGGCGCTCTTCTTAGCCGTATGTCAGGAAGTGGTGCCACTGGTTTTGCATTGTTCTCAGATCAAAACGAGGCAGAATCTGCAGCCGCGTCGTTGCGTAAGGTTTGGCCGGAATGGTGGGTAGCAGCGGCGCCGGTAATGGGACCTTCGGGGATCGAAGAATGGACACCTACCATGACTTAAAAAGAGAGTGGAATGGGCATCGACATGCCCCTGTTTCGCAAGAGACATGCCCCTGTTTCGCAAGAAATGTCCATTCACGCAGAGCAATTTCTTAGTCTCCACTTATCACAGCGGTTAGGCCCTTTTGAAAATTAGCAAAAAAAGTAGGTTCCCCCACTAAGAGGGTTAGGATTAGGACAAGGAGGATGAGCAGTCGGTTCTTCGGGGAAGTCTAAGACGGATTTTGCGAACGCTGTGGCGAACGATTCTACAACCACGAGCCGTCTGTTATTCGGCTGGTTTGGCAGCGTGGAAATCCGTGCTAGTTTCCCGCCCGGGCCGCTCGG
>Ga0302127_10001096_pt1 | contig 15782 bp, 14 predicted proteins | sample CB4_SCM_MG_FD_204452 | JGI IMG/M metagenome (GOLD analysis project Ga0302127, IMG submission 204452) | Marine microbial communities from Western Arctic Ocean, Canada - CB4_SCM | ecosystem: Environmental > Aquatic > Marine > Oceanic | place: Canada: Western Arctic Ocean | collected 2017-09-24
GATCCGATTTAGCGCAGCCGTCCATTTTTCATTCTGGCAAAAGGGTGGTGAGAAACTGCTGGGCAGACGACTTGTTGCCGTGCGAGTGAGATCACCATCTTCGAATTGAATTGTTAACCGTATATTGCCAGATCCTTACTTTCAGCAGTACAAGCCGACCTCTATCGTTTGATAAGTCAATACTTTTTGACCAGAATTTGATGGCTGTCTACTATCAATAGGTCGCTGTAGGATTTCGTGACCGATCGCGTTTTCTGCTGTTGATGTTACCGGACTGCTTTTAGCGGCAGCAATAAACTAGAACTCAAGGAGATAACACATGGCTGACGACAAGCCCCGGCGCAAGGTCACACTAAATCAGTTGCGACGCAAAATGCGTGAAGGTGAACAGATAGTACAGATGGCGATCTATGACTATCGCAACGCGGTAATTGCGGACCGACTGGGAATCGATATCCTATGCGTATCGGATACTGGTGGGATGATTCTGTTTGGCCACAAGAGCACTGTTACAGTTACTTTTGATGAAGTGATGATGATGGCCAAAGCTATCGACCGCGGTAGTCAGTATGGGTTACGCATGGTTGATATGCCGTACTGGAGTTTTCACATTTCACCGGAACAGGCGGTAGAAAATGCAGGCCGTTTCGTACATGAGGCGAATGCCGAAGTAATGAAGTGCGAAGGCAACCAGTACCATGCTCGTAACATCGAAGCGATTAATCGGGCAGGTATTCCGGTCCAAGGCCACATTGGTATTACCCCGATGCGTATGCCGCAGTTGGGCGGATTTTTTGCTCAGGGCAAAACAGCAGTCCGCGCAGAAGAATTAGTCGATGATGCTTTGGCTATGGTCGATGCGGGATGTTTCTCGATCATGTGCGAGGTAACGACTCAGGAGGTGAACGAGTACCTGGCTCAGGTATTGCCAGTTCCAGTAATCAGCTTAGGCGCGGGCTTGGGAGCGCATGGGGTTCATATTATTACCTCAGATCTATTCCATCTTTACGAGGAACACACACCACGTCATTCAAAGATCTACACCGATCTAATACCTATTATCGAAGATGTGTTTATTCGGTACCGAGATGAGGTTAAGGCTGAAATATATCCTGGGCCTGAGCACACGGTGTATATGAGTGATGAAGAAGCCTTGAAGTTCGCTCGTAAGATGAAATGGGAGTCCAAACTGGAGCAACTCGATACCAAGGCGAGCAAGGCTTCCAAGCGCAAGACCGCGAAGAAGATATCATTGCCGGCAAAAAAGACAACCAAGAAGGCTGCCAAAAAGAAAGCTACCCGCAAGAAAGCAGGTCGTTAAGTAGTCCGGGTTTTGCTATTGAGTAGGATGCGAATTACCCTCGGGACAGGCGTGAGCCTCAGTTCCGAGGGCTTAATCGTCGAATCTCGAGGTCAGAAAACCAAGAATTATTACCGGATTTGAGCAGGAGATTCCAATTTTGCGCCGAAATGGGACCAAGAAATGTCAGTTGTCTTTTACGCAGTGTATAGATTGGTTCAAACTATCAAATTATTGATTTGAATGATTTTACAAATCGCCTTGCCGCCTTTTTAATTATCAATAAGACGAGTTTGTAAATAGAGACGGCCAGCATGTCTGTCCGGGTCAAATAACAAGGAGTCAAACGATATGCCAGCCAGAAATGCCAAACAGTGGGCAACAGTTCCCGGGAAGATAATCCCGGGGGAATACGTCGACAGTCGAATCTATTCCGATCGAGACATCTTTGAAGAGGAGATCGCCAAGATCTTTCGCAAGGTCTGGATACCAGTTTGCCATGAGTCCGAATTACCTGACCCTTATTCTTTTAGAACCACAACTGTTGCTCGAGAGCCGATTATGGTTGTGCGAGGTCCAGATAACGAGATTCGCGCCTTCCTGAATGTTTGCCCACATCGCGGCAACATGATCGAGAACCGCCCATCGGGGTCTTTTGAAACTGCAGCTCCCTCCGGCGCTCCGAAGCACATGACTTGTATGTTTCACGCTTGGCAGTTCGATATGAAAGGTAATTGCGTACACATATCCCGGAGCACCGAGGGCTATCAGGATCGTCTTGCCTGCAGTGATGTCGGTTTGCGACGACTCCGCTGCGAAGTGAAGTACGGTGGCTTTGTCTGGGTCACACTGAACGATGCCATCGAGCAGACTGTAGAAGAATGGGCTGGAGGCGCTTTTGACTGCATGCAAAAATCATTGGATGCGGAACCGCTGGAAGTGTTTCACTACCACAAGGCAATCATCCCATGTAATTACAAACTCTGGCACGACACCAATTCAGAGTTTTATCACGACTATCTGCATTACCATAACCGGGTAACAGGGTTTAATGACTCATATTTCGCCCGAAAGAATAAAGGGTTTAAAAACGGCCATGTGAACGTAGGCTCGTTTGAAGTGCAGTATGATAAGTATGAGGGCTTTGAATCCCGAGAAGAGCTTTCGTTTCCGCATTTGCCAACCAACCATTGGGAGATGATCGATTTTTTCCCAGGGGTGAACTTCAATTTGCGTGGTTCGGCGCTGCGCTCCGACATCATGACGCCACTCGGTCCCGATAAAGTCATGATCGAATTCCGCGGTCTGGGGCTTAAGAGCGATACCCCAGAAGAGCGCCTAATTCGCCAAAGACACCACAACACGATTTGGGGACCATTTGGCCGAAACCTTCATGAGGATCTTCTGGCTGTTTCGACTCAGCAATCGACTATGAATGAGTGGGCAGACAAGCGTCGCCTCCTCCATGGCCGCCATGAGGTAGATGCTGACGGCGATCCGACCATTCACGATGAAGAGGGCATGCGACATTTTTACAGCGCCTGGGGCCGGTGGATGGATCGGTGGCCGGGTGATCCCGAGTTGTCTTTTGAAGAAGGTCAGAAAAAAGAAGCGGCTTAAGGTCGCGCACTGTGACGCCATACATACTCTGAAGTCAGCAACAGGCTGGGTTCCTCTAACCGTAGAGTTGGGCGAGCCCAGTTACGGCAGGTCGAGTGTTAATACAGGCAATAGATTGACAGGAAAGTTATGATTGAGCAAAGCATCACTGAAAGCATCAAGGACACCATTTATCGAGCGAGTCTTTATCTGGATGAGTTGCGGTGGGACGAGTGGCTAAGTCTTTGTCATGAAGACTTCTATTATGCGATCCGGGCGTTCAGTCCGGAGATTAGTTATGACATGATATATATGGACGGTAACCGGGCAGATCTGGCCACGATTACCGAGATGCTGCCCAAGCATAACTCAGATAACTCACCCCTGTCCCGACACACTGTGGTCTATACGGTCGATGTCGATGAAGCGCAACAGACCGCATCCACTGTCTCTTCTTTTGCAGTCTATCAGACACAGTTGGATGGCATCAATTCCCACGTACTCGCTGGAGAGTCGAACATATTTCTGGTAGGCAAGTATCGGGATCGATTTCTAATCAATTCGGGTCAAGCGCTTTTTGTCGAACGTATTGTTCAGCTCGATACCCGTCGTCTCGATAAAGGGTCGCACTGGCCTATTTAGACCGCAAACGATCTGTCTAGGGAGTGTTTGTTGTACGTGACTCTGTCGGCATTCGAGCGTTTGGAATGCTTGTTCACATTGATCACTAAAGCCAGATGAATATCTCCAAAGATGAAGCCTGGTTTCGCGTATGTGCAGTTGCCGACCTGGCCGATGGCCAATTGCAGAAACATCTCGCTGGTGAGACCGCAGTGGTGGTCGCAAGAGCCGGCAACGAAGTTCGAGTTTTTCCTCCTTTTTGCCCGCATATGGCCGAACCACTTCACGAGTCAGGCATCTGTAAGAATGGTACGCTGACCTGTTCCAAGCATCTATGGCAGTGGAATATATTGACCGGCGAGCAGCAGGGGCCAGCCGAGAGGCCGTTGCTGTTATACCGGTCGGAGTTGCGCGGCGATGAGGTATGGGCGTACATCGAAGAAGAACTGACCTACGATTTTGATGAAGAAGACGACGATGATTTTGAGTGGTAGGGTAGGCGTTTGCCGTTATCCATCTTTTAATGTCAGGACGGGATTTTGGCCAACGTTACTTTTTTGAATAAACAGGGCCGGGTGACGGTCGAGTGCCGAGAGGAGGAAACGCTGCTGCAGGCTGGATTACGCCAGGGAGTCCCGCTTCCCTATGGCTGCGGCGCTGGTGTTTGCTCTACCTGTGTTGCTCGCGCAAGGCCGGGTACTGTGCGAGACAGTTGGCCCGAGGCGCCCGGTGCGAAAAACCTCAAACGGGAAAAAGGCGAGTGTCTGCTGTGTCAGAGCACCGTTTGGGCTGATTGTGAAATCCTTGTCCCCGGAAAACTTGTTCTGACGGAAACGACTGGCCAGAATCCGTTGCATCAATCAGCACGACTGAAAGGGATGCAGACGGTGGCCCCTGATGTGACTGTCTTTCAACTGGAACTCGATAAACCGATCGATTTCATGGCGGGGCAGTACCTTTTGCTTCGATTGCCGGGGATGGAGGGGTATCGACCCTACTCAATGACCAGTTTCGACGCCAATACCCGGCAAGCGAAATTTGTGATCAAGCGATTCCCAGGTGGGAGATTTTCAGAAGTGTTATTTGCCGGCGGTGCCGCGGAGTATCAGGTCGATGTATTTGGACCTATGGGCCTGGCCACTTTTGACCCCGGGGAGAATCGTGACCTTGTATGCCTAGTGGGTGGTTCCGGCATTGCAGGAATAATGTCTATTCTGAGTCAGGCGGTCTCCCTTAATTACTTTAAGAAGCGTCGATTGACTATGGTATTTGGCGTGCGCCGGCTAGAGGAGCTTTTCTTTATTGAGGAACTCAAAGTCGTGCAGCAAAGTGCTCCGGAGCATATTCAAATTCATCTGGCGGTCTCTGACTCTCATGCGGGATGCAACATCGACTCACAAGTACATGGATTCGCCTTGCATCACGGATTCGTGCATGAGGTCGCCGAACAGTTGAATGGCGACATTTTTTCCGAGCGGTTGGCTTTTCTCGGTGGTCCACCCGCGATGCTGACGGGTTCCTTGGCCCTGCTTTTAGGCGCTGGAACACCTGTGGCAGATATCCGTTACGACAAATTCGGTTGACTCTGAAGCGCTCAGTTTTCTCGGCAAGGGAAAGCCTAAGCAACTGACGAGATCGACCCTCTCGATTTTTTCTCAAGACGGCGCTGATGCAAGGGTGGCTCGGTATAGCCGTTGCAAACCTGCCGACCATTAAAGATCAGATCGCAGGCTGCCTTGAAGGCAACGCCGTCACACGAAGGCATCATAGCCTGGTAGTTAGGGTCATCGGCATTCTGCCGATCAACAACGGCTGCCATGCGCTTTAATGATGCCATGACCTGCTCCTCGGTAACGATGCCGTGGTGAAGCCAGTTGGCGATATGCTGGCTTGAGATGCGCAACGTGGCGCGATCTTCCATCAGTCCGACATCACGGATATCAGGTACTTTGGAGCAACCGACGCTCTGATCGATCCAGCGGACCACGTAGCCGAGTATTCCCTGACAGTTGTTGTCGATTTCATTTTGAATGTCCTCGTCCGACCAGTTCGGATCTTCACAGACGGGGATGGTCAGGATATCGTCTAGGCTGGCATGCGGTCGGTTTGCCAGTTCGGCCTGGCAAGACAGCACATCGGTCTCATGGTAGTGCATCGCATGCAGCGTGGCCGCCGTGGGCGAGGGTACCCAGGCCGTATTGGCTCCGGCCCGGGGGTGATCACCTTTGGATTGCATCATGGCGGCCATTTCATCGGGCATAGCCCACATGCCCTTGCCGATTTGAGCGTGTCCGGGCAAGCCACAAGCGAGGCCCACATCTACGTTCCAGTCTTCATAGGCCCGTATCCAGGATTGGGCTTTCATGTCCGCTTTGCGGATCATCGGGCCGGCTTCCATCGAGGTATGAATCTCATCGCCGGTGCGATCAAGAAACCCGGTATTGATGAAAATTACACGGTCGGATGCGGCTCGGATACATTCTTTCAAATTGACGGTCGTACGTCGTTCTTCATCCATGATTCCAATTTTCATCGCCCCAGGCGCCATGCCAAGCAATGTTTCGGTACGCTCAAAGAGTTTCACCGCAAAAGCGGTTTCCTCAGGGCCATGCATTTTTGGCTTGACCACATACATAGAGCCTTTGTCCGAATTGCACAGGTGGCTGGTGCCGCTGAGATCGTGCAGGGCAATAAGCCCGGTCACCACAGCATCCAAAATACCTTCGAAGATTTCATTGCCTTCGCGGTCGAGGATTGCGGGGTTGGTCATCAAGTGGCCGACATTGCGCACCAGCATCAGTGCCCGTCCTGGTAGGGAGAATGTGGTGCCATCAATCGCGGTGTACTTGCGGTCTGGGTTTAGAGTGCGTTCGAAGGTTTGCCCGCCCTTGCTTACCGTTGTGGACAATGTGCCTTGCATCAGGCCCAGCCAGTTACGGTAAACCGCTGTTTTGTCAGGGCCATCTACAGCAGCAACTGAATCTTCGCAGTCCTGAATGACGGTGATGGCCGATTCCAGTATTACGTCACTGACTCCGGCGGAACTCTTGGCGCCGACGAGGTGCTCACGGTCAATCACGATCTCGATATGCAGGTGGTGGTGTTGCAACAGGATGGCACTGGGTGCGTCTACATTGCCGCGGTATCCAGAGAACTGCCCCACATCTGTCAGGCCGGTATCGCTTCCGTCAGAGCGTCGGGCTTTTAGTTCACCATTGTCAATGAAGTACAAGGTGGCGTCGCTGTGGGAAAGCCCATCAAGTGGCACCACTCGGTTTAAAAAATTGTCGCCATAAGCGACCACCCGTCTGCCGCGAGCCAGGCTGTAGCTGCCGCTTTGCAGTGCATCATCTTCGTCACTGATGACATCTGTCCCGTACAGGGCATCGTACAGAGAGCCCCAGCGCGCGTTGGTCGCATTCAGGGCATAGCGCGCGTTGTTGACCGGTACGACCAACTGTGGTCCGGGTATAACTATGATCGCGTCATCAACGTTCGCAGTGGTCACCGCAAAGTCTGCTCCCTCGGGAACGAGGTAACCGATCTTGGAAAGAAAGGCATGATAGGCCGCCGGATCATGGGGCTGGCCGATCCGTGCGCGGTGCCAGTCATTGATGGCGAGTTCCAGTTCCTCCCGATGGGCGAGTAGTGCTCGGTTTCGGGGGGTAAGATCATCGATGATTTGGGCAAATCCAGTCCAGAACGCATCAGTGTCTAGTCCTGTGCCGGGCAATGCCTCATGGTTTATCAGAGCCAGCAGGTTGTCGTCTACGGCAAGGCCGTGAACCGTTGTACGTCCATTCACAAAGGTGTCCTCTTTAACTATTTGGAGAATTAGATGAGGGGCAAAATTCGTGGTCGGATTTTATCCAAAAATTTTTGTAATGTGGATTAATCTTCCACAATGTGGGATTTTTTATTATTCCTGCTGGAAAAAAAGCCTTCTCTTGCTAATGCCATAGAACAGTACTATCCCTGTAAAGGCGAGCAAGAAAAGAGCGAATTTATCGAGAAACATGGTCTATTTGTTTAGGACGCTTTGTGCAGGTTTACTGCCTTGAATCCTAGCGATTGTGATATGGCGTTGCCGGCGTTGACCAGAGATTTTACCCACTTGATATCGCGACGTTCAATAGGTGCCGACACCGAAAGACCAGCCGCGACCTGGGAGGTGCCGTCATACAGCAACACGCCGATACAGCCTACTCCGGTTTCGGCTTCTTCATTATCCAACGCATAACCATTTTCTAGGGCACTGGACGCCTCTTTAAGCAAGCGCGGAAGCACGGTGATGGTATTGGCTGTATAGGCTGGCAGATTTGTGCGCCGGGCGTAAGCCGAGCAGGCCTCGGTACCGGCCGCACCGAGCATCAATTTGCCCACCGCAGTGACATGCAACGGTGCGCGGCTCCCAATAACTTGATGGACATGCATCATACGGTTAGGTGTGGCCCGTTCAACATAGACTACCTGGTCACCTTCACGAATACTAAGATTAATGCTTTCACCAAAACTGTCGCGCAGGCGTTCCATCACGGGCAGGGCGATAGCACGCAGGTCCAGCTTGCTGTGCAAGCGGATGCCCAGTTGCACCAGCTTTAGTCCAAGGCAATAGAGATTGTCCTGATCTTTTTCTACCAGGCCGTTTTGCATTAATGATGAGAGGATCCGATGCGCAGTGCTTGCACGCAGGCCAGTCTCGGTCATCAGCACTTTGAGGCTGACCGGCTCCGAATATCGTGCGATTGCATCAAGCAGTCCTGCGGCCCGGTCAATGACCTGTACCCGCGCGCCCGGTTTGTTCGGCATAATGCTACTGTGATCGCAGGTGGGTTTGATCCATGTGGGAATCTTAACCTGTCGTGCTATTTCCGGGGATGAAGGTCGCCGCTCAAACGCTAGCAGGGGTGGCCTCACTATGAAATCAAATGGACTCGTGAGCAAGGCCTGCGAGCCGCACAGGTGGGGATGATGGATTACACACCGTTTTTTTTGTTTGCCGTATTTATGGTGGGCACGCCTGGTCCGGCGAACATGCTGTTAATGACTTCGGGTGGCAATTTTGGCTTGTGGCGCAGTTTGCCTTTTGTTGCCGGAGTCACTTTTGGTAAGTTGTTTGTCAACCTGTTGCTGGGTTTGGGTTTGTGGCAGTTGCTTTCGGCAAACCCCATGGTGTTACTCGCCCTGAAAATTGCCTGTGTTGCCTATCTTGCGTGGCTAGCGCTGCGAATGTCCGGTTTCATGATGAAAGGGCGCGAACTCAAACGCCCCGAGACTTTCTGGTCTGGATTACTGGTTCACCCTCTTAATCCGAAGGCTTGGGCAATGCTGGTTTTTGCCTATGCCCATTTTGCCGACTCGTCTCAGCCCTGGGTTGTGCAAGTCATTATCATCAGCGCCACCTTTTTTGTAGTGCAGGTGATTTTTCATACGCTTTGGTGTGCTGGTGGCGCACTGGTAGTCGCTGCAGTAGGTGGACGTCTGGCTGAGCGTTGGCTGATGCGCGGGCTCAGCGTCCTGACGGTGCTGGTCGTCATCTGGGCAGTGGCATTGGATGGCTTGATATGATTCGACATCAACAGTACGGTTTCTCGGCACCCTATATCTAACAAAGTAACTCACAAGGCAGAGAGATTTATGTCAACTGATACGGCCAACTGCATGTGTCGGGTGATTTCAGTTGAGGTCGAGGGGGAGCCGGCTGCGGTGGGATTTGTCATTGCAAGTTTTGTCGCGCCTGGTCGGCCAGCCCGGTTAATGATGGGGCAATATGATCACGCGACAAGATGATGATCACAAAACCCGAAGATCAGATCGACAGTTATGCCAGTTTAGAAGGTCACCAGCGAGCCTAGTGCAAAAAATGCGGTGGGCATGTCTTTCATGACATTGGCCCTTTCGGTGTAGTAGATGTATATGCTTCGTCGGTTGAGGATCTGGAGTTCAAGCCGGCGCTTCATTTTAACTACGAAAGTACGATCATGCCGATGAAAGACGGCCTGCCCAAATTCAAGGATTTTCCGAGTGACTTTGGTGGTTCGGTAGAAGTACGGCCCGAGGTGAGTTCAATTCACCAGCGCTGGCTGTTTGCACTCATGTCAGCGCTGGATATTTTAATGGGAAAGCGCTCACGGATGATCGCGTCGGCTTGGCTGCCAAAATAGTTCGGGTAGTGGCTGGCGAGTATTTGCCGGCTCACTTTTTTGCTGCGCTCAAAGAGGTCCGGTGCGCCTTCGGCTTCCCATTGCGCGCTGGGTGAGCGGTCCATCAATTTGGGATACAGATATTCGCTTTCCATTACGCTCAAGGTCTGCTCGTTACCGAGGAAGTGGCCCGGGTCTAGAGCGCATTTGTGAATAGTGTCGATTGACAGCGTTTCGTCAGAGACTTCAATCCCACGGATAGTTCGCTGGATCATGCCTACGGCTTCGTTGTCTATGACCATGGATTCAAAACTGCAGCCCATCAGGCTACCCATCATTCCGCCAACCTCGCAGACCCGGTTTGCGCCTGAAAGCGCGGCTAGCCCGATGGTGAGCCCTTTCTCATAACCGTATTGCGCATCCGGGATCTTTGAGTCAGTCATCCCTGCGCCGACACTGTTGGGCAGTTTGTAATAGTTGCCCATCTGGATAGCGGATGCAGCCAGCACAGCTTGTTCGCCGCTACCCCCGCTGAATGACCCGGTACGCAGGTCAGTCACAAACGGCCAGGTGGCAAAGGTAATGGCACAACCGGGCCGAATCAGATTAACCACAGCAAGGCACGAGAGTGTCTCAGCGACCACCTGGACCAGGATACCAGCCAGCGTTGCCGGGGCAGTAGCCCCAGATTGGGGCGCGACGGCGATGTCACTCACCAGGCCCAGGCGAGTCGCATCGATCATGACTTCTAGATTCTCGCGACCAAAGCGCAGCGGAGAGACAATTGGGCAACCGCCAAATATGACTGAGGGTGCCTTGCAGAAGGAGCCCTCCCCACCCGAGGCCAGGTCGAAGAGTTCAATCGCTGGGGTAATATTGTGCCGATTACGAAATGACAGGCACAGCGGTTTTTCGGTTCCAGCCAGGAGCGCATAAACCATTGTCATATCGTGCTCGTAGTCATCGGGTACGTCGGTGCCGATCACGGTATCCCCACACATATGGATGTTGTCGAGACGATCCACCAGGCGGGTGAAGTCGTACATATCCAAAATAGTCGAGGCGCGATACGTTCTGGCCTCGGCATCGAGTGTGGTCACCGCACTGCCGGAGTTCGAGAAATAGACCCGGTTGCCATTGCAGTGGATGTCGTCTTTTCCGGCACGCGATCCTCGGGCAAAGACGGTATATTCGCGCGCTGCCCCAGCAATCAGATCTTCAATCATGGCTTTTGGGAAGCAAAGTCGTCCATGGTCATTCAGGTAGCAGCCCAGCGGCAAGACGATGTCCAGCAGTTCGGGTAAGGGTTCACCAATGCCAGTGGTTGCAAGAATCTCGAGCGCACCATTATGAATTTTACCCATGCTCTCCTCGCTCAGCGGGCGGTACTGGCCTCCCTGCATGCCGGGTCGAATTGCACGACTGGCGCCGCCTGACAGGCGTTTTTTGGTGCGGGCTTTGCGGCCAGCGCTGGGCCGGCGACCTTTTCGATTCGATTGTTCGGTCATGTCGTGATCCGTAAAAAGATTGATTAGCTCGATTGCAATATGGCTTAGAGCGTTGGTGAAAGGAAGCTAGATTAGAGCCATGCTTGAGCGAATTAACTCTTCCGTTGTTGCACCGGCCTCAAAAAATCCTGCCAGTTTAAGACAGTACATTATAGTAGGTGTGAGGATTTACGGTAATCACTGACGAAAAAGTTGAGCGCAAAATCACAGTAACTCTAGCGACCGATGTTGTCGGTTAGAGCATCCCCATGGAGGCAAGTCAAGACCAGACTCTCCAACCTTTTAGGACTTGTCGCAAAATTATCCGAGCCTGTTGGATACTGGACTTAAGTAGTCGCTGAGTTCAGCAAAGGACTGGCCAATCGTCAGGCCAGAAACGAACTGGTCCATGGGCGCTCTAGTCGGACCCCTGCTTATTCTTGCAGCGCGGGTTGCGGTCGTGGTTCAGTGGCCTTGCCCTGGGTAATTCGGGTGCGTGTGCCTTCGCGCTGGCTTTGCTGAATCTCGGCCGGCAGTGCCACCGAGAGTTGTTCAAGGCGCAGATTATCAGTGTGCGGGACAATACGATTTTCATCGGCCAGGCCCTGATAACGAGACCAGACCGCCTGCTTCTTTCTGACCTGGTGAGGTTGGTACGACGTGAGGTCGTCAGGCCCGATGTCACGCTCAATCACCAGCGCACCGTCACGCACGGCGGACTCCAGTAACTCCAGATCTAGCCTGGTGCCTGGACGATAGCTGGGAACCATCTGGGGGATGGTACCTGGCTGGACATTACTGACAAGTCGTGTTTTTTGCAGCACTGGGTGTGCTTGTTGTCCAGCAAATCACAGTGGCACTGTTGTGGTGTGTACAGCTTTATTATGGCCTGCTAACGCGCCTTTTTGGTGATGTGGGATTCATTGTCTGGGGTGTGATCTTTTTCCCGTTATTAATCTTACGACCCTTGTTGGTGATGGCTGTTGGGTTAGCGGATACTAATAGCCTGGCGGCTCACGGATTAACGCTAACCGTGATCGGCGTACTATTTCTTGTGCCTGCGCTATGGACGATGTACTCGGTAAAGAAATATTTTAGCTTTGCCCGTGCACTTGGCGGCGATCACTTTTTTGAGCGTTATCGTGCCATGCCCATGGTGTGCGAAGGTGCGTTCAAATACAGCGCCAATGCGATGTACAGTTTTGTGTTTATCGGTCTGTGGGGTATAGCTTTGCTGCTGGGTTCACAGGCAGCGCTGGCAGTTGTGTTTTTTCAGCAAGCTTACATCTGGGTGCACTGGTACTGTACGGAACAGCCCGACGGGGTGGTTTTGTACGGCCGATCTTTTGATCAATAATGTTACCTGACACTCAAAACAAAAACGGTTTGACAGTAACGGGGTGCAATTGCATAGTGAATGCTAGGCGCAAAGAGGAGTTGCTTGCACCTTCGTGCGGTTAATGTTTCAAAAAAGATTCGCCTAATGGCGTCGTATCCTTTAATAAACTTTAAGATCAACAAAGATTTCTGCGAATGGGAACAGGCTTTCTACAGTTCTCAACCCATGGCCAGACAGGTCGGTATTGTCGAATTGTTTCACGGTAGAACCGATGACGATTCTGAAACCTGCTTTGTTCTTGCACAAGTATCGTCAAAAGAGGCTACGGATAAGTTTTTTGCCGAGGCGGGAGATTCGATCGCTTCATCCAGACATATTCTTAAGTCGACGAAAGTGACGATGCTTAATAATTAGCAGTCGCTTTGTGTTGATAACCTGGCAGATTGGCTTTTTTGAACACTGGCCGTGTTGGAATATGTGCGACGGCGCAAGATCGCAGTTGCCAGTGCCAGACAACCAACCGCCGCCAGCAGCCGGTTTATTATTCCACGGAGACGGGTAATAATTATGGGGGCAACTTTTCGAATCTGTGTCTTGCCGGGCGACGGCATTGGGATCGAGGTCACGACAGCCACTTTGGCCGTTTTAGATGCGGCCACTAGACACACCGGAAACATTAAGCTGGTTTACGAAAGTTGTGCAGCGGGCACTGCCCTGTATCGTGAAACAGGAGTAGCCATGCCTGAGGAGTCGTGGCGTGTGGCTGAAGCGGCGGACGCTATTTTCCTCGGGGCAATGGGGTTGCCCAATGTGCGCTATGACGATGGCACTGAGATCACACCACAATTAGACTTGCATTTTCGCTTCGATCTTTATGCTGGGGTCCGCCCGGTCTCAGCCAAGCGGGGCGGCATGCGAGTACTTAACGATTCGCGTGCAGATAATATCGATTTCGTGCTGGTGCGCGAGAGCACGGAGGGGTTGTTTGCCTCGTGCGGCAAAGGAGAGGTCCTTAATGACCGGGAAGCGCGCGACACCATGGTGATCACCCGAAAGACATCAGAGCAGTTATTCGAGTTCACTTTTGACTATCGTCGGCGAAAAGCGAGTAGTGAACGCCCCAAGGTAACCCTGGTTGATAAGGCGAATATCTTTACTTGGATGGCGTTCTTTCGTAAGGTCTTTGATGAGGTGTCTGAAAAACATAATGACATCGATGTCGAGCACGTCTATATCGATGCGCGCGCATTGGACTTCGTTCGTCGGCCGTGGGATTTTGACGTGGTGGTGACCGAGAATATGTTCGGCGATATTCTCTCTGATCTTGCCGCAGGCCTGGTGGGTGGCATGGATTTCGCGCCATCGGCAGATATAGGAGATCAGCGGGCTGTTTTTCAACCGGCACATGACAGCGCTCCGGACATCGTCGGTTTGGGTGCGGCCAATCCGACAGCTGCGATTCTTTCTGGTGCCATGATGTTGGACTGGCTGGGGTGCCGCCAAGGGGTCAACCACTGTCTGGATGCCGCCCGACTGATCGAACAAGCTGTTGAACAGGTTCTTGCCAAGAAGCGGATGAACGCTACGGACATGATTGATACGTGGCGAGCATCTGAGATGACTGAGATGGTGATTGGGGCGATAGGGTAGTTGAAGTAAACGATCGCATCATATCGGCCCAGCAAGTCAGCCAGTGGGTTGAAAACAGAGGCAGAGTAATGACTGAAAACTTTTTTAATCTTGATGTCCTTTCACAAGGCATTGCCCAAAATCTGGCCAAAGGTGTTTCGACCAGAATATTTCCTGGCGATCAAGCAATGTTATCTGTGGTTCGACTCGAGCCGGGCAGTTGCAGCGACGAACATTCTCACCCGCAGGAGCAGTGGGGCGTGATTCTCGAAGGTAGCGGTGTACGTATACAAGATGGTGAGGAGCATGTTGTTAGCGCTGGTGATTTCTGGCGCACGCCAGGTGATATCGTCCATGCATTTCGGGCAGGGCCAGGTGGGGCCAAGTTGTTGGATATTTTTAGTCCACCACGGGAGGAGTACCGAGTAGCTGGGTCTGGAGTTGGTTCAGAAGGCACCTGACTCTCCTTTTGTGAATGTTAAAACGCGTAATCACAGGTCTGGGCGGGGCATCACTCGAGGGCTAACGTAGTGGGGCAGGCACGCACGGACACTGGGTAGAAAATTATCAGCCCGTAGATTGCGCTAGGACTTTGTGAACGATAGCATCCACCTGATTAGGAGTATTTGTCGATACCTGTTAGCTCAGTTGAGTAACAACTCACAAAAGGACAACACGATCCATGAATGGTTACCAATCCGATGCGGCTTCAGCCGGGTTCTATATGCCCGCAGAGTGGCAGCCCCATGAGCGTTGCTGGATGGCATGGCCTTGTCGTAGCGGTTTTGACAGCCCGGCAACACGGGAGAATTATGCGCAGGTTGCCAGAGCAATCGCACAATTTGAGCCCGTGACGATGGTGGTACGCCCACAGGACCGGGCAGCGGCGCAATTAGCACTGGGTGCGCAGGTCGATTGTCTAGAATTACCCATAGATGATGGATGGTTTCGTGACAACGGTCCGAACTTTCTAATCAACAATGCTGGTGATCTAGCCGGAGCCTGCTTTGACTTTAATGCGTGGGGTGGTAACTATGCACCGTTTGATGCCGACGCTGCGGCGAGTTCGAAGGTGGCCTCACATCTGGCCGCACGACTTTTCCGATCACCCATGGTTGCCGAAGGAGGAGGCATTACCGTGGACGGTGAGGGCACCCTGATTACTACTGAAACCTGTTTCCTCAATCCCAATCGAAACCCGGGTTGGAGCAAAGGGGAGGTCGAAGCAGAGTTGTGTCGCATGTTGGGCGTGAGTAAAGTCATCTGGCTGCCTGGGGATCCGACTGAGAGCGAGACCAATGGCCACGTTGATGGCATCGCAGCGTTTGTCGGGCCTGGCCGGGTACTGCTCGAAGCGGCTTTTGACGACACGCATCCGCGCTATGATCTCCTGATGGAGAATCGTCAGGCACTTCAGGGGCAAAGCGATGCCCGTGGGCGACCGCTTGATGTGGTTTTTATTGAGGATGCCTGGCAGTGTGAAAGCGCCGAGCGTTTTTGTGCGTCGTACATCAACAGTTATCTCGCCAATGGGGCGGTGATTATGCCTTGCTATGATCTACCCACCGACCAGCGTGCCAAAGCTGTCTATGAACAATTGTTTCCACAACGACAGGTGGTGCAGTTGCGAATCAATGATATCGCGCCCGGCGGTGGCGGCATTC